>Ga0193702_1000053_pt1 | contig 48737 bp, 46 predicted proteins | sample U3a1metaG_FD_143060 | JGI IMG/M metagenome (GOLD analysis project Ga0193702, IMG submission 143060) | Soil microbial communities from a riparian zone of the East river system, Colorado, United States - U3a1 | ecosystem: Environmental > Terrestrial > Soil > Riparian zone | place: USA: East River... | reverse complement strand
CATGCCTCTTCTGATCCCGATGTCAATAAAATTATTCCGGACACTAGTGCGCCTGCCCGGGAACGACCGGGGATCAGCTGCGGCTGACGGGCAGGGCCAGGTCTTCGCCCAGCGTGACGTGCTTGGCCAGCTCCAGCTTGGCGATGGCGTTGCGGTGTACCTCGTCCGGACCGTCGGCCAGGCGCAGGGTGCGGTTGCCGGCCCATTGCGCGGCCAGCGGGAAGTCGTCCGACACCCCGCCCGCGCCATGCGCCTGGATCGCCCAGTCGAGCACCTGCTGGGTCACGTTCGGCGCCAGCACCTTGATCATGGCGATCTCGGCCTGGGCATGCTTGTTGCCGACCGTGTCCATCAGGGCCGCGGTCTTCAGGGTCAGCAGGCGCGCGGTATCGATCTGGATGCGCGACTCGGCGATGCGCTCGCGCCAGATGCTCTGCTCGGCGATACGCTTGCCGAACGCGACCCGGCTGCCCAGACGCTTGCACATCAGCTCCAGCGCGCGCTCGGCCACGCCGATCGCCCGCATGCAGTGGTGGATGCGGCCCGGCCCCAGCCGGCCCTGGGCGATCTCGAAACCGCGCCCTTCGCCCAGCAGCAGGTTGGCGGCCGGTACTCGCACGTCCTCGAACAGGATTTCGCAATGGCCGTGGGGCGCGTCGTCATAGCCGAACACCGGCAGCGGACGCACGATGGTGATGCCCGGCGTGTCGGCCGGCACCAGGATCATCGATTGCTGGGCATGGCGCGCGGCGTCCGGGTCGGTCTTGCCCATCAGGATGAAGATGGTGCAGCGCGGATCGCCGGCGCCCGAGATCCACCACTTGTGGCCGTTGATCACGTAATCCTCGCCGTCGCGCGCGATGCGGGTTTCGATGTTGGTGGCGTCGGACGAGGCCACGTTCGGCTCGGTCATCGCGAAGGCCGAGCGGATCTCGCCGCGCAGCAGCGGCTCCAGCCACTGGCGCTTGTGCTCCTCGCTGCCGTAGCGTTCGATGGTTTCCATATTGCCGGTGTCGGGCGCGGCGCAGTTGAACACTTCCGGGGCCCACACCACGCGACCCATGATCTCGCACAGCGGCGCGTAGTCGAGGTTGGACAGGCCTTCCGGCGCGCGCGCCGATTTCGGCAGGAACAGGTTCCACAAGCCCTGTTCGCGCGCCAGCGGCTTCAGCCGCTCGATCAGCTCGGTCGGGATCCAGCGGTTGCCTTTGTCGATGCCGTTGCGGTCGACTTCCTGCTTGAAGGCTTGCTCGTTCGGATAGATGTGCTGGTCCATGAAGGCCAGCAGCCTGGCCTGCAATTGCTTGCAGCGGTCGGAATAATCGAAATCCATGATGGTCCTTAAGAGAGTGGCTTGCCGCTGGCGTAGGCCCAGCCGAGTTCGGCCATCGGGCGCGCGGCCTTGCCGTTTTCCAGCGCCTGGGCGCTGGCCGCGGTGCCGTCGACATAGCGCTTCATGATGCCCTGCATGATGCCGGCCAGCCGGAACAGGTTGTAGGCGAGGTAGAAATGGAAGTCTTCGGCGCGGATCGTCTTGCCGGTCCGCGCGCAGTAGCTGGCGATGTAGTCTTCCTGGCTGGGAATGCCGAGCGCCTTCAGGTCGAGCCCCGCGATGCCGCGGAACTGGCCGGGCGGGATGTGCCAGCTCATGCAGTGGTAGGAGAAGTCGGCCGCCGGATGGCCCAGCGTCGACAGTTCCCAGTCCAGCACCGCGAGGATGCGCGGCTCGGTCGGGTGGAAGATCATGTTATCGAGCCGGAAGTCGCCGTGCACGATCGCGGTGTCGTCGCCGGGCGGGATGTGGTGGGGCAGCCAGTCGATCAGCTGGTCCATCGCGGCGATGGCTTCGGTGGCCGAGGCCTGGTACTGGCGGGTCCAGCGTTCGATCTGGCGCGCGAAGTAATTGCCCGGCTTGCCGTAGTCGGCCAAGCCGATGGCCGCGTAATCGATGGTATGGAGCTGGGCGATCACGCGATTGAGCTCGTCGTAGATGGCGCCGCGTTCGGTGGGCGTCATGCCGGGCAGCGACTGGTCCCACAGCACCCGGCCGTCGACGAATTCCATCAGGTAGAAGGCGCGTCCGATGAGCGCCTCGTCGGTGCACAGCGCGAGCTGGCGCGCGGCCGGAAAGCCGGCCCGCTGCAGCGCATCCATGACGCGGAACTCGCGGTCGATCGCGTGGGCCGAGGGCAGCAATTTGGCGGCCGGACCGGGCTTGGTGCGCAAGACGTAGTGCTGGCCGCCGGCGGCCGTCAGCTTGAAAGTCGGGTTCGACTGGCCGCCCTTGAACTGTTCGACCGCCAAGGGGCCGCCGGGGTAGCCGTCCACCTGCGCGCGCAGGTAGGCGTCGAGCGCGGCCACGTCGAATTTCTGGCGTTCGGACACCGGCTTGGTGCCCATCATCTCTTCGAACATGGCGTCTCCCGCGTTGATCGTTGTGGGGCTATTCTATCCGATAAAAAGAACGACCGTACTATTCATTGGCGCGACTTTTTGTATTGCTCGAACAGCTCTTCCATGGTGGTGCTGCGGGCGCCGGACTGGAGTGGTGCGGGCGGCGCGAGATTCACGAAGCGCACCACCCAGTCGGCCGCGTCGGGGCCGACGTCGAGCGCGTTGATGCAGCCCGGGCTTTGCGCCAGGCCGCCGAGGAACATGCGCTGGCCGGTCAGGGCCAGCGACAGGATCGCGCAGTTGACGCCGCCGTGCAGGACCAGCAGCGCGCTGTCCCAGGCCGGGTCGGCACGCAGGCGCGCGATGGCGGGGTGGACGCGGTCCATCAGCGCGCCGATCGACTCGCCGCCGAGGAAGCGTTTGTCGGCGCCGACCACGCCTTCGAAGGCGCTGGTGAAGGCGGCGCGCAGTTCGGCGGTGGGAATGGCGGACAGGCTGCCGCCGCGGATTTCGCGCAGCTCGGGCCAGATCTCGATCTCGATGGCCTGGCCGGTCTCGGCCAATACCCGGGTCGCGGTTTCGACGGTGCGCGGCAGGCCGGACGCGATCACGCGGTCGAAGCGCAGGCCGTGGGCGGCGAACAGGCGGCCGGCGGCGCTGGCCTGTTCGCGGCCGTCGGCGTTGAGCGGGACGGTTTCGGGCGGGGCCGGTGTGCCGGCGGCGTCGAAGTAGGTGACGCTGCCGTGGCGCATCAGGAAAATGCGGCGCCGTTGCGAAGGATGGCTGCTCATGGGCTCAGAAGAACACGGCGGTGCGCGTGATGATGGCGCCGGTGTTGGTGTAGGGCGCGCTGGCGCGGACCGCGCCGGTGGTCGCGACCCCGTCGTCGAGCTTGCTGTCGATTTGCTGGGCGAAGGAGTCGGGCAGGTTATCGAAGCGGATGCCGTTGCCGGCGCGCCCGCCGACCGCGTCGTTGTAGAGGTAGACGGCGCCGCCCTGGGCGCTGGTCATGAAATCGCTGGTGCCGTTGTAGGAGCCGGTGATGAAGCCGCCCAGCGCGAGATGCTGGGGCGCCGACAGGTACTCGGTGATCTGGCCGTCGCCATTGCCGTTGGCGGCCGCGCCGGGCACGTGCAGCTTGGCCTGGGCGTCGTCGCCGGGCAGGGCGCGGAACTTGTCCTGGTAGGCGTTGACGGCGGCCGACAGCGAGTTCGACTGCTGGATGATGTTCTTGACCTTGGCGCTGTCGATCAGGCCCTGGCCCTTGAGCACGCCGCCGAGCAGCAGGCCGATAATCACCAGCACGATGGCGATCTCGACCAGGGTAAAGCCGCCTTCATTACGCTGAATAAATTTCATCATCATTCTCTCTCTATCGATGGGGTCAGGTCTGACATTCGGACATTTTAATTAGGGTCAGAGTCGAATTAATTCATGACTCTCGAATTAATTCGACTCTGACCCTAATTAAAATGTCCGAATGTCAGACCTGACCCCAGGTTGGTATAGTACACCGGCTCAACGTCGCCGGGCCTTCAGGGCGGCGAGCCGGCGCTCGAGGAAGGCCAGTTCGCGCGGGTCGCCGACCTGGCCGCTGTCCAGCAGCGCGCCGATCAGCGCTTGTGCGCTGTCGAGCTCGTCCATGTCTTCGAGCATGAAGGCTTCCAGCTCGCGCGCCCACGGCGGCACGCCGGCGCCGGTGGCGTGGATCCGGATCGCCTGCGCATAGCGCTGCGCTAGCGGCACGTCGTGCAGCCGGTGGCGCGCCACCAGCGCCGCATGCGCCAGCCACGGCCAGCGCCGGTTCGGGTCCTCGCCGAAACGCTGGTAGACGAAGTCGAGCATCGTGCGTACCCGCGCCGGATCGCCGACCGCGCCGTACACCTCGCTCGCCGCCAGCAGCGGGTACTGGCTGCGCGGATCGAGCGCCAGCGCGCGCGCCAGCCAGTCGCGCACCCGCCCATAGTCGAGCTCGCGCCAGCCGATGCTGCGGCCGTCCTGGTCGTCCTGGCCTTGCAGGTACAGCATCAGCGCCTTCGACAGCGCGACCGGCTCGCCCATGCTCGCCAGCCGCAAGGCCGCCAGCGATGGCGCCGGCGCCAGCGGCCGCAGGTGCGCCTCGGGCCGCGCTTGCAGCGCGTGCCACCACAGCTGCGCCAGCAGCGCCGCGGCCAAGGCCAGCATCACGCCGGGCGGTACGTGGGACAGCGGGCGCGCGCGCATCACAGCTCCTTGCGGTAGAGGTCGAACAGCGCGGCGGCCGCCAGCAGCGCGACATAGATGACGGTTTGCGCCAGCAGCGGCGGCAGATCGGCCGCGGCCCCGTCGTGGTAGACGATCCACTCGGTGCGGGTGAAGCCGTCGAGCCGCGGCAGCAGCGCCGCCAGCCCATCGACGCCGACCGTGATCGCATGCTGGCCGAAGCTGGGCACGCCGCCCTGCGCATGGCCGAGCAGCTGCAGGCTCGCGGCCGAGCGCGCCAGCACGTAGAAGCCGCCGGTGGCCGCCAGCGCCGGCAGCACATGGCTGAAGCTGAGCGCGCACAGCAGGCTGAAGGCGGCCACGATCCACAGCTCGCACAGCAGCGACGCGCTCCACAGCGCCGCCTGCCCGGCCGGCGTGAAGCACAGCGCGAGCGCGCCGAACACCAGCGCCGGCAGCAGCGCGAGCAGGCAAAAGCCGAGCAGCTTGCCGAGCAGGTAGGCGGCGCGCGGCATCGGCAGCGCCAGCAGCATCTCAGTCCCCTTGTCGTTGGTCTCGCGCACGGTGCTGGCCGCGACAAAGGTCGCCACCATGAACACCGCGAACAGGCGCAAGGACGCCGCCAGCAGCGCCGCCTGCAGCTCGCGGCTTTCGGTCAGCGCCAGTTCGCCGAGGAAGCCGCCGATGCCGACCGCGGCGATCACGACGACCGCCAGCACCCAGCCAAGCCGGTTGCGCACCGCTTCGAGCAGGGTGTAGCGGGCGATGGTGAGCGCGGGCCGCAGCATGGTCAGTGCGGCAGCGTGCCGGCCGCGACCATCCGGTTGAACAGCACGTTCGGCGACAGCCAGGTGACCAGGTCGTCGTACTCGCCGCCGGGGGTGCCTTCGTCGCCCGGGACGCGCGCGACGAAGGCGATGCCGGCCTCGCCGGCGTTGGCGCGTTCGTCGGCATTGCCCATCGTGGTCGCCGCCACTCGGATGCCGAGCTCGCTGAACGCGCCATAGCCGTTCTTCCCGTGCGACATCACCACCGCCGGGATGTCGTTGATCGCGCTGGCCGCCACCAGGTTGCCGCGCGCGTCGCGGGTGCCGATCGTGATGTCGCGCGGCGTGGTCAGCCCGAACAGGGCCTGGCTGTTGGCGTAAGCCGGGGCGACGCTGTAGCGGTACAGATGGCCCCAGCTGTCGAGCTTGCCCAAGCCCAGCGTGGCCCACGGCAGGAAGCCGGCGCGCTTGCCGTCGCGACAAGTCGCGCCGCTGCGGTCTTCGAGGCCGTTGGCGGCCGATACCGCCGGACAGGGCAGGTAGCCGTTGCGCAGCGCGAAGCCGGTCAGCGCCTCGCGCGCTTCGTCCAGCGCCTTCTGGGTGTCGGCCACCTTGCGCTGTTCGAGCTGCACCGACAGCGGCGTCAGCAACCCGCCTATCATCAGGCCGACGATGACCATCACGATCGCCAGCTCGACCAGGCTGAAACCGGCTTGGCGCGCGCGCATCATGGCAGGGCCTTGGCGCGCGCCATCTGTTGGTACAACTGCTCGGGCGCGATGAAGCCGACCAGGTCGTCGAACTCGCCGCCCGGCGCGCGCACATCGTCGGAGCTGGCGCGGCTCATGAAGTTGCGCAGCGCGCGGTCGTTGGCCGCCTCGTCGATGTTGGTGGCCGAGCGGTTCGGCTGCGCGATGCCGAGGGCGCTGGTGCCGAAGTTCTCGCGCCCGGCCGAATACACCACGGCCACCAGGCAGGAGCTGCCCGGCGCGCAGCTCGGGTTGCCGGCCAGGTAGGTGATCGCGCCCGTGCTGTCGCGCGTGAGCACGGTCTTGGTGCCGACCGCCGACACCCGCTGCACCGGCGCGTTGGTGTACTCGGGCGTGACGCTGTAGCGCAGCAGCTTGCCCCAGCTGTCGGTGCGCGCGAGCGCCAGCGTGGTCCAGGGCAGGAAGCCGGTGCACGCTGGTTCGCTGGCGCAGGGTTGCGGATTTTCGGCGCCGTCGAGCGCGGAAGTGGCCGGCCGCGGCAGCCGGCCGTGCGCGACCGCGAAGCCGATCAGGGCCTCGCGCGCTTCGTTGATCGCGGCCACGGTGCGGCGCTCCTGCTGCTGGCGGCGGTCGTCCTGCGCGTGGGCGCCGATGAATAGCGAGGCGGCGCCGAGCGCGACCACGGTGAGCAGGATCAGCAGCGTGGCGCCGCGCTGGCGTTCAGTCGTGCGCATCGTCTTCCCTCACGGTGCCGGCCGACACGTCGACCCGCTGGCCCGGCTTGGCCAGCACCGTCGCGCCGGACGCCAGCGGCACGCTGACCAGCGGCTTCGAGAGCGGACCCGAAATGTGGGCATCGTGGCGCGGCTGCTGGTTCAGCCAGACGGTGGACACGCCGTTGCTGCGGCGCACGACGCCATCGACCGTGACCGGCTCCGGCGGCGCCGGCGGCGGGGCGGCGGGCGGCGGCGCTTCCGCGATCGCGGGCGCGGGCGGTATGCCGCGCTGCGCATCGAGCCGCTGGCGTTCGTCCGGCGTCGAGAACAATCGCCCCAGCGCCGAGTGGCCGCAGCCTTCGGGGTGAGGTCTGACATTCGAAGCGGTGGGGTCAGGTCTGACATTCGGACATTTTGCCGGGGCAAAATGTCCGAATGTCAGACCTGACCCCACCGCTTCGAATGTCAGACCTGACCTCGCCACTTGGGGCGTGCCGGAGGGCGGGGCGAGCGAGAGCCAGACCAGGCTGCAGTCGGCCAGCACGTGGGACCCGGCGCCGGCGCCGGGCGGGGTCGGGTCGCGCCGCAGCTTGCACGCTTCGGCCGTGAACAGGCCGGCGTTGCGCAGGTCGGCCAGCACGTCGAACAGGTCGCCTTCGTGCACCAGGCCCAGGTGCAACTGCATGCGGCTGGCGCGCAGCTGGTAGTCGCCGAGCTCGAATCCGCCGTCCATCCGCAGCGCCTGCTGCGGCTCGATCTCGTAACTGACCGAGGGCAGATGGTGCGCCGCCTGCGCCTGGCGCACCGCTTCGATCCAGCCGAGCCGGTTCTCGGCGCCGATCAGGCCCGCGCCCAGCAACTCGGTAAAGCGCGGCTGGTACAGCCGGATCTCGCGCTTCTCGGTCTCGACGTTGCGGTAGCGCGCCGCGGCCTGCTGCCGCACCCGCGTGGCGTGTTCGAGCACCGCATCCTTGTCGGCCCGCGCCCAGCTGCTGACGCCGACCGCCAGCAGCGCACACGCCAGCACCGCGACGAACAGCGCCGCCGGCCAGGTGACGAGGTCGAGCTCGTCCCGCCAGCCGGGCACGGCCGGCAGCTCCTTTTTGCGGGCGGCGGCGGCGTGGGCGATCATGACGGCGTCCAGCTCAGGCGCAAGGCGAACTTCGGTTTGCTGTCGGGCTCGGCCAGGCCGGCCTTGCCGCTCAGCGTGACGTTGGGCCGCACGTCGACCGGCGGCTCGACCACTTCCACCCGCAGCCGCGGCTGGCGCGCGAGGTCGGCGGCGAAGCGGTCCATCGCCTCGGCCGTGGCGCGGTAGCTGCCTTGCGCACCGGCGATCTCGCCTTCGACCCGCATCACCTGCAGCGGCGCGCGCCCCAGGCCGAGCGCCGCCGCGGCGATCGGCTCGCCGCCGCCGGTGCCGTTGGCCGCGGCGGCCGGCTGCTCGACCTTCCAGTCGATCGCGGTCAGGGTGATGGCCGGCGCGCGGTCGAGTGCCTCGCTCAGCATCGCCACCAGCGCACCCGGCGCCGGGCCTTGCGCCGCCACCAGGCCTTCCAGCAGCACCGCCGCTTTCATGTTGGCGGTCCGCGCCGCCCGCGGCGGCAAGTCGGCCATGATGCCGTGGAAGCGGGCGTCGTCCTGCTTCGCTTCGGCCATCAGGGCGTTGCTGTCGCGCTGGTCCCGGACCCCTTCCCAGAAGTCGATGCCGACCCACAGCAGGGCCGCCGCGGCCAGCGCCGCGCTGCCGGCGACCAGTCCGACGCGCGCCTGCCACAGCTGGAAGAAGCGCGCCTGCTGCCCGAGCGGATAGTGGCTGGCCGGCGCCGCCGATCCCGCCAGCGTCAGCAGCAGCTGGTCGGCCAGTTGCGGTGCGCCGTCCAGTTTCAGGCGCGCCGCCGCGGTCTGCATGTCGATGAACTGGAAGGCGATCTCGGCGCCGTCCTCGCAAGCCGCTTCCAGCTCGGGCAGTTGTGCGGCCGGCGCCAGCACCGCCACCCGCAGCAGGTCGCCGCGCCCGATCAGCCGGGTGCTGGTGAGAAATTGCTGCATGCGTGCGGTCTCGGCGGCGATGTGCGCGGCCACCCGGTCGTGCGCGCCGATCTCGGTCAGCCGGCTGAATTTCAGGTGGCGGCCCTGGAAGTAGCTTTGCCGCAGCCCGCTCGATTGCTGGGTGATCAGCAGCAGGTTCTCTTGCGCGACCGCCAGCCGGCGCACCAGCAGCGCGGACAGGAACACCGTCGAATACACGCCCGCCAGCGGCACCCGGCGCTGCTCCATCATCAGCGCCCACGGCTGCACCGCGCCGGGATTGGTCAGCGCCGAGAACAGCAACTGGTCGTCGCGCCGGCCGTCCGGCTCGCGGCCCTGCACCAGCGCGAGGCGGTAGGGTGTGTCGCGGTACAACTGCCGGAGCCGGCGCGCGATCAGTTCGCGCCGGGCGCGCCCGCTGACGTGCGGCAGCAACTGGCGCTGGAAGTCCTCTTCCACCAAGTCGGCGACCAGGTAGGCCGGCATGCGCGGATCGTCGTCCAAATAGCGGCCAAATGCCTCCATGCCTGCGCTATCGGCGTCGAACAGACTCGCCGCAGACAGCTTGCCGCGGCGCCAGCGGTAGGCGCACAGATGGTCGGCGGTGACGTAGAACAGGTGTTTGCTGAACATGGCCGTCCTCAGGTTTTCAGTTGGCTCATGGTGTCGTAGATCGGCCCCAGCACCGACAGCATGATCCAGCCCAGCAGCAGGCCGAGCAGCACCGTCATCGTGGGTTCGATCATCGCCTGCACTTTTTCGATCAGCTCCTTGACTTCGCGGTTGTAGAAGTAGCTGACGTTGCGCAGCGCGCCGTCCAGCGAGCCGGTGGCCTCGCCCACGCGCAGCATGCGCAGCACCAGCGGCGGGAAGATGCCGGTGTGCTGGAACGCGGCGCTCACGCTCTGCCCATCCGAAATGAGCTGCGCCGCGCGCCGCAAACCGGCCGCCACCGCGCGATTGCCAACGATCCCTTCCGACAGCCGGATGCATTCGAGGATCGTGATGCCCGAGGCGTACATCAGACCGAAGAAGGTGGCGAAGCGCGCCAGGATGATCTTGTGCAGCACCGGCCCGACCAGCGGCAGCCGCAGCTTGAGTCCGTCGGCGCGCAGGCGCGCACTGGCGCTGCGCCGCAGCCAGTGCACCGCGCCGGCCCACGCCAGCAGCGGCAGCGCGAGGATCGCATACCAGTAGTGGATGAACAGGTTCGACACGAAAATCAGCGCGCGCGTATGCAGCGGCAGCGTCCCCCCCATGTTCTTGATGAAGGCGGTCAGCTGCGGCACCAGCACGATCATCAGGAAGAACATCACGGCCAGCACCACCACGCCCACCACGATCGGGTACATCACGATTTTCTTGGTCTGCGCGGCCAGTTCGTCCTGCCACTTGAGGCTCTCGGACAGGTTGCGGAACACCTCGGGCAGCTTGCCGCTGGCTTCGCCCGCTTCGATCAGGCTGGTGAAGGTCGGGTCGAACACTTCGGGATGGTGGCGCAGCGCGTTCGACAAGCTCAGGCCGCCCTCGATGCTTTCGATCAGGTCGGTGACGATTTCGCGGAAGCGCAGGTGGGTGGTGCTGTCGCGCAGGTCGCCCAGTCCTTCGAGGATGGGCACGCCGGCGCCGGCCAGCTGCTCCATGTGGAAGCAGAAGTTGATCAGGTCGGCCCGCCGCACCAGGCGCCGCCCGAATGCGACCACGCGCTGGCCGGACAAATGGAAATCGATCAGGTCGAGCTCCATGCGGCGCAGACGCAGCTCGAGGTCGGCGCTGTTGCTCGCGTCCATCGCGCCGGGCACGATCTTCCCGGCCTGGTCCATCGATCGGTAGGCGTAGAGCGGCATCAGCTTAGCCTGTCGGTGAGGTCGGCCACGCGCGCCACTTCTTCCAGCGAGGTGGTGGCTTCGAGCACGCGCCGCATGCCGTCGTCGACCAGCGAACGGACGCCGCCGGCGCGCGCCGCGGCCTTCAGCTCGCGCGCCGAGGCGCGCCGCGCGATCGCTTCGTCCAGCTCGGCCGAGACCTTGATCAGCTCCATGATCGCGATGCGGCCCTTGTAGCCCTGGTGCCCGCAATGGTCGCAGCCGGCCGCGCGACAGATGGTGGCGGGCGGATCGTCGTCGGCCAGGCCCAGCAGGCGGCGCTCGATATCGCCGGCGATGTAGCTCTCGCGGCAATGCACGCACAGCTTGCGCACCAGCCGCTGGGCGATGATGCCGATGATGTTGCCGGCCATGATGTCCGGCAGGATGCCGATGTCGAGCAGGCGCGACACCGCGCCGATCGCCGAATTGGTGTGCAGCGTCGAATACACCTGATGCCCGGTCATGGCGGCCGTGAAGGCCATCTCGGCGGTCTCGCGGTCGCGGATCTCGCCCACCAGGATGATGTCCGGGTCTTGCCGCATCATCGAACGGATGCCGTCCGCAAAGCCCATCTTGGCCGATTCGTTGACCGAGGTCTGGCGGATCATGTTCATCGGGTACTCGACCGGGTCTTCCAGCGTCATGATGTTGACGCTCTCGGTGTTGATGTGATTCAGGATCGAATACAGGGTGGTGGTCTTGCCGCTGCCGGTCGGGCCGGTGACCAGGATCACGCCGTCGGGCCGCGCGATCATCAGTTTCAGCAGCGACAATTCGTCCTCGCCGAGGCCGAGCATGTCGAGCGGGACGATGCCTTTCTGACGGTCGAGCACGCGCAGCACGAAGTTTTCGCCGTGCGCGGTCAGCTGGGTCGAGGCGCGAAAGTCGATCTGGCGGCCCGAGAACTTGATCGAGATGCGCCCATCCTGGGGCGCGCGCGATTCGGCGATGTTCATATTGCTCATCACCTTGAGCCGCACCACCATCGCCGGCCAGTACGATTTGTGCAGGCTGCGGATCTGGCGCAGGATGCCGTCGATCCGGTAGCGGATCCGCAGGAAGCTCTGCTCGGGCTCGAAGTGGATGTCGGAGGCGCTGTTTTGCACCGCGTCGGCCAGCAGCGCATCCATCAGGCGCACCATGGGCTGGCTGTATTCGTCCGAGGTCGAGGCCATGCCTTGGTAGTTGACCTCGCCGGTCTCGATTTCGAGCAGGATGCCGTCGATCGACAGCTCGAAGCCGTAGAACTGGTCGATCGCGCGCGTGATGTCGGACTCGGCCACCAGCATCGGCGTGATCGTGATGCCCTTGACCAGCATCGCGCTGATCTGGTCGAGCGCGACCAGGTTGCTGGTGTCGGCCATTGCCAAAATCAGGTTGTCGGTCTGGCGCTCGTAGACGATGGGGAACACGCGGTAGCGCTTGGCCACTTCCTTGGGGATCAGCTTGAGCGCGATGGCGTCCACCACCAGGCTGGTGAGGTCGGCGCTTTGCTGGTTCAGCGTTTCCGACAGCGCCTCGCGCACCGTGGCCTCGGTCACGAAGCCGAGCGTGACGAGCAGCTTGCCGAGCGGCTCGTCGCTGCGCTTTTGCTCGATCAGGGCGATGCGCAGCTGGTCCTCGCTGATCACCCCTTTGCGGATCAGCAGCTTGCCGAGGGGCGCTTTGGAATTCGGCATGGCGTTTATTGCCCGCCCAGCGCGCGGATGCGGCCGGCGGCGGCGTTGCGGTCGAAGTTGGCGGGGGCGCCGGCGGCCAGCGACAGCGCGCGCTGGTAATAGCCGAGCGCGAGCTTGCGCTGGCCCAGCCGGTCGAGGCCGATCGCGAGGTTGAAGGCGTAGTCGGGGTTGTTGGGGGCGTTGGTGAAGGCCTTGAAATACTGCTGCTGGGCTTCCTGCCAGCGGCCCTGGCGCGCGTAGAGGTTGCCGAGCGCGAACAGCAGCGCGGCCGATTCGGGCGACTGGGCCAGCGCGCGCCGCAGCCGGCCTTCGGTCTGGGCCGGATCGCCGCCGCGCAAGCCCGCGAGGCCGGCCAGGGCGTCGCCGTCGTTCGGGTCGAGGTCGAGCAGGCGCGCGTAGATGGCGGCGGCCTGGTCGGGCTGGCGTTCCTGCAAGGCGAGGGCGGCATTGCCGAGCAGGGCATCGCGGTTGTTGGGGTCTTGCTGCAGCACGGCCCGGTATTGCTGGTGCGCGGCGCCGAAGTCGCCGCGGTTGAAGGCGCTGTAGCCGCTCAGCAGGCCGGGATTGACCTGCTCGGGCTTGCTGCTGCGCGCGACGCGGATGCCGCTGCTGCTGTCTTGCGCGGGCGATGCATAGGCGGGCTGCGCCGCTGGTGCGGCTGCTGGCGATGCGCGAACAGCGCCCGGTGCCGTGCCGACGGCGGCTGCTGCTGGGGCAGTCGCTTCGGGCGGCGGCACGTACGGCGGCGGTGGCGGGCCGGAGGGCCGGTTTGGGTCGCCCGTGTCGAGTATGCGCTGCATATGCTCGGCACGCTCGAGGTTTTCCTGCGCGATGCGGCGGATTTCTTCCTCGGCGTTAGGAGCGGTCGCGGCCGGTGTCGTCTTGGCGGAGGAGGGTTTGGCAGACGCGGCGGCAGGCGGCGCAGAGGGCGTGGCTGCGATCGGCGCCGCGGCCGGGCCTTGCGCCGCCGGATAGCTGGCCGGCGGCCCGGCCGGGGGGACGTAGTTGGCAATCGGCGCCGGGCCGGTGCCCGCGGGGGCTTGCGGAAACGCCGTCGATGCCGGCGTTGTCTGGGCGGAGGCGGGCGCAGTTGACGCCGGCGGATAGACCTGCGCGGCATCGCCTGGCGCCGCGGCAGGCGGAATGTCCTGGCCCGGCATCGGCACCATCGGCACGTTGCGGCTCGAGCCCGGTCCGTACACAGCGCGCCAGTAGATATAGCCGAACACGGCACCCGCCAGCAGCACGAAGCCGGCCAGCGTCAGCGCGCGGACGATGCGCGGATCGGGCAGCGCGGACGATGGGCGGCGAATCGCGGTGCGCGAGGTCTGTTGTGACGGCGGCGTATTGCGCGGCCCCGGCGGCGCGTTGCGTGCATGCTGCGGCGATTCCTGCGCCGTGTTGTGCGCTGGATGCCGCGGCTCCTGCGCGGCATTGCGGGCAGTGCGCACCGGCTCGCGCGGCACGTTGGGCTCATGCGGCGCTTGGTGCGCGGCCGGTGCGGGCGGCGGTTCCGCCGAGTCCGCGGCCGCCCCGGCGGCGGTCGGCGCAACCGACGCTGCGTCGAACGGTTCGAGGCTCAGGTCCAGCGGCGTCCGTGGCGGCCCGGGCGTGAGCGCGGCCAATTCCAGCTCCAGCTCGCGGCGCGGCGCGGGAGGCTGCGGCGCCAGCGCCAGCATCTCGTCGAAGGCCTCGGACGGTTTGGCCAGTTCCTCGTCGGCGGCGTGGCTTTGCTTGGCGCGTTCGGCCTTCTTGAGCGCCTGCATCAGCAAGCTCATGTGCCGCCCGCCTTCTGCCCACGTACGGGCTCATCCGGCAGCAGGTAGCGGAAATCCTTGTAGTCGCCATTGATGCCGGCGCTCTTGACCACCACCGGCCGAATGAAAATCACCAGTTCGGTCTTGCTGCTGGTCTCGTTGCGGTAGGAGAATAGATTGCCGAGGATGGGTATGCTGCCGATGCCCGGTATCGCGTCCTTGCTGTTGTCCACCGAATCCTGCATCAAGCCGCCCAGCACCGAGATATCGCCGCTGAACACCTTCAGGATCGACTCGATCTCGCGCGCCTGGATCACCGGCACCTGGCTCACCACGTTGCCGGCCGACAGCGCCGGATTCGGATCCTGCACAAAGCCGACGATACGGGTGATGGTCGGCCGGACGTTGAGCGTGACCTCGTCGTTCTCGGCAATCTGCGGCGTCACGCTCATCACGAAGCCGACCGGCACGGTCTCCAGTTTCGATTCGTAGGTGGCCGGCGTGGTGATGGTGCCGGTCGAGCCGATCACGGCCGGCGTGACCTTGATCGTGAAGAAGACGTTGTTGTCGACCACCTTGAGCATCGCGGTCTGGTTGTTCAGCACGCTGATCTTCGGGCTCGACAACACCTTGACCTTGCCGAACGATTCCAGCAACTGGATCGCGGCCGCGATATTGCCCAGCCTGGAAGTCGGGTTTGCATAATTGAGCGTGAAGAGGCCGGGCGTGGTGCCGACCGCGACGCCGGACGGCAGCGTCGCGCCCACCTGGCCTTGCGTCAGCGACAGGCCGCCGCGCAGGCGCGACCAGTTGATACCCTGCTGGTACTGGTCCGACAGGCGCACCTCGATGATGGTGGCCTCGATCAGCACCTGGCGCTTGGCGCTGCCGAGCACGAGGTCGAGGAATTGCTGGATTTTTTCATGCTGGCGGCCGGTGGCGCGCACCGCGATCAGGCCGGCCTCGGCGTTGATGATCACCGACGGCGCGTTCTTGTCGCGCTCGCTTTTGCCGGCACCGAACGCGGCCAGCACGTTGTCGGGCGGCGTCTGCGCCTGCTGGCTTGGCTGCTGGGACGGCATCTGGTAGGGCTGCACCGGCTGGCCGGGCGCGACGCTGCCGGGCTGCTGCTGTCCTTGCTGTGCCTGCTGCGCGGCCGGCCTTTGTGGACCGGCTTGCGGCAGCGAGCCGATCGCCGTCAGCGGATCGTTGAGCGTGGTCTCGCGCAGCATGTCGCGGATGTTCTTTTCGAGGCTGGCCCAGAAGTTGTTTTCGGACCGGTTCAGCACCAGCGTGGTCGAGTTGTTATTGCCCGAATTGCCGGGCGTGTCGACGCTGCCGGTCTGCTGCGGGTTGGCGCTGCTGCTGTTGTTGCCGCCGGTGGTCGAAATCTGGGTCGCGATGTTGACGCTGCTGTTGGTGCTGCGCGCCATGTTCACGTAATCGACCTTGTAGTTGCGCCAGACCGGGGTGTCGGGCAGCACGGTCAGGGTGCCGTTCTCGATCTCGTAGCGCATGTCGACTTGCTTGGCGATGCGGCCCAGCAGTTGCGGCAAGGTCTGGTCGAGCGCGTTCAGCGTGACCACGCCTTCGATCCCCGGGTGCACGTCCACGTTCAGGCCGGCGTCGCGCGCGAGCGCAAACAGCAGCGACTGCGCCGGCACCCTGTTCACCGTGACGCTGTAGGTCTCGAGCTTGGGGGTGGGCGCGGGCGGCGGTAGCGGCGCGCCTTGCTGGACGGTGTCGGGAATGGCATCCGCGACATCCGGCGCCGGCCGGACGTGGGACGGCGAATCGGCCAGCTTGGGCGAGGCGCACGCCGACAGGGCGCAGGCGACGACGAGCGCGAAAGGAGTCAGGAGATTTTGCTGCTTCATGGTGGGCCTTGGATGCCAAGGCCCCATCATCGCTGAAAAGAATTCCGCCGGCAAATGTTACGTTTCAATCGAATCGGATAAGATTTCCGGGCTTAAATGTTAAATTGGCAATTCATATGCGATCCGGACAATCCCTTGACCGGATCGTACTGCCGGGCGCAGGCAGCGGTTTAATGTCGGAATCGAGCACTGCCATTCCGGCATCCGGACCGAAGAGGAGTACGGCCATGAACTCGACAACCGCGTTGGCGGCATCCGCCTTGATGGCCGCCTGCTGCGCGTTCACCATCCGGTCTGCGCAGGCGGGCGTGCCGGCGGGCGATACGGTGGCGCGCCTGCGCTACTGGAACGAAGCCGCGCTGACCGCCAACGCGATCGACCACACCCGGCCGCTCCCCGGCACCTTGGGCATCGCCGAGCAGCCCGGGCCCACGCGCACCAGCCGGGCGTTGGCGATCGTCCACATCGCGATGTTCGATGCGGTCAATGCGATCGCCGGGCGCTATCCAAGCTACGCGGGTGTGCCGCCGGCGCCCTCGGACAGCTCGCCCGACGCAGCCATCGCACGCGCCGCGCGCGACACGCTGGTCGCGCTCTATCCCTTGCAAGCGGCATCGTTGAACGACCGCTATGTGCAAGATCTGCGGCGCATCGCCGATGGCCGGGCAAAGAACAACGGCGTCGAAACCGGCCGCCTGGCCGCCGCCGCCATCCTGGCGCTGCGCGCCGCCGACGGCGTCCAGTACGAAGAGCCGCTGGTCGGCATCGATTTCTTTCCGAGCAATGCGCCCGGCAAATGGCGCCCCGATCCGGTCAGCCGCTCACCGTTGGCGCTCGGCGCGTATTGGGGCCACGTGCAGCCTTTCGTCCTGCCGTCCAGCCGCACCTTCCCGCTTGGGCCGCCGCCCGCGCTCGCCAGCAGCGCCTACCTCGCTGCGTTCGATGAAGTCAAACGCCTGGGCGGCGATGGGCTGACGACGCCGACCGCGCGCAGCAAGATGCAGACGATCGTCGGCATCTATTGGGCCTACGACGGCACGCCGGGCCTGGGCGCACCGCCGCGCCTGTACAACCAGATCACCGTCGAGATCGCCGCGGCGCGCGGCGCGCACGCACTCGAACTGGCCCGGCTGCTCGCCTTGGTCAACGTCGCGATGGCCGATACCTGCATGGTCTTGTGGGAATTCAAGTACGACTACCAAGTCTGGCGTCCGGTCACCGGCATCCGCGAAGCGAGCCCGGGCAGCAGCCCGACGGGCCTGGGCGACGGTAATCCGGACACCCGCGGCGACCCTGGCTGGACACCGCTCGGCGCGCCCGCCAGCAATTCTTCGCTGCCGAACTTCACGCCGCCGTTCCCCGCCTATCCTTCCAGCCACGCGGGACTGGGTAGCGCGATGTTCCAGATCCTGCGCGATTTCTACGGCACCGACCAGATTGCCTTCACCTTCGTCTCGGACGAGTTCAACGGCGTGACGCGCGATAATCGCGGCATGCTGCGGCCGCGCCTGCCGCGCAGTTTCGCGAACCTGTCGCAGGCCGAGGAAGAAAACGGCCAGAGCAGGATTTACCTTGGCATCCATTGGGCGTTCGACAAGACCGCGGGCTTTTACCTGGGGCGGCGGGTGGCGAACTATGTCTTTCAACACGGGCTGGTGCGTCCGGCGCCGTGAGCGGCGGCTTCAGTGCGCGATCCAGGCGAGGCCGGCGGCGAACATCAGCGATACCAATCCGGCCGCCAGCCCGGCCAGCGCGACGGCGGGCGAGACCAGCGGGCGCGCGTCTTCGAACTTGCAGTCGGCGATCGCGGCCTTGGCATGTTGCGCGTCGACGCTGCGGGCATCGTCGGCGAAGGCCGCCATCAGCGCCTTGTCGGCCAGGATGTTGATGCGCCGGACGATGCCGCGCGAGACCCGCGCGATCTGGGCCACCGCGGCGTCGCTGAACAGCGGCGCGCCTTCATGGCCGGCGGCCTGCAGGCGGAACGCGAGGTAGTCGGCGATCATCGCGGGCGGCATCGGCGGCACCGCGAAGTTGTGGGTGATGCGCTCCTTCAGCTGGCGCATCGCGGGCAGGCCGAGGTGGGCGTCGAGTTCGGGCTGGCCGAACAGCACGATCTGCAGCAGCTTGTGGCGCGCGGTTTCGAGGTTCGAGAACAGGCGGATTTCTTCCAGCGTTTCGAGCGGCATGGCCTGCGCTTCCTCGATCAGCAGCAGCACCTGCTTGCCGGCGGCGTGGCGCGCGATCAGGTCGGCCTGCAGCAGGCGGATCACCTCGTCGATGCGGCGCTGGCTGGCGTCGATGCCGAGCTCGCCCGCGATGGCGTAGGCGACTTCATGCCGGCCCAGGGTCGGATTGGCGAGGTAGATCACGTCCACCTGCGGCGGGAGATGGTGTGCGAGCATGCGGCACAGCATGGTCTTGCCGCTGCCGACTTCGCCGCTGACCTTGACGATGCCTTCACCCTGTTCGACCGCGTACAGCAGCGCGTCGAGGATGGCGCCGCGCGTGTTGCCCGCATAGAAAAAGGCCGGATTCGGCGTGATGCCGAAGGGCGCTTCGCGCAGGCCGAAGTGTTGGCGGTACATCGCGCTCATCCAATGCAGGCCAGGAAGGCCTGCTCGAGGTTGGCCGCGCCGTAGCGCTGGCGGCAGGCGGCCGGCGTGCCGACGAAGCGCAGCGCGCCGTCGTGCAGGATCGCCATGCGGTCGCACAGCTCTTCGATGTCGGCCAGCGCGTGCGAGCTGAAAAAGGCGGTGCCGCCGCGCGCGCGCAAGCCCTGCAGCTGGACCTTGAGCAGGGCGCGCGCCTTCGGGTCGAGCCCGCTCATCGGCTCGTCGAGCACCAGCGTATCCTTGCGCGCGAGCAGGCAGGCGGCCAGGCCCAGCTTCTGCGTCATGCCTTTCGAATAATCGCGCACCGGCCGCTTCAGGGCCGATTGGTCGAGGTCGAGCGCGTCCAGCATGTCGGCCACCGCCAGGCGCTCGTAGGGCAGGCCCTGCAGCTTGAGCATGTAGCGCAGGAAGTCGGCGCCGCTCAGGTAGTAGGGCGGGCAGAAGCGCTCGGGCAGGAAGGCCAGCGGCCGGCGCGCGGCCGGCGCGCGATGGCTCAGGCCGAAGATGTCGATGCTGCCTTCGTCGACGGTCACGAAATCGAACAGGCACTTGATCAGGCTGGTCTTGCCGGCGCCGTTCACGCCCAGCAGCCCGAACAGCTCGCCGGGCGCGACCTCGAGGTCGATCCCCTGCAGCACGCTGGCCTCGCCGTAGCGTTTGACTACCTGCCGAAAACGCAGTGCCGCAGTGTCCATGGTGGCGAAAAATCTCATCGGTAAAGGCCCCGACTGTAGCGCTTCTGCCGCGCTTCGACAATGGGCGTTCGTTACGGACACAGAAAATGATGCTCAAGGTAAAAATTCTGGCTTAGAATGGCCCCGCGCGTTCGATAACTATAAAGGCGGTTCATGGCACGGCCAGAAAAAGTCAGGCTCGGGGAAATCCTGGTCCAGCAAAAACTCCTGTCCGAGGAGCAGTTGGGCCTTGCCCTGGCGGACCAGAAGCGCACCGGCCGCAAGCTCGGCCGGGTGTTCGTCGAGAACGGCTTCGTCACCGAAGACCAGATTTCGGGCGCGCTGGCCAAGCAGCTCGACATTCCCTACATCAACCTCAAGTTCTACAACATCAATCCCGAGGTCGTGCGCCTGCTGCCGGAGACCCAGGCGCGCCGCTTCCGCGCGCTGGTGCTGGAAGACCGCCGCGGCTCGCTGCTGATCGGCATGTCCGACCCGACCGACTTGTTCGCCTACGACGAAATCGCGCGGCTGGTGAAGACGGCGATCGAGCTGGCGGTGGTCAACGAGACCGAGGTGCTGGGCGCGATCGACCGCATCTACCGTCGCACCGAGGAAATCACCGACTTCGCGCGCGAGCTCGAGCAGGACCTGGGCGACACCTTCGTCGACTTCGGCGCGCTGGCCGCCAATCCCGGGCTGGAAGAGGCGCCCATCGTCAAGCTGCTGCAATCGGTGTTCGACGACGCGACCCAGGTGCGCGCCTCGGACATCCACATCGAACCGCAGGAAGGACGGCTGCAGATCCGCTTCCGGATCGACGGCCTGCTGCACTTGCAGACCGAGGCCGACATCAAGATCGCCACCCCGCTGGCGCTGCGCCTGAAGCTCATGGCCGACCTCGATATTTCCGAAAAGCGCCTGCCGCAGGATGGCCGCTTCGCGATCAAGGTCAAGCAGCAGCGCATCGACGTGCGGATCTCGACCATGCCGACCCAGTACGGCGAGTCGGTCGTGATGCGCTTGTTGAACCAGGGCGGCACCACCTTGCGGCTGGATGCGATCGGCATGCCGCCCAAGCTGGTCGAAAAATTCCGCGCCATCGTGCAGCGGCCGAACGGCCTGGTGCTGGTCACCGGCCCGACCGGCAGCGGCAAGACCACCACCCTGTACAGTGCGCTGTCCGAACTCAACTCGGTCGAGAAGAAGCTGATCACGGTCGAGGACCCGGTCGAGTACCGGCTGCCCGGCATCAACCAGGTGCAGGTCAACGACAAGATCGACCTGTCGTTCGCGCGCGTGCTGCGCTCCGCCCTGCGGCAAGACCCGGACATCGTGCTGGTGGGCGAGATGCGCGACCAGGAGACCGCCCAGATCGGCCTGCGCGCCGCGATGACCGGCCACCTGGTGCTGTCGACCCTGCACACCAACGACGCCGCCAGCACCCCGCTGCGCCTGATGGACATGGGCGTGCCGCGCTACATGGTGGGCAGTTCCTTGCAGGCGGTGCTGGCGCAGCGCCTGGTGCGCGTGATCTGCGAAAGCTGCACCACGCCCCACACCTTGACCGCGGCCGAACACGAGTGGCTGCGGGTCGAGCTCAAGGAGCAGCTGGACACGACCCACTTTTTCCATGGCAAAGGCTGCTCGCACTGCAACGGCATGGGGTACCGCGGCCGCACCGGGGTCTACGAGCTGCTCGAGATGACCAGCGCCGTGACGGCCGCCGCCAACCATCCCGATCCGGCCCACTTCCTCAAGGCCGCGTACGAGGAAATGGGGGGCGCGACCTTGCGCCGCCATGCGGTCCAGCTGGCGGTGCAGGGGCGCACCACGGTGTCCGAGGCGATGCGCATCAGTAACCAGCTGGAGGACTGAGGTGCCGTTCTACGCCTACAAGGGCCGCAACGCGCGCGGCGAACTGCTGCAGGGGATCCTGGAGGGCGCCGACAGCGGCGCCATCGCCGACCAGTTGTTCGGCACCGGCGTCACGCCGATCGACATTGCGCTCACCAGCAAGACGATCGGCAGCGCGGCCGGCGGCCAGGGTTGGTGGGACAAGCTCACCGAGCGCAAGGTCACCTCGATGGACGTGCAGCTGTTCAGCCGCCAGATGTACACCTTGCTCAAGTCGGGTGTGCCGATCATGCGCGGGCTGGCGGGGCTGCAGGAGTCGGCCATCAGCAAGTCGTTCGGGCGCGTGATCAAGGACTTGCGCGAGTCGCTCGATTCGGGCCGCGAGCTGTCGGCCGCGATGCGCCGCCATCCCACTGTGTTCTCGAACTTCTACCTGTCGATGGTGCGGGTGGGCGAGATGACCGGCCGCCTCGAGGACGTGTTTCTGCGCCTGTTCGACCACCTCGAATTCGACCGCGACATGCGGGCGCGGGTCAAGAGCGCGACGCGCTACCCGAGCTTCGTGGTGTTCGCGATGGTGGTGGCGATGGTGATCGTCAACCTGTTCGTGATCCCGCAGTTCGTCAAGGTGTTCGCCAGCTTCCACGCCGAGCTGCCGCTGATGACGCGGATCCTGATCGCCGGTTCCGCCTTCATGGTCGAATACTGGCCGCTGCTGCTGTTCGCGCTGGGTGGCGCGGTGCTCGGGCTGCGCGCCTGGGTCGCCACCTCGGCCGGACGCTACGCCTGGGACCGGGGCAAGCTGCGGATTCCGGTCGCCGGCAAGATCATCCAGAAGGGCACCATGGCCCGCTTCGCGCGCAGCTTCGCCTTGTCGAGCAAGAGCGGGGTGCCGATCGTGCAGGCGCTGACCGTGGTCTCGCAGACGGTCGACAACGCCTACCTGTGCGCGCGCATCGAGCAGATGCGCGACGGGGTCGAGCGCGGCGAGAGCATCTTGCGCACCTCGGTCACGGCCGGCGTGTTCACGCCGGTGGTGCTGCAGATGATCGCGGTGGGCGAGGAATCGGGCTCGCTCGACGAGCTCATGGACGAGATCGCCCAGATGTACGAGCGCGAGGTCGACTACGAGCTCAAGACGCTGTCGGCCCAGATCGAACCGATCCTGATCACCTTCCTCGGCGCGATGGTGCTGGTGCTGGCCTTGGGGATTTTCCTGCCGATCTGGGATCTCGGCAAAGTTGCTCTGCATAGATAATGCGCCAGCGCGGCTTCACGCTGTTCGAGCTGGCGGTGGCCGCGTCGGTGCTTGCGGTGCTGGTCGCGCTGCTCACCAATCGGGTGCTGTTTTATCAGGAGCAGGCCGAAATTGTGGCGGCGGAACAACTAATTGGGACCCTGCGCAGCGCGCTGCAGTTCAAGAACGCGCAATTGCGAATAACGCAACGGACGGCAGCCTTGTCTACGTTGGCCGAGGAGAATCCCATAGGGTGGCTCTCTGAAAAACCCTCCAATTATCTTGGCGAATACTATGCGCCCGAGCTTGAAAACATACCGCCTGGGAACTGGTACTTCGACCGCGCCGACAAGACTTTGGTTTACGTCTTGAGCAACTCGTGGAGTTTTGCAGCAAAGCCACCTAACTTGCTGAAATTCAAGGTAAAATTGCCCCGCTTGCCCACAGCCCCCGCCAAGCCGTCCGGATCGCCTGTCTTGATCGAAGGAGCAGTTCTGGATCAAGTTGTCGATCGCACCGCCGCGGCCAATGTTGGGCTCCGGTAATTGTTTCTCCCCTCAAATCAAAAAGTTTGGAGATTTAGAATGAACAAATTAAGCATCAAAAAGAGTGCGCAAGCGGGTTTCACGCTGATCGAGCTGATCGTCGTGATCGTCATTCTCGGCATTTTGGCAGCGACTGCCTTGCCGCGCTTTGCCGACCTGGGCGGCGACGCCCGCTTGGCCAGCCTGCAGGCAGCGCGCGGCGCACTGAGCGCGACCGCCGCCATGGCACATGGTAAATACCTGGTGAACTCTACCGGAATCCCGCTGCAGACCCTCGCGGTGGAAGGCGCTACGATCAATTTCCCAACGACCGCGCCGCTTACCGGTTACCCGAAAGCCGATGATGGCCTGGTCGCTGCGGCAGGCCTGGCGAACGACTACACCCGTATCCTCGGACCGGCAACGCTCGTGGCTAACGTGTCGCCGGCGGTGGCCGCCGGCGCAGTCGCGTTCATTCCGACCAGTATCGCGAACAGCCCGAAGGCCACCACCTGCTTCCTGACCTATACCGAGTCCGCCGGAGTCAACCTGCCGCCAACGCTGACCCTGACGGCGACCGCGGCCAACTGCTGATAGCCGCTCCTCGCGGCGTCGATCGATGGCCGGTCGCAAATTCATGAAGCGGACATTGTGACCGGCCATTTTCATTCCCCCAGCCGCCAGCGTGGCTTCACCATGGTCGAATTGATCGTGGTGATGATCCTGGCCGGGATCCTTGGCGCGATCGGCCTGTCACGCTATTTTGACCGTACCGGCTTTGACGCCGATGGCTTCACGGCCCAAGCCAAGACCATGTTGCGTTACGCGCAAAAGGTCGCGGTGGCACAAAATCGTTCGGTGTTCGTCCGGCTCGACGGCGGCGGCATCGCGCTGTTCGTCTGCTACCAGGCCGGTATGGGCTGCGCCTCCGCCATGGTGCCGGCGCCGTCCGGCGCCAACAGCGGCAGCAGCGCGACCCTCAGCTACTGCGGTTCAAGCACGAGCATGTGTGAAGCGGTCCCGGCCGGCATCAGCTATGCGACCAATCCGGCCACCGCCTACTTTTATTTCGACGCCCAAGGCAAGCCGTATGCCGCTGCCGACGCCGATGGCGCGCTGGTCTCGAGCTTCGCGCCACTGGCCTTGAATATCAGTGCGGGCGGTGTTACCCGCACCGTGAACGTGGCTCCGGAAACCGGCTATGTCTATTAAGCGCACACTACCCCAGCGCGGTGTCACGCTGATCGAGCTGGTGATGTTCATCGTGATCGTGTCGGTCGCGCTGGTCGGCATCGTCCAGGTCATGCGCCTGACCACCGCCAACAGTGCCGATCCGGTGCGCCGCAAGCAGGCGCTGATGCTGGCCGAGGCCGTGCTGGAGGAAGTCGAACTGGCCAAGTTCACCTATTGCGATCCGACTTCGCCGAACGCCGATTCGGCCGCCAACACGGCCGCCTGCAACATCCAAGAAAACTGGGGGCAGGGCACCGGGACCGAGCCGGTCGGCCCGCGGCCCTACGACAACGTGAACGATTACGTGCCATGTGCCAGTACGCTCACCACACCTTGCGCGACCGTGATTTCGACTGATGTAGACGGCAACGCCTTCAACCTGAGCGGCTACAACGTGACGGTCCAGATGGCGCCCGCTGTCCTCAACAATATCGGCGCGGCCGTTACCGCGGCCGACACCGAGGTGCTGCACATCTGGGTCACGGTCAGTTACGACGGCCAGAACCTGGTACTCGACGGCTATCGCACGCGCTACGCGCCGACCTCGCCATGAGCCGCCGCCCCGTTCCCCTTGTTGCGCATGGCTTTACGCTGGTCGAGGCGGTCATTGTCATCGTCATCATCGGCGTGCTCGGCGCGATCGTCGCGGTCTTCATCCGCGCCCCGGTACAGGGTTATGCCGACAGCCTCGACCGCGCCGAACTGAGCGACACCGCCGACCTCGCGCTGCGCCGCATCGCGCGCGACTTGCGGCTGGCTTTGCCCAACAGCATACGCGTGGTGAGTTCGCCGACCGTCAGCGCGATCGAGTTCATTCCAACCAAGAGTGGCGGGCGCTATCTCGCGGCCGAGGATGGCGCGGCGGGCCTGCCGGTGCTCGATTTCGCCAATCCGAATAACACCAGCTTTACCGTGGTGGGTGATATGCCGAGCGGCAAAGGCGCGATCGTCGGCCACCAGGACTATGTGGTGGTCGGTAACCTCGGGCCAGGATTCTCGCCGGCCGATGCCTACACGACGGCGGGCGCGACCAATATCGCGAGGGTCGACTCGGTGTCTGGCAAGCAGATCACGCTTGAGGGCACAACCAGTCCATTCGGCGCCCAAAATCCACCGATGCCTTCGGAAAGCTCGCGCTTCCAGGTGGTGGGCCAACCAGTCAGCTATGTGTGCACCACCGGCGCCAACGGCAACATGGTGTTGAGCCGCCAGTGGAACTATGGCTTCAATCCGAGCCAGGTCGCAGCGCCGGTCCCGCCGGCAGCCGATACGGCCTCCCTGACCGGCAGCCAGTACCGCCTGATCGCAGGGCGCGTCGCGACGTGCCAGTTCAGCTACACCTCGCTGGCGACGACGCGTAGCGCGCTGGTGATCCTCACGCTCGAACTCCAGCCGCGCAACAGCACCGATGCGACCGTCAAGCTGGTGGATCAGGTTCACGTGGATAACACGCCATGACCACGACACGCCGTTTCCCAATTCGCAGGCTGGGGCGCAGCACCGGCGTGGGCCTGATCACGGCGATTTTCCTGCTGGTCGTGCTGGCCGGGCTTGGGGTCGCCATGGTAACGGTGTTCACCGCTCAGCAAAACAGTTCCACGCTCGACGTGCAAGGTGCGCGCGCCTACCAGGCGGCACGCGCCGGCATCGAATGGGGCTTGTACCAACAATTTCGGAATGGCAGTTGCAGCAGCGCGACGTTTGCGTTGCCAATGAACGGCACACCGAGCGGCTTCACGGTTGCCGTCACTTGCAGGTTAGTACACGACCCGAGCCTGGGACCGACCACCGCGCTGGACCGCTTCGTCATTACCGCGATCGCATGCAATTTGCAGCCGGCCGGCGGCAGTTGCCAGGTCCCGATCAACAGTGTCGACTATGTGCAGCGTCGGATCGAGGTGACGATATGATGGCGCTGCGCGTCGCCCGCTGGCTGTCAGGCGCGCTGCTCGCGCTGCTTATGTGCAGTGCGCACGCCGACACACCGGTCACGCTGTTCAAAAGCTTCGCCGGCAACGTCAATTTTGTCGGCACGCAGGTGACCATGCGCACCAAGTCGAACTCGAAAGACGCGTGCGCGGTCTCACCGGCCAACGCCGTGCAGAAAGCGACCCTGTCGGGTATCCCGGCCAATGCGACGATTCTGAGCGCGCAGCTGTATTGGGCCGCCTCGAGTTCCAATCCGGACTATACGATCACGTTCGAAGGCGACTCCCTGAGCGCGCCGAGCGCGCGCCAGTATCTGTCCAACACCATCGGCTATACCTATTTCGCGGCCGCCGCCGACGTGACGGCGCAAGTCGCGGACAAGCGCAATGGCAGCTATAGCTTCCGTGGATTGAACGTGAATGCCGGCAATCCCTATTGCGCGGCTGAAGGCGTGATCGGCGGCTTTTCGCTGCTGGTGATCTATGCCGACGCGAGCGAGCCTTTCCGCATCCTCAATCTGTACGAGGGCTTTCAATACATCCGTTACAGCGGCGTCACCTTCAACCTGAGCAACTTCAAGATTCCGACCCCGCTCACCGCAGGCGTTACCGGCCGCATCGGCCACATTACCTGGGAAGGCGATGCGACGCTGGGCGACAATGACGAGGACCTGCTGTTCAATGGCGTCGAAATGACGGATGCGCTCAACCCGCCGCATAACCAGTTCAACTCGGCCAGCAACATCAATCACGATGCCGCATCGTACGGGATCGACTTCGACGCCTACACGGTCAGCAGTCCGGTGATCGCAGCCGGCCAAACCAGCGCCTCCACCCGCTATCAAACGGGACAGGACCTGGTCCTGCTGAATGCGGAAATCATCGCGGTGCCGAACGTGCCGGTCGCCGACCTCGCGATCGCGATCCAGCGCAGCGGCCCATTGCAAGCACTAGCCACCACCAGCTATACGCTGACGGTCACCAACAACGGTCCGAATGCCGAGAGCGGGCCGATCACCGTGACCGACATCCTGCCGGCTGGCCTGACCTATGTGTCGGCCGCCGGCAGCGGCTGGGGCTGCGGCGCAAGCGGCCAGGCCGTCACCTGCACCTACGCCAATGCGCTGCTGCCGAACGCCTCGCTGCCGGCCATCACATTGACCGCCTCCGTCAGCGGCGGCGGCACCATCACCAACACCGCGGGCGTGGGCGGCCAGCTGTTCGATAACGTGGCTGCCAACAACACGGCGGGCAACACCGGGACCGTCGCGACGGCGGGCTTCTCGTACGTGCTGACCACCGCGCCATGTATCGCGGGCATGCCGGTGGACGATCCCGCGCAGGGATGCAAGCGTTTCGGCTTCGCGTCCACCGTCGCCGGTACGCCATCGGACGTGTATGTCACAGCCGTGGTCAACGGACTGGTCGCCACACCGGCAGCCAGTCACCCGGCGATGACGTTTGCGCTCAGCTGCGTCAATCCGGCCACGGGGGCGGGGGTAAGCGCCACGCTGGCCACGATGGCGCAAGTTTCGACAAGCTTGCCGCCCTGTGCGGCAAGCGGCGGCGTGCCAACCGCCTGGTCGGCCGGGATCACCGTCGATTTTTCCGGATCGTCGCCATCGTCCGCGAAGCTGGCTTTTAACTACAACGACGTCGGCCAGGTCCAGCTCTATTTGCGCGATCCGGCCAACAACGCCGTGCCTGGCCTGGCGTTCGTGTCGCGGCCGGCAAGCTTGGCGCTGAGTTCCATTAAACAGGGCAGTACGCCCAATCCGGCCACGCTATCGCCGATTGGTCCGGTTTTTGTGAAGGCCGGGACGCCATTCAGCATGACCGCGTCCGCCTTGACCAGCGGCGGCCTGCCGACGCCCAATTTCGGGCACGAGAGCCTGCCCGAGAAATTTGTCCTGCTCGGTCCGGTCGCGATTGACGACCCATCCAAGTTTCCCGCCCAAGCGTTTTCGGAACTGGGCAACTTGCCCCTATTCGGCGGCGGTGACTTTGCCGGCGTGACGATCAGTGGCGGCACCGCAACCGGTAATTTCACATGGGATGAGGTCGGCATCGTCAAGATGTCGCCGGCCCTGGCATCGGGAAGCTATTTGGGCACCGGCGCTGTCCCCGGAACGGTCAGCACCATTGGGCGCTTTATTCCCGACCACTTCGATACGCCGACCACCGGCACCATGGCGTGCGCGCCGGCGGCGATGGGTTGCCCGGCAGGCGTGCCATGGGCCGCGTATGCCGGGCAGCCCTTTACGGTGACGGTGCAGGCACGCTCGGCCTCCGGTGCGCTCATCAAGAACTTCAACGGCGTGTTTGCGCGCAACACGACGCTCAGCGCCTACGATGCAGCCGGCGGCACGGTCGCCAATCCACCGGTGACGCCGTCAGGGTCCAGCCTGAGCGTGACCGCAGTCCCGCAGGCGGCGTTCAGCGATGGCCATACCACCGGCGTGGTCGGCGCGATCGTGGCGCCGGCCTACAACTTGCCCAATCCGTACAACAGCATCTTGCCGCATGCGCTCAACTGGACCGCGCCGACCACGATCTATGTGCGTGCTGATGCGCAGGAGCAGAACGGCGCCGCGACCGTCGCCATCACGTCCAATCGCGGCGCCGTCAGCGGGGAGGGACCGATGCGGGTCGTCAGCGGCCGGCTGCTGGTCGCGAACGTCTACGGCTCGGATCGCTTGCGCTCGCCGGTACCGATCGAAGCCCAGTATTGGAGTGCCGCCGGCCGCTGGGAGACCAGCAGCAGCGACGGCCAAATCTTGCCCGCGGCGAGCGCGCTGTCCTTGAGCCAATGTACGCCGGCCCTCGCCGCTTTCTGCAGTTCGACGTCGTCGGTCGACACCGGCCCCGCGTCGATGGTGCTCGTCAACGGCCGCGCCACTCTCGCGCTGAAGGCGCCGGGCGCGGGCAGCGTGGGCCACGCCGACACCACGATCAACGGCAGTCCGGCCTGGTTGCCCAGCACGGTGGGACGGGCAACCTTCGGCGTCTACAAGAGCAAACTCATCTATATCCGCGAGATGTACTGAGCCCGCGGCGTCGCATATTTGCACGGCTTTGGGCAAAAACGGGGCTTTTTGTTTTCACGATGCAAAATTGGTATCGGTTTTCAACGTAACTTGAATATAATCAACTATCTACCGCGCGATCTTCACGGAGTCGCTAACCTTTTCGACTGTAGGCATGCGTTTTTTTAAGAACACCAAAAAAAATGAGGGGTGGCTGACAATTGCTTTTCATGGCGATGGGATCGCCGCCGCCAGCATGCGGCGCGCGCCCGCCGCCAAGCCGGCGGTGGCGATGACGGCGTTCTTCCCCGGCAGCGTGAGCGCCGAGGCGCTCGAAAAGGCCGGCAAGGAGTTGCGCGCCGGCGATTACGCCTGCACCACCGTGCTGGCCGGCGGCGAATACCAGATGCTGGCGGTCGACGCGCCGAACGTGCCGCCCGAGGAACTCAAGACCGCCGTGCGCTGGCGCCTGAAGGACATGCTCGACTTCCATATCGACGACGCCACCATCGACGTGCTCGACATCCCGGTCGACCGGCACGCCGCGGCGCGCGCCAACCACAGCATGTTCGCGGTCGCCGCGCGCAACAGCGTGATCGAGCGCCGCCAGCACCTGTTTGCGGCGGCGCGCATCGGCCTGGCGGTGATCGACATCCCCGAGATGGCGCAGCGGAACATCTCGGCGCTGGTCGAGCCCGAGGGCCGCGGCGTCGCCATGTTGTCCTTCGGCGCCGACGGCGGCCTGCTGACCGTGACCTTCGGCGGCGAACTCTACCTGTCGCGCCGGATCGACGTCACGCTCGACCAACTGCTCGAGCCCGACCACGACAAGAAGCACCTGAGCTTCGACAAGATCACGCTCGAACTGCAGCGTTCGCTCGACCACTTCGACCGCCAGTTCCATTTCATCAGCGTCTCCAAGCTGGTGCTGGCGCCGAGCGCCGCGACCGGCCTCGAGGAGTACCTGTCGAGCAATCTGTACACGCCGGTCGAGTCGATGGACCTGGCCGACGTGCTGGACTTGAGCGCGGTCCCGGCGCTGGCCGCCAAGACCGAGCAGCAACGCTTTTTCGTGGCGCTCGGCGCGGCCCTGCGGCATGAGGAGAAGGTGCTGTGAGCCAGCAGATCAACCTGTTCAACCCGATCTTCCTCAAGCAGAAGAAGATCTTCACGACCGCCGCGATGAGCCAGGCGCTGGGCGTGTTGTTGGCGGGGATGGTGGCGCTGGTCTTTTACGGCAAGCAGAACAGCGCGGCCCTGCAGCGCCAGGCCGACGCCGGCGCCACCCAGCTGGTCGCGAAGCAGGCCCAGCTCGCGAAGGTCAACACCGAGTTCGCGCCGCGCCAGAAAAGCCGCGAGCTCGAGCTCCAGCTGGCCCAGGCCGAGGCCGAACTGAAGGCGCTGCGCGACGTGTCGGGCGTGCTCCAGCGTGGCGAGCTGGGCAACACCAGCGGCTATTCCGAATACTTCAAGGCGCTGGCGCGCCAGAACGTCAGCGGCCTGTGGCTGACCGGGGTCTCGATCACCGGCGCCGGCACCGACATCGGGGTCCAGGGCAGGGCGCTGGCGCCGACCCTGGTGCCCGGCTACATCGGCCGCCTGACGCACGAGCAGATCATGCAGGGCAAGACCTTCGGCAGCCTGCAGATCAGCCAGCCCGAAACGAAGAAGGCCGGCAGCGACGCCATGGAGAGCGCGCCGTTCGTCGAGTTCAGCCTGCAATCGACGATGGCGGAGGCCGGCAAATGAAGCAGCTCTACCTCACGCTGTCGGCCCGCATCGATGCCCTGACCCTGCGCGAGCGCGGGATGGTGTTCGGCGCCGGCGCAGCCGCAATCGTGTTCGTCGGCTATCACCTGATGCTCAGTCCGCTGTTCGCGAAGCAGGCCGGGCTGCGCACCCAGATCGCCCAGCAGCAAAACAATATCGGCGGCATCGACGCCGAGATCACCCAAAAGCTGCAAGCCTTCGCCGCCGATCCGGATGCGTCCGGCCGCGCGCGGCTGGCCGCGATCAAGACCGATATCGAGGCCATGGGCAATGGCCTGCGCACGATGCAGAAAGGGTTGGTCGCGCCGGACCGCATCGTGCCGCTGCTCGAGCTTATCCTCAAGAGCAATGGCCGGCTGCGCCTGCTGTCGATGAAGACGCTGCCGGTCAGTTCGCTCAACGATGCCGCCGCCAAGGCCGCGCCCGACGCCGCGCCCATCGTCAAGCCGTCCGAACTGCTGTACCGCCATGGCGTGGAACTGAGCGTGCGCGGCAACTACCTCGACATGGTCAACTACATGAGTGCGCTCGAAGCGATGCCGACCCAGCTGTTCTGGGGCAAGGCCCAGCTCGAGGTCGAGGAGTATCCGAACGCGCGCCTGACGCTGACGCTGTACACCTTGAGCCTGGACCGCAAATGGATGAAGCTGTGAGCGCCCGCACGATCAAGGCCTGGCTGGCCGTCGCCGCGCTGTGCGCCGCCAACGTGCAGGCGCAAGCGCCGGCGCTCGAAGACCCGACCAGGCCGCCTGCGATGCTGATGCCGGGCGCGTCCGCCGGCGCCGTGGCCGCCGGCTCCGGCCCGCAGCTGCAGTCGGTGCTGATCGCGCGCCAGGACGGCGGCCGCCACGTCGCGGTGATCGACGGCCAGACCCTGCGGCTGGGCGATAGCTACAAGGGCGCGCAACTGATCCAGATGAGCGAGACCGAAGTCGTACTGCAGCGCGGCAGCGAGCGGCAGGTGTTAAAACTGTTCCCGGCGCCCCACAAGGCCGCGCCGGCGGCGCAACGATAGCCTGGCTACCATGACAGAGACCACAAACAGCATGCAGAAACTCCTCCTGGCCGCGAGCGCCGCGCTGATCCTCGCCGCCTGCGGCAGCGCGACGCCCAAGCGCGACACCTACAACGCCATCAGCGCCGAGGTGGCAGCCGCGGCGGCGCGCCCGGACGGCCCGGCCACGGTCGACGAGGCGGTGTCGAACGCGCTGTTGCCGCCGGTTGGCGCGCTGGCTGGGCAATTGCCGAAGGCGCGCGCGGCGCTCGACGAGCGCTTCAATGTGTCCTTCAACAACGTGCCGGCGCAGCAGTTCTTCAACTCGATCGTCGCCGGCACCCGCTACAACATGCTGGTCCATCCGGACGTGAGCGGCACCATCAGCGCCAACCTGAAAGACGTGACCCTGGTCGAGACGCTGGACGCAATCCGCGAGCTGTACGGCTACGACTACCGGATCGAAGGGACCAAGGTCTACATCCGGCCGCTGACCATGCAGACCCGCATGTTCCAGGTGAACTACCTGATCGGCAGCCGCCGCGGCCTGTCGAGCTTGCGCGTGAGTTCGACCTCGATCGCAAACAACAACAATAACCAGAACAACCAAAACAACCAGAACGGCCAGGCCACCAATAACAACGGCCAGAACAACAATAACAACGATCCGCAGAACGCCAACGGCAATAACAACCAGCAGAGCGACAGCAGCAACGTCAACACCCGCTCGAACAGCGACTTCTGGGGCGAGCTGAAGGCCGCGATCGAAGCCATCGTCGGCCCCACCAAGGAGGGCGGGCGCAGCGTGGTGGTCAGCCCGCAGTCGGGCGTGCTGGTGATCCGCGCCATGCCGGAAGAGCTGCGCAACGTCGACCTGTTCCTCAAGGCGACCCAGTTGTCGGTCGACCGCCAGGTGATCCTGGAAGCCAAGATCCTCGAGGTGGAGCTGAACGACAGCTTCCAGAGCGGCATCAACTGGGCCGCCTTCGGTACCTTGGGCGGCAAGAACAGCAAGCTCTCCAGCGGTTTCCTGACGCCCGGCGCCAGCTTGCAGCCGCTGCAGGCAGGCGGCCAGCCGGTGCCGCTGACCGGCGGCAACCTGGCGGGCACGCCCGGCTTCTCGCTCTCGAATGCCGGCACCGCGGCCGGCTCGCTGTTCGGCATGGCCTTCCAGACCAGTAATTTTGCGGCGCTGATTTCCTTCCTCGAATCGCAGGGCACGGTGCACGTGCTGTCGAGCCCGCGTATCGCCACGCTCAACAACCAGAAAGCCGTGCTGAAGATCGGCACCGATGAATTCTTCGTCACTGGCGTGACCACCACCACCAACACCAGCGCCGCCGGCAACACCATCACCCCGAGCGTGACGCTGCAATCGTTCTTCTCCGGCGTGGTGCTGGACGTGACGCCGCAGATCGACGAGAAGGGCAACATCCTGCTGCATGTGCATCCCTCGGTCAGCCAGGTCACGACGGTCAACAAGGCCGTCGACCTGGGCACGGCCGGCAACTTCAACTTGCCGCTGGCGGCCTCGTCCACCTCGGAGATCGACAGCATGGTGCGCGGCCAGGACGGACGCGTGGTCGCGATCGGCGGGCTGATGCGCCAGTCCTCGACCGCCGACGGCTCGCAGGTGCCGGGCGCGGGCAGCCTGCCGGTGCTGGGCGCGCTGTTTCGCAACAAGTCCAACGTCAACCAGAAGCGCGAGCTGGTGGTGCTGATCAAGCCCACCATCGTGGACGGCGCCAGCAGCTGGAACCAGGACTTGCTCGATACCAACCGCCGCATCCAGGACCTGGATCCGGCCAAGTCGGAGCGCAAATAATCATGTACACCACGCATTTCGGCCTACGGGAAATGCCGTTCAGCATTACACCGGACACCAGCTTTTTCTTCACCAGCCCGCACTCGCAGGAGGCGCTGAACACCTTGCTGGTGGCCGCCAAGAACGGCGAGGGCTTCATCAAGATCATCGGCGAAGTGGGCACCGGCAAAACCCTGTTGTGCCGCAAATTCATGGCGACCTTGGGCGACGATTTCGTCACCGCCTACATTCCCAATCCCTACCTCGAGCCGCGCACGCTGATGCTCGCGCTGGCCGACGAGCTCGAGATCACGCTTGAGAAAGACGTCGACCAGCACCGCTTGCTGAAGTCGATCACCCATCGCCTGCTGGGCCTGGCCGCGCAAAACAAGCGCGTGGTGCTGTGCCTCGACGAAGCGCAGGCGATTCCGGTCGAGAGCCTGGAAGCCTTGCGCTTGCTGACCAATCTCGAAACGCAGAAGCGCAAGCTGCTGCAGATCGTGCTGTTCGGCCAGCCCGAGCTGAACCGGCACCTCGAGCTCGATTCGATCCGTCAGCTGGCGCAGCGCATCACCTTCCACCACCATCTGGGGCCGCTCTCGCGCGACGATCTCGACTACTACCTGGCGCATCGGCTGCGGATCGCCGGCTTTTCCGGCTCGCGCCTGTTCAGCCGCGGCGCCGTGGGCAAGCTGTATGCGGCCAGCGGCGGCATTCCGCGGCTGGTCAACATCCTCGCGCACAAGGCGCTGATGCTCAGTTTCGGACAAGGCAAGCAGCAGGTGAGCCGGCGCCACGTGGCCGATGCGGCCAAGGACACGCTGCCCGCGCGCCGCCGCGTCTGGCCATGGCTGGCGGCCGCCTCGCTGCTGGCCGCGGCCGGCGGGCTGACTTGGGCGCTGGTCAAATGAGCTTGATAAACAAGATGCTGCAGGACCTCGACGCGCGCGGCCAGCCATCCGGTGCGGGGATGCAGGTGAACGTGAAGTCGGTGGTGCGCCGCGAGCGCCATATGTCGCTGCCGCTGGTGGGCGGCGTGCTGTTGCTGGCCGTGGTGGTGGTGCTGGCAGGCGTGTTCGGCTGGCGTTATGTCACGCACCCGACGCCCGCGCCGCGCGTGGCGGCCTCGGCCCCCACGGCCATCAAGCCCGCCCCGGTTCAGCCGCCCGCCGTGACCTCTACCGCCGCCACGGTTGCCGCATCGGCCGCCACGACGACTGAGGCCGTGCCGGGAGGCGGCACGGGGATGGCGTCCGCGCCGGCGTCTCTCGGAGCCGGCACAGGACTAGCGTCCGTGCCGATGTCGCCCGCACCGGCGGCCATTGCATCCACGCCTGCAGTGATGCCAGCGCCGACGCCGGCCCCTGCCGTTGCAGCGCCGATCGAGCCTGCGCCCGCGCAGTCTGCGGACGCCGCGAAGGCGCCGGCCAAGCAGACGCGCAAGGAAAAGCGCGCCGAGAAAGCCCGGCTCGCCGCCGAGAAGAAAGTCGCCGATGCCAAGCCTGTCGCTGCGAAAGCCGCCGATGCGAAAGTGGCCGCCGCGAAAGCCGCATCGTCGACCGCGCGCACCGCCGCGGCAGCCCCGGCCACCACGGGCCGCCAACTGAGCACCCAGCAGCGCGCCGAGAGCGAATACCGGCGCGCGCTCGCCAGCCTGGCCGACGGCCGCAGCGCCGAAGCCATCGCCGCGCTCGAGCAGGCCTTGCAGATCGAGCCGCGCCACGACGCCGCGCGCCAGACCCTGGTCGGCCTGCTGATCGAAAGCAAGCGCCCGGACGACGCCATCCGCCAACTGCAGCTCGGCTTGACGCTCGACCCGCGCCAGCCCTCGCTGGCCATGCTGCTCGCGCGCCTGCAGATCGAACGCGGCGGCTCCGGCATCGATACCCTGACGCGCACCTTGCCTTACGCGGCCGGCAATGGCGAATACCATGCCTTCCTGGGCGGCGCCATGCAGCGCGAGGCGCGCCACCGCGAGGCGGCGGAACAGTACCAGCAGGCGCTGCGCGCGGCTCCGCAAAACGGCGTCTGGTGGATGGGACTTGGCATCTCGCTGCAAGCCGAGAAGCGCAACGCCGAAGCGCTCGACGCCTTCCAGAAGGCGAAGTCGGCCGGCTCGCTCACGCCGGAACTGAGCGCCTTCGTCGATCGCAAACTGCAGCAGCTTTCACGTTAAGCCGTCGTTCCCGCGCAGGCGGGAGGCGTCCATTTCATTCTCCATGCACCGCATGCGCTTCCTCGTAGTCAGCATGGGTTCCCGCTTTCGCGGGAAGTCGTTCTCCCCAGTGGGGAGGACGACGGTGGTCCTCGCGGCCGTTACAGGCTGGCGAGTTCGCCCCAGATGTGCTTCATGCTGAAGCGCACGCCGGCCTGGTCTTCGCTGAGCGCCTCTTCGATCGCGCAGTCGCTGCGCGCCTCGGGCTGCGGCAAATTCCTGCCCTCGGGCGTGCGCAGCGCGTGCACCGTCATCGTCCCGGCCGAGCTCGCGCGGCGCGACACCACGCCCACTTCGCCGCTGCCCAGCCGCACCCGGGTCCCCGGCGGGAACTTGCCGATGTGCTCGATGAACTGGCTGGCCAGCGCCGCATCCGCCGTGGTCGCGGCGTCCGCGCACAACTGGTCGAGCGCGGCCGGCGGCAGCATCGACCGGCGGTAATTGCGCGCCGAGATGCAGGCGCAGTACCGGTCCGCCAGCCCGATCAGCTTGGCGTTCTGCGCGATCTCGTCGCCCGTTCGGCCGTCGGGATAGCCGCTGCCGTCATTCGCCTCGTGGTGCTGCAGCACGTAGGCGATCCACTCCTCGTCGGTCACGCCGGCATAGCGCAGCAGCTCCGCGCTGTCGCAGGGATGGCGGCGGATGATCGCGCGCTCTTCGCTGGTGAGCGCCGTTTCCTTGTTCTGGAAGCTCTCGATCTGGCGCATCATGCCCACGTTCATGGTCAGGGCGGCGGCGGTCAGGGTCAGCAGTTCGATCGGCGTCTTGTGCATGCCGCGCGCGATCAGCGCGGCGACGATCGCGGTCTCGATGCAGTGGCGCACCGCGTAACGGCCGGCGATCTGGTTCAGCAGCACGCAGGCGAGGGCGATTTCCGGATCGCGCTCGACCGCGCCGATGACTTGATGGGCGATCTCGCGCAGCTCGTGGTCGGCGGTGCCGCCGGTGCCGAGCTCGGACAAGAGGCGGTCGAGGCGCTGATTGACGCGGTTCAGGCTCTGCAACACGGAGCTGGATTCAGCGCTACCGACGGCCATGATATCTGCCCTTGCCAATGATTACAACGTTCAAAGCGTCGCCAGGCGCGCGAGCGCGAGACGCAGGGTTTCATCCTGTTTGGCGAAACAGAAGCGCACGATGCCGGACTCCTTGCCCTCGCTGTAAAAGGCGGAAACGGGAATCGCCGCGACCTTGACGTCGGTCGTCAGCCACGCGGCGAATTCCGCCTCCAGTATAGGCGAAATCGCCTCATATTTGACGCATTGAAAGTAAGTTCCGTCGGCTGGCAGCAACGTAAAACGCGAACCTTTCAGGCCGTCGCGGAACAGGTCGCGCTTGCGCTGGTAAAAGGCCGGCAGCTCGAGGTAGGGCGCGGGATCGGCCATGTAGCTGGCGATCGCGTGCTGCATCGGCGTATTGACAGTGAACACGTTGTACTGGTGCACCTTGCGGAACTCGGCGCTCAGGGCGGCGGGTGCGGCCACGTAGCCGACCTTCCAGCCGGTCTTGTGATAACGGTGAGTTGTCGGCCTATGGACGCAGGCAATATGCCCCGTGGTTGTAGTGTTTTGACGTGATCGCTCGATGTCCATGGAAGATTCTCAATTTCTTGCCTTGGCGAGACCAAATGTCCATAGTCCACTGGCTACTTGGTAGAACAGAATTTTGACCGCTCTTCGGCGAGGTTCTGATTGGCATCTAAGCTCGCTCTCCCGAAGCTTGATGTGTCGGTTATGAATCTATCATAATAGAGGTCGAAAAATTGAACCGAGAGAACCGCCATGAGCGCAAAATTCCGCACGCCCGAGCTGCAGACTAAGCTGCCCGCTGTGGGGACAACTATATTCACCGTGATGTCAGCGCTGGCATCGAAACATGGCGCTGTCAATCTTGGTCAAGGCTACCCCGATTTCGATTGCGACTCAAAACTTGTAAGCGCTGTCACTACCGCCATGGAGGCCGGGCAGAATCAGTATCCGCCGATGGCAGGCGTACCGTCGCTACTCCAAGCCGTCGCATCAAAAGTTCGCACTATTTACGGCCACGATTACTCGGCCGAAACAGAAATTACCATCACCGCGGGTGCCACTCAGGCCATCTTGACGACCATTCTTGCAATCGTTCAATCGGGCGACGAGGTAATCGTGCTCGACCCGTGTTACGACTGTTATGTGCCCGGTATTGAGCTCGCTGGTGGCGTGCCGGTAAGGGTGCCGCTGACCCCCGGCACCTTTCGCCCCGATTTTGAAAAAATTGTGTCTGCTATCACGGCAAACACGCGTGCGATCATTATCAACACGCCCCATAACCCGAGCGGCACAGTTTGGACGCGGGCCGAAATGCTTCAGTTGCAAGGCATTTTGGAACCGACTGACGTTTTCGTGATCAGCGATGAAGTGTATGAACACACCGTCTATGACAGCGCGCAGCACGAGAGCGTCACTCGATTTCCCCCGCTGGCTGCCCGGTCTTTCGTTGTCTCAAGTTTCGGGAAAACGTTTCACGTTACTGGATGGAAGGTTGGGTACGTTGCTGCTCCTGCTTTGCTAACGGCGGAGTTCCGCAAAGTGCACCAATTCAATGTTTTCACAGTCAACACGCCTATGCAATATGGGTTTGCGTCTTACATGTCAGACCCTAACCCATACCTTGAACTACCATCCTTTTACCAGCGTAAGCGTGACCTTTTTCGCGCCGGTTTAACGCAAACCAAATTCAAGCTGTTGCCGTGTGAGGGCACCTATTTTCAATGCGTCGATTTTTCAGGGCTAAATGTGGCCGAACGCCATCTAAATGAGCAGGAGTTTTGTAAATGGTTGACCGCAGAGGTCGGCGTAGCGGCCATTCCCTTGTCGGCGTTTTACTCCGATGGTTTTGCTCAGAGCATGATTCGTTTTTGTTTCGCCAAGAAAGACGAAACCCTTCGAACTGCGATTGAAAGACTCGCTAGGTTGTAAACGCCAAACGGTCTGACATGGTTTGGCGACTTAGACCGCGCAACAAAACGGGCGGTCTCAAGAACCAACTGCAACACTGGGTTAATGAATCGAATCGGCGTGCAATTGTAGCCGAACCATGTGCTCAGTATAAACGGCGAGCCGATCGCCAACCTGGTCGCCTCCACCAGCGGCACCGACTCGGACTGGGTAGTGAAAGTGATCGACCTGTATCCCGACCAGGTGGCGAGCCAGCCGGCGATGGGCGGCTACCAGCTGATGATTTCGGCCGATATCTTCCGCGGCCGGTATCGCGAAAGTGTCGAGACCGCGAAAGTGTCGAGACCGCGAAGGCGGTCGCGGCCGACAAGGCGCTGCCGTACCGGTTTGCGCTGCCGACGGCGAACCACGTGTTCCCGCCGGGGCACCGCGTCATGGTGCAAATCCAGTCCAGCTGGTTCCCGCTGTACGACCGCGATTCGCAGACTTTCGTGCCGAGTATCTTCGACGCGCAGCCGGGCGATTACAGGAAGGCCACGCAGCGGATCTACCACAGCAGCTTCATCGAACTGCCAGCGGTGCACGCCGCCCCATGAACCGCGGAGAAGCCGGGCTTCATTTCGCGCGTTTCAGCAACCGGTCGAAATCCTGGTCGAGTCTGCCCAGTGAAGAATCGATCCTAGCGCGCTTCTCCTTCACCCATGCGTCCTGCTGCGCCAGTTTTTGCTGGGCCGCTTTTAGCATGCGCGCCATCTCGGCCGGCTGAGGACCGCCGCTGGTGGCGCGATTGTTCACGATCGCGACCGGGTTGAGCGTGGAGCGAAATTCCGCCTCGCTCATCGGCAGTTCGCCGCCGCCATAATTCTTCATCGCGTCGATGTAAATCCGCTTCGCATCCGCATACGGGAAATCGAGCGGCTTGAGATCGTGCTCCTTCGCGAAGTCCACCAGCTCGGATGCGAAGTGATGGCCGAGCCGGAACGGCACTTTGTACTTGCGCATCAGGACGTCCGCCAACTCCTGCGACGCGGTCCAGTCGCCGTTCAGCTCCTCCAGCGCCCGCTCCGGATTGATGACCAGCGAGTTCAGGATCTTGTCCCAGTTTTGCAGGACCTTGACCGCGCTGGCGACCATCGCGCTGTTGGGCTTTACTTCCTTCGGATCGCTCATGCCGGGCGGGATGTTGTGCGCCTCGATCACCGTCCCCATCGCCAGCGTGATCGCGGTCGACGCGTCGTGGCGCGTCGAGTTGAGCAAGCCCGGATTGCGCTTTTGCGGCATGGCGCTGGACACATACGTATTGCCGCCGCCTTCCTGCAGCAGAATCCACGGACGCGACTGCGCATACTGCGTCATGGTGTCCTCGATAAAGCTGCCGGCGTGCAGCGCGATACTGGTCACGACCGCGCCCGCCTCCACCGGCGCGTCCACCGATGAAATCTGCGAAGCGTCGTAGGCGTTGTCGACAATTTCACCAAATCCCAGGTAGCCGGCCATGCGGGTACGGTTCAGCGGCCAGCTGGTGCCGTTCAACACCGTCGTCCCCATCGCGCAGCGGTCGGCCCTGGCGTAGGCTTCGCGAATGCGCTGGGCATCACGCTCGAGAGCGGCCGCATAACCGAGCAGGTAGTGGCCATAACTGTTGGGCTGGGCCGCCACGCCATTGGTGTAGTTCGGGACAATGGTATGCGCATGTTTCTCGGCGAGCCGGACCAGCGAACCTGAAGTCTTGTCCAGATGCTCCGCCAGGTTCAGCAGATCTTCGCGGAGGATGGCGGCGCGGTAGGTGGCGTGCATATCCTGGCTCGAACGCCCGGCGTGGATCAGCGTCACCTCCGGGCCGGCGGCCGCAATCAGCAGCGGCTCGAACGTGATCACGGTCGATGGACGCTTGCCCTTCGGCTGGTTGCCGTCGCTGAGCACTTTGGCGACGCCGGCAGCAAGGCGCGGCGTGATCGACTTGTCCAGCAGGCCTTCGTCGCTATTGATGACGATGGTGGCCTTGTTGATCTCGCCGAGCCAGAAAAACTCGTCGCGGCTGCGCGTTTGCTGGGCCATACCTGGAGCCGCCTGGGCGAACAGCACCAAGACGATGGAATACCGGCGTAGTTTCGACATGGGTGCCTTTCGTGTTTGATTAGCCATCAGAACGTGTGGTTGATGCCGGCCGAGAGGCCGGTCTGGCGCGACTGGTTCAGTTTGACGGTCCCGCCAGCCGCATAGCCGCCCTTCAGCCTGGTGACATCGACCTCCGAATACAGAAGAGTACGCGCAGACAGGCTGTAAGTGATGCCCGTCATGTAGAGGTTTTTGGTGGAATCGCCAGCCGCAACCGACGCGGTGCTGGCCGAATTGACGGCCTGGACGCGATACCAGGCCCCGGTCAGGCTGAAACCGCGCGCCATCTTGTAGCTGAGGCCCGCCCAGTTCCACTGCGACGTATCTTCGGCGGTCGCGGCCTGTTGCTTCTGATTGATGTAGCCGACGCTGGCGGTCAGCGCGCCGATCGAATACGCGCCGCCCATCGAGTAATTGGTGAAATCGCGATAGTCGGCGCTCGCACCGGTGCCGTTTTTCGGCCTGGCGGTCGTGTACGAAGCCCCCAGTTTGACCGGGCCGCTGGCATATACGGCGCCCACGGCGCGCGTCGAACCGTTCGACGTGCTGTCCGCAACTTCACCGAGCGACCAGGCGGCGCGCGCGGTGAGATCGCCAAACTTGCCGGTGTACTGGATGTCGTTATCCTTGCGTGTGCCTGCACTGGCCGACAGCGCGTACGTAATGCCCGGGTAGCGATAGTTGAACGGATCGAAGGCCGAATTGGTCCGGTACGCAACCGTGTAGTTATGGCCGACGTCGAGCGCGCCGTATCGGCCGTCCACGCCGACGTGCGCCTCGCGCTGGAACAATACACCGGTGGTGTTGTTGAGGGCGCCCGTACCGCCATTGAAGCCGGCTTCCAGCACGAAGGTCGCGCTCAAGCCTTCGCCCAGCGCTTCCGAGCCTTTGAAGCCGAGCCGGTTGGAACGGTAGGTGCCGTTCGAGCCCATCGTCAGCTGACTGTCGCCGGCCGCATTCACGTTGGTCTGGTCGCGCAATCCCCCGTCGAACGAACCGTAGGTGATGACGCTCGATTGCGCCATGGCGCCGCCCGAGAGCACGGCCATTGCAGCGACTGCGAAAATCTTGTGTTTCATCTTGTCTCCCTTGATTGTGATGATGTGATGCCTTGGGGCGCCGCACGTCGCTCGCGTGTGGCCGCCTGGCGCTTTTTTTATCAGCAGCAATTGTACATTTTGGAAATACCAATGTAAAATATCTCAGAAATGACAAGTCGATACGTTTTGCATATGGCGATCCAAAGATGGAACTGAGGCACTTGCGTTACTTCGTGGTCGTCGCCGAAGAGGGGCATTTCACGCGTGCCGCCGAACGCCTCGGGATGCAGCAGCCTCCGCTCAGCCAGCAGATCCGCGCGCTCGAGGACGAACTGGGTTTCGAGTTGTTTCGCCGTCATCCCAAAGGCGCTGCGCTGACAGTCGGTGGATCGGTGTTCCTGCAAGAGGCGAAGGCGATTCTCGACAGCGTGAACCGGGCGGCGGCCCGTGCCGCGCGGGTGGCGCTCGGCTCAGAAGGCATCATCTCGATCGGCCTCACCAGCTCGGCTGCCGCCCACCCGCTGATTCCGCGTATCGTGCGCGCCTACCGCGCCGCGTGGCCCGGTGTACGGTTGGAATTTCGTGAAGGCAACGCGGCCGAGATGACGGAGGCGGTAACGGCCGGAAAGCTGAATGTCGCCTTGCTGCGCCGTCCAGTCAGCCACCCGCCCGGACTGGCGTTTCATCGTTTGCTGGAAGAAGAAATGCTGCTCGTGCTGCCTGCTGGCCACCATCTGCTCAGGGAACACACGGGCGCCACGATGCCCTCGATCTCGTTGCAGTCGCTGCGCGACGAGCAATTCATCCTGGTGCGCAAGCATGGCGCGCCCGGCATGTACTCCAACCTGATCGAAGCGTGCATACGGGCCGGATTCACGCCGAAAATCGCCGTCGAAGTCGAACGGATGCTGACCAACATCAGCCTGGTGGCAGCCGGCGCCGGCGTGACTACCGTACCCGCGTCGATGAAAGGCTTCCACGCGGACAGCGTCGTCTACTGTCGCATCCGTGACGGCGGCCCCGAGCTCGGCGCGCCGCTGACCCTCATCTGCCTCGAATCGGATGCCGCGCCAGCTGTCCGGCACTTCCTGGCCGAGATCCAGCACACGCTCGCCGCATCCGCCACTTCCGATGATCGCCAGGCTGTGTAAGAGCGCGCCGGCGCAGATGCTGGCGGCGGTCGGATCCGGGATCGCCCTCGGCCTGGCCGATCCCCGCCTGGCAATGTACGCCAGGCCGCTGTCCGATGTGTTCGTCCGGGTGATCGGGCTCATCATGAGTCCCCTCATTTTCTGCATGCTCGTGTCCGGCATTGCCAGCATGCGCGGCGCGCGCGTGCTGGGCCGCACCGGGATCCGCGCATTGCTGTATTTTTCGGCGATGTCGGTGCTGTCGCTGCTGACCGGGTTGCTGGCGGCGATGGTATTACGCCCAGGCGCCGGCTTCACCACCGGCGCCGGCGGATTCGCGGCCACAGGCAACGAATACGACTGGCTCGGCCACTACGGGCCGGCCGCAGCCGCCGTCAAACTGGTGCTGCAACTGCCGCGTTTTAACAACGTGTACTTCATGTTGATGGCGATACCGCCCGGCCTGCTGCTGGCGCGGCCAGGCGCGTGCGCCGACGCGGGCCTCGCCGCGATCGACAAGCTGGGCGGCAAGCTGTTCGCGCTGGTGCAACTGTCGCTGAGGTTCGCGCCGCTGGCCGCGTTCGGCGCGGTGGCCGCCACGATCGGCAGGTACGGGATCGTGTCGCTGCTGCCGCTGCTGCACTTTATCGTCGCCTGCAACCTGGCCAGCGCCGTGTTCGTGCTGCTGGTGATCGGCGGCGCGGCGGCATGGGCCGGGCTGTCGATCATGCGCTTCATCGCCTACGTGCGGGAGGAAATCCTGCTCGTGTTCTTCACCAGTTCGTCGCTGGCGGCGCTGCCTCCGCTCTCCGAAAAACTGACGCGCATGGGCTGCGCGCAGCCGGTCGTCGCGCTCGTGCTGCCATTCGGCTATTCGCTGAACCTGACCGGCACCAACCTGTACCTCGTCCTGTCGATCCTGTTCCTGGCCCAGGCCGCGCACATCGAGCTCAGTCTTGCGCAGCTGGCGACGATCCTGGCAGTGACCATGGTCATGAGCAAGAGCGCAGCCGGCGTCGCGGGTTCGGCACTCGCCACCCTGGCCGCGACCATGGCGATAGTCGATATCGTTCCGGTCGATATGGTTGCGCTGCTGGTCGGCATCGACCGGACCATGAAATGCCGTTCGATCACCAATTTCATCGGGAACGGCGTAGCGTGCGCGGTCGTCGCGGCGTGGGAACAGCGCCTGGACAGGAAAAAAATGGCCGGGGCGCTCGGGGTGCACTCATGATGGCTACCTTCCGCCGGGGCAGGCCCCGTGCAGTGCTGCATCATTCAGATCAGGGTTAGCAAGACACGAGCGAGAACTTCCAGCGTTTGCTCGAATCGCATGGCATACCCGCCTACGCTCGTCGGATGGATGAGAATGAGAGAAATTCAACCACGGATCAGTGAGAGTAAACGCCTTATCGTCACAGGCCCGCGCTGGATGATATGTGAGATCACTTTGTGTCGGTGCCGTCGACGATCGCGGCCAGCGCCTCGATGTCGGCCTGGCGCAGCACCGAGCCGGTCGGGTTGTGCGGCGAGTTGATGATGATGAGCCGGGTGCGCGGGCTGACCGCGGCCGCCACCGCGTCCCACGGCACGCTGTAGCCCCGGTCGCCGACCCGCATCGCCACCCGCACCGGCACGCCGCCGGCCAGCGCCACGGCCGGCAGGTAGCTGTCGTAGGCCGGCTCGATGACGATGACCTCGTCGCCCGGATGCACGCAGCACAGGATGGCGGTGGTCAGCGCCTGGGTCGCGCCGGCGGTGACGGTGATCGCGCGCGCGGCGTCGTAGTCGTGGCCGTAGAGCGTGCCGATCTTGGCGGCGATCGCCTCGCGCAGGGGCGCTGCGCCGGTCATCATCGGGTACTGGTTGTGGCCGGCGCGCATGGCGTCGTTGACCATGTCGAGCAATTTCGGATCGGAGCCGAAATCGGGGAAGCCCTGGCCGAGGTTGACCGCGCCGTGCTCGTTGGCCAAGGCCGACATGGTGGTGAAGACAGTGGTGCCGACCGCGGGCAGCTTGGTGCATAAATGTGGAGTATGCATGGTGCCAGAATGACGTTGCCGGATCGTCTATTCTAGCCCAGCTTGCGATTCCGTTTTGATCCAGGCCTCGGGCACCATGATGCGGAACAGGCCGGCTTGCGCGGTCTTGCGGCCCAGCTTGAGCAGGGCCTTGTCCTTGGTGATCAGGATATCGGCGCCGGCGTCGCGCGCCAGCTCGAGGAATTTCTGGTCGTCCTTGTCGGAACAGACCGGCAGACGGATCGGTTTCGGCTGCGGCGCCACCAGCTTGATCAAGGCATCGAAGCGGGCCGCCGAGCGCGGGCGGCTGTCGTCGTCGAGCGGCAGGTGCGGGTAGTGCAGCACCACCTTGTACTCGGCGCGGCAATCCTCGCGCGTGATGGCCTGGACCGCGCCGCTTTCGATCGCCGCCAGCAGGCGCGCCCAGCGCGGATCATGGAACACGAACAGGTCGAGGCAGACATTGGTGTCGAGGACGATGCGTTTGGCGGGAGCGGGTATCATGTCGGCAATTCTATTTGTTGGATGTTGATTGAACCATATGCTGATTGTCTTGTCGCCTGCAAAATCGCTCGACTTCGAAACGCCGCCCGCCACCAAGCTGCAGAGCATTCCCGATTTCCTCGACCGGTCCAGCCAGTTGATCGACGTGCTGCGCGGCTATTCGCCGGTGCAGCTGGGCGCGCTGATGGACTTGTCCGACAGCCTGTCCGCGCTGAACGTGGCGCGCTACGCCAGCTGGAGCCGCGACACGGGCGAGGCGCGCCAGGCCATCATGGCCTTCAACGGCGACGTGTATGCGGGCCTCGACGCGCGTTCGCTGAAGCCGAAGCAGCTGGCGTATGCGCAGGCCAGCGTGCGCATCCTGTCCGGGCTGTACGGGGTGCTGCGGCCGTTCGACCTGATCCACCCGCACCGGCTGGAGATGGGCACCCGCCTCGGCACGCCGCATGGCAAGGACCTGTATGCGTTCTGGGGCGAGGAGCTGACGCGCAAGCTGAACGAGACGATTGCGGCCAACGAGGCGAAGGCGCTGGTCAACCTCGCCTCGGAAGAGTATTTCAGGTCGGTGAAGCCGGCGCTGTTGCCGGTGCCGGTGATCACGCCGGTGTTCGAGGACTGGAAGAACGGCAAGTACAAGATCATTTCCTTCTTCGCCAAGCGTGCGCGCGGGCTGATGGCGCGCTATGCGGCGGTGAAGGGCATCACCGACCCCGAGAAGCTGAAGGCATTCAAGGTCGACGGCTACAGCTTCGTCAAGCGCGATTCCGACGCGCGGACCTGGATCTTCCGCCGCAAGCTCGCAGCCTGAAACCGCAAAACCGGGGACAGACCCTAATTTCGAAATCGGGGTCTGTCCCCGATTTCGAAATTAGGGTCTGTCCCCGGTTTTGGAACACGCTTGCGCGAGGACGACGCAGGCGGTTTAGTCGGCCTTCTTGGACCAGAAATTCCACCACGGGCGGGCGCCGGCGTTCGGGTTCAGGAAGCGGCTGTTGGGGTAGTTTTTGACGAACACGCGCTGGGCGTCGTCGCGCAGGTCGAGCATGCCCATCTTGTCGTAGTTGCGGATCGTCAGGAACAGCCCCTCTTCGGTCGCCGGCGCGTCGCGGTAGTCGTTGACCGCATTCATCGCGCGGTTCAGCGAGGCCAGGTAGGCGCCGCGCCGGTAGTAGTATTCCGCCACGTGCACTTCATACTGCGCCATCGCGTTGACCAGGTACTTCATGCGCGCGATCGAATCGGGCGCGTATTTGCTGTCCGGGAATTTGTCGACCAGTGCCTTGAATGCCACGAAGGCCTCGCGCGTCGCCTTCGGGTCGCGCTCGGTCGGGTCCTGCGAATAGAGGAAGCTCATGAAGCCGAGCTGGTCGTTGAAGTTGATCAGGCCGCGCAGGTAATACATATAATCGACCGCCGGATGATTCGGGTGCAGCTTGATGAAGCGCTCGACCGCCGCCAGCGCCTCCGCCTGGTCCTGCGACTTGTAGTAGGCATAGGCGATTTCCATCTGCGCTTGCGCCGCGTAGGTACCGAAGGGGTAGCTCGATTCGAGCTTCTCGAACAGCTTGATCGCCGCTTCGTAATGGCCGCCGGACATTTCGTCGCGCGCCTCAGCGTATAATTTCGTCGCCGACCAGTTTTTGGTCTCGTCTTCTTTTTCCGGGAACAAACCGCAAGCTGACAAACTCAGCAGCACACACGTAGCAAGCACTAGAGATAATTTTTTTTGCATAGCTTTTTGCAAGAGAGTATTAACCGAGATTCAACGAAAGGCTGATTATAGCCGATGGGACTGCTGTGACCTTAACTCCAACGCCGAATTCGGCGGATTTGCCCGTAGACCCCGATCTGGACGATGACAGCGACGCCGATTTCGCGCCCGCCGACAGCGGCACCGACCTGTCCCCGATCACCCTCGCGCTGACGCCGGACGCCTGCGGCCAGCGCCTCGACAAGGTGGTCGCCGGCCTGGTCCCGCAATTTTCGCGCAGCCGCCTGCAGCTCTGGTTCGACGCCGGCCACGTCATGGTAGACGGCAAACCGGCGCGCGGCAAGGATACCGCATATGGCGATGAAACGGTGCTCATCGAACCGCAAGCGGCACCCGAAGACGCGGCCTACACGCCGGAAGATATCGCGCTCGACATCGTGTTCGAGGACGAGCACATCATCGTGATCAACAAGCCTGCCGGGCTGGTCGTGCATCCGGGCGCGGGCAACTGGTCGGGCACCTTGCTCAACGGCCTGCTGCACCATTGCCCGCAACTGGCGGGCGTGCCGCGCGCCGGCATCGTGCACCGGCTCGACAAGGACACCAGCGGCCTGATGGTGATCGGCAAGACGCTGGCCGCCCAGACCGACCTGGTGCGCCAGCTGCAGGCGCGCAGCGTCAAGCGCGAATACTTTGCGCTGGTGTGGGGCACGCCGCAGCTGAGCGGCACCATCGACGCCCCGATGGGCCGGCATCCGAAGGACCGCGTCAAGATGGCGGTCTCGACCAACTTCTCGGCCAAGCCGGCGATCACGCATTACCAGCGCCTGGCCACCGGCATGCTGGACCGGCGCCCGGTCAGCCTGGTCCAGTGCCAGCTCGAAACCGGACGCACCCACCAGATCCGCGTGCACATGCTGTCGATCGGCTACGCGCTGGTGGGCGACTCGGTGTACGGCAAGCAGCACCTGGCGCCGGTCTTCCCGCGCCAGGCGCTGCAGGCGCGCCGCCTCGGCCTGGTGCATCCGGCCAGCGGCGAGCAGCGCGAATGGATCGTGCCGCTGGCCGCCGACTTCGCCGAGCTGATCGCCAGGGCCGGCATCGCCGAGCCCGAACAGGTCTGATGGGCTTGCTGATTCCCGACTGGCCGGATGCGCCCGCCAACGTCGGCGCCCTGAGCACCACCCGCGAGGGCGGCGTCAGCGCCGGGCCGTATGACGATGCGTGCGGCGGCGGCGGCTTCAACCTCGGTTTGCACTCGGGCGACGAGCCGGACGCGGTGCGCGCCAACCGCGCGGCGCTGGAGGCCGCGCTGCCGGGCCGTCCGGCATGGATCTCGCAGGTGCACGGCGCGGCCGTGGCCGACGCCGCCAGCGTGCGGTTGGCGCGCACCGCGTCC
>Ga0193702_1000052_pt1 | contig 49078 bp, 46 predicted proteins | sample U3a1metaG_FD_143060 | JGI IMG/M metagenome (GOLD analysis project Ga0193702, IMG submission 143060) | Soil microbial communities from a riparian zone of the East river system, Colorado, United States - U3a1 | ecosystem: Environmental > Terrestrial > Soil > Riparian zone | place: USA: East River... | reverse complement strand
CAAATTATTGGCCTGGTTCATAAGTATCTGAATTACCCGGACGATATCCATATGACTGAACCTGTAAAGGCCTATTATGATGCCCTGCGGTTTATATATAGGCAATGGGATTTACCGGCACAGGAGCCGAACCAGGTTAGTTCTGCTATAATAATGAAGCATTACCTGCAATTATCGCAACGCTACGGCTACACTATTTTACCAAACGAAGTGAATATTAATGATTGGGCATCCTATTTAGTGAAGAACCCAGAAACGCTGGATAGTGCAATAAGTCTTTTTGAGATGAATGCTGTAAATTATCCTTCATCACCAAAGGCGTTTACCAGCCTGGGGGACGCTTATGTAAAAAAGGAAGAGCGGCAAAAGGCTATCGCCAGTTATAAAAAAGCACTCGTGCTAAACCCCGAAGACGCAAAAGTTAAGGATAAATTGAAAAGCCTGCTGAAGTAAAATAGAACCTTATGTATTAATTGATTCCATGAATTTACATTATAACTAAATCATATTTTAGCTTTGCCCAAAATCTAATCACATGGTATTTTTTTATTACAGCCTGGCAATATGCACAATTACAATATTTCTAAATTTTTACTTGCTTATTGGTTTCAAAAAAATAAGGCAGTTGAGCAAACAGCCCCTTATAGAAAACCAAGTGTCCCTGGCCATAATAATTGCTGTCCGTAACGAAGAAGAAGATCTTGAAAAAGCTTTGCAAAGTGTCTGTAATATTAACTATCAAAGTTGCCGGATCATTGTGGTAAATGACCGGTCGACAGATCGTACCCCCGAAATATTAAAAGATTTTAAACGAAACTACCCTCAACTTAATGTGGTAACCATTGATACCTTACCTGGCGGATGGCTGGGCAAAAACAATGCCCTGTACCAGGGCTACCTGAACAGTACAGAAGAATGGCTGCTTTTTACAGATGCCGATATCGTGTTTCATCCCGATGCGATTAGCCGGGCATTAGGTTACGCAGTAACTAACCGGTTGGATCACCTTACCATTTTACCGGAAATGATATCAAGGTCTACCCTTTTAAATAGTGTATTTGCCACTTTTTGTATAATGCTGATGATACACATGAAGCCCTGGAATGCTAAAAATCCAAAATCAAAATCATCGGCGGGCATTGGCGCTTTTAACTTAATAAGGCGAAATGCGTATGAAAAGATTGGTACGCATGCTAAAATTAAATTAAGACCTGATGACGACCTTCAGCTTGGAATGAAGGTTAAACTGGCAAACCTAAAACAGGATGTATTAGCAGCTAAGGGATATATTTGTTTGGAATGGTATAAAAATCTCCGGCAGTTTGGAAATGGGCTATTAAAAAATTCGTTTGCCACAGCGGATTATAAACTTACCACTGCTATTGCAAACGTATTATTCATACTAATAGCTATTGCATTACCAATGCCTGCGATGTTTATTTTTGGTACGGTTACAATCCGTTTAATGGCAGCTATTATGTTATTATCCCATATAATTTACATGATAATAGTTCCACCCAATAAATGGTGGTATGCCTTTATGATCCCTTTCGCCGGTTTCTTTATTGCCTGGATATTTTTAAAAGCAGTAGTAATAACCGTTAAACAAGGTGGTATACATTGGCGTGACAGTTTTTATTCGCTTAAAATGCTTAGAGAGAAAAATTAATAGGTTCAAACAACTATAACGCCTTTATATACTCATGAAACAGATGCAAAGCCTTCTTCTTATCCTCAGTCAGCTCAAAATCAAGTTTGTGCATTAAGTAGTCTTCCACGTCAAAGTCTGCTCTCTTGGGCAAATCCTTTAACAGCTCAGCGCGATGTTCAAGTCCAAATTTTAAGGATTCATTAAACTCCTCCATAAAAGCGGTTGGGATAGGTTTGTTGGCAACCCAGGCTGCAAACACAAAAGGCAGGCCTGTAAACTTTTGCCATTCTTCGGCCAGGTCATACACATATTTGTATTGCTGTTTTTTACCAAAAGTGCGGTCCCCTATCTGCACAAAGGCTGTATGTGGCTCTTTTGATACAGCATAATCAGGTGCGTTTTTAATCATCTGATGATCTGACTTCCAATAATTCTTCAGCAATACCATTGCTAAATTATTCGATGAGCGCGATTCCGGGTCAAGCTGCAAGGTTTTGATCTCGTGGATCTCGCAATTGCTAAAAATAAACACTGAATTTACCGGGCCTGATGCACCAATACAGTAATCAGATACAATTTCCCACTGCGGCAGGCTCAATATAGCTGCAACCGGGATCAGGCCGATATCAACCTGGTCATCAATCAGTTTTTGGGCACAGTCTGATGGCATATCAAGGCTCAGGTCAATCTTATTGATGATGTCGCTGTGTTGGATGCCGTATAAAAAAGGTTTGGTATTGGTATAACTAACTGCGGATATTCTTATTTTAGTATTCAAGGTAGTTCTAAATGTTTTTTAAGTGTTCGGCGTTATTAAAATCAACAATTTCGTATTTGTCGCCGTCGTAAGTTACTTTATATAAAACCAGGTTTTGGTGCGGAAAGGTATCCATTTCTGTAAGCGGTTTCTCTGTAAGCAGGCATAATAGCAAGCGCATTGCCCGGCCATGCATGCAAATAAGCACCGTCTCTTCTTCGGGGTGGCTCATGATCACCTTCAACGCTTCAATCTGCCTTGCTTTTACTTCATTTGGACTTTCGCCGCCTTCAAATTTCGAATCCAGGCTGCCATCCATCCAGTCGCGCATCAGTAACAGGAAAGCGGCTTTGTTTTCAGTTGTAGCTGGTTGTCCCTCGTGAATTCCCCAGGCAAGCTCATCCAGGCCTGATAGTTTTTCAAATGGAATTCCCAGGTCAATAAACGGCTGAACACTTTGCTGCGTACGCTTAAGCGCCGAAACATAGATCTTATCAAAAGGTACCTGTTTATAAGCCGCAAAAAATTGAGCAGCCTGTTTACGGCCCTCGTCATTAAGGTCGGTATCCATCCCCCGGCCCTGTACAATCCCCAGCTTATTTAATTCAGTTTGTCCATGGCGGACGATGTAGAGTATTTTGTTCATTAGTTCAATTGTTCAATAGTTCATTGGTTGTATGATGGCGAACTATGAACCGGATGTTATTTGTTGAATGTGATATAATAATATTTATATAATAAAAAAAGCGCGCCTTATTGAACTATTCACCAATAAACTAATGAACCAGTGAACCAATAAACTAATTAATAACCGGCAACCTATAAAATTGTGGCTTTGCTTCCTGTGGGAATTCAAAGTTGGTATAGTCGGTAACCACGTTGTATAAAGTATCCCTTTCAATAGGTTCGCGGCCTACGTTTTTTATCAACTCAACCAATTGCCTGGTGCTCATACCGGGGTGTTGTTCTTCTGCACCTGCCATTGAGTAAATTTTTGTGGTATCGTCAAGCGTTCCGTCAATATCATCAACACCAAAATTCAATGATAGTTGTGCTGTGGTGCGGCTGATCATGGCCCAGTAGGCTTTTATGTGATCAAAGTTATCCAGGTAGATGCGTGCTATTGCGTAATTGCGCAGATCCTCAACAACAGTTGATTCCGGCACATGCGACATCTGGTTGTCCTGGTTGCGGAACTTTAGCGGGATAAAAGTTTGGAAACCACCGGTTCTGTCCTGCAATTCACGCAGGCACTCCATGTGGTCAACGCGGTGCCAGTATTTTTCAATATGGCCGTATAGCATGGTCGCGTTTGAACGTGCACCCAGTTTATGCCATTCTTCGTGAATTGCCAGCCATTGGTCACCAGTACATTTATCTTTAGCAATTTGTTCCCTTATTTCCGGGTGAAAGATCTCGGCACCACCACCGGGGATTGATTCAAGACCTGCATCCAGCATCAGCTTCATGCCGGTGGCATAGTCAATCTTAGCTTTCTTAAATATGTAATGATATTCAACAGGCGTTAACGCTTTAACATGCAATCCTGGCCTGTGCGCCTTTATTTTGCTGAACAGTTCGCTGTAAAAGGCTACATCATATTGCGGCAATACACCGCCAACAATGTGTACTTCGGTAACCGGTTCATTATCGTATTTTTTTACGATGTCCATCATTTCGTCCATCGTGTACTCCCACCCTTCTGATTTTTGTTTGATCAAACGTGAATAGGAACAAAACTTACAGTCGTAAACACACAGGTTTGTTGGCTCGATATGGAAATTACGGTTGAAATAGGTTTTATTACCGTGCCGTTTTTCGCGGATGTAATTCGCTAAAACCCCAAGATATCCCAATTCACCCTCTTCATACAGCAAAACACCTTCATCAAAGGTGATGCGTTCACCGTGAAGCACTTTTTCGGCAACTTGTTTCAAACCGGCAGATAAATGCGGATTCTGTAATAAAATAAGCAGGTTACTTTCAGCTTCCATTCAAAAATTACTTTTGGCAAAAATAGGAAATGTTACTGTAATCGTGGTGTAACATTTAATTAGAATGTTTTAACAATATAGCGCCTTTAATAACATATGGCTTTTGCTATCTTAGCAATTATGAATGTTGCAGAAAACTTAACGGCGTACAAATTTATAAAAGAACAAACGGGCAAGTGGTATATTGACTTACCTGAATGGAAAGGCAACAAAACTGACCTTGAAATGGTAGAGGGTGCTGATACCATGCTCGATTACGTAGGTAAGGGTAATGCAGAGGTTGAACTCATACTTGCAGAACAACCGTTTGACGGTTCCAGTATTTTAAAGTTAGTTCATGATTATTCCAAAGAACCAGGCGGTGGCGGAATTTACCTGTTACACGAATACGATAACGAAATACTGAACCAGCAGATGTGGCTTTGCGAAGTAACCGAATGGGTTTTCGGAAAGTTGCCGCAGGTTATTTATTTCAAAAAAATATGAGCTGCCTTTTATTTACCAGGCGTTTCCTTTTGAAAAAACTATTAATCGCCTGCTGTTTAGTTATACTATACTCAAATGTATCCGCCCAAATAAAAAATCCAGGATTTGAATTAAAGAGTGATTCGTTAAATTCACTACCTGCAAACTGGATAATTAAACATGCCGATGGATTTACAACCTTACTTGATGAAAACATAAAGTTTGCTGGTACAAATTCGTTTAGTATAAAAAGCGTACAAAATGTTAATCCAGCTAGCTACAGTATCTTCTCACAAACATTTGACATAAATGTTGACCAGCTAAAGATCATAATGTTTTCCGCTTATGTTAAAACTGAAAATATTAAGGGAACGGCAGCTTTGTATTGCCAGGTAAAAGACAGGGATAATCGTATTATAGGTACGCAAAACATGGATTCAAAAAGCGTAACCCCAACAAGTTCTGACTGGAATAAATACAACATATCAATAGCGGTAAATAGTAATGCTAAGAAAATATTGGTTGGTGGTTATTTAATTGGTGAAGGTGCTGTTTGGTATGATGAATTTAGTATGGAGAATCTCCAATTTCAAACTGCGCCACCATCAAACGATGTTAAGCAGTATATCAAAGAGTTTGCCGGCATTGTTAAAAAATATTCGATATACACCAAAAAACTAAACTGGACGGGTATTGATGCTGACATTGACAAGCTCTCCGGCGGAATAAAAACCGTCGATGACGCTCAACTCTTAACCGCATATATCATCAGCGAATTGAGGGTTGCAGGCGATAATCATTCGTTTGTTCAGTCGAAAGCGAGCGCTGTTAATTATGCAAAACAAAATGTAGACACAAGGCAGCCCTATGCAAAGTTATTGCCCGGTAACATTGGTTATATATGGCTGCCGGGCTTTGCGTCAACAAGCGATACTGCATCTGCAGCTTTCGCCGGAAAGATCCAGAAATTGATCAGTGACCTTGATACTAAAAATGATATTTTGGGGTGGATTGTTGATCTGCGACATGATAATGGAGGTAATATGCACCCCATGATTGCCGGACTTGGCCCAATAATTGGCAATGGCATATTAGGTTATTTTATTTCACCTGAAACCAATAAAAGTACACCATGGATGTATAAAGATGGAAAAGTAACCAACGGTGCTGCAACTACCTCAAAGGTTTTAGATGCATATACCATCAAAAATCCTGGGTCTAAAGTGGCTGTATTGACAGGGCCGGAAACAGCAAGCAGCGGAGAAATGACTACCATCTGCTTTATCGGCAAAACCAATGCTAAGCTTTTTGGATTACCAACCGGCGGGTACACAACCGCTAACCGTGGGTTTAAATTGTCAACAGGAGCTTATCTTTATTTAGCCAGCAGTTATGCTGCCGATAGAAATAAAAAGGAGTATTTGGGTAAAATAGAGCCCGATGTGCTTATAAAAGACACCAAAGAAAATGGTGATGATGCCAGTATAAGAGCAGCTACAGAATGGATCCAAGGTAAATAATATCAGGAAACCGGGCCCTCGGTTGCGCTCTTGGCTTCCTTGCGGTTATTTAACCATGCGCCGACATAAATATTGGAGTAATATAAGCCAAAAACCAACATAGCCCCTACCAATGCGCCATCAAAATAGGGCTTCATTGAAAGATATGCTGATGCGAAAAAGTATTTACTTATAAAGCTTATTAATGAGATAACAAGCAGTACTACAGATGCCAGGGGGATGCGTCCTATTTTCATTTATAATAGATTTTTGTGCTAATGTATAATTTTCTTTGCAAATGTACAGTGTTAACAATTATGATTTTAAAAAAAACTTCTGCTTATACTTAGTTTTTCTTTTATAACGCCGTTATAGAAGAGATATTAATTCCCCGGAAGCAATCATCCTGGCAGCTGTCGCAACGCCCATCCACCAAGTTTTGTCAGGCAATTATTGAAATAGATTTGGAATAAGCTGATAGAACACACTATCAATACCCGATTCATATTTGAGCTCCTTTATATTTTGATTATAAGCCTGATAATAATAGTTGGTATCAAAATTTCTGAAATGATTTTTAACCTTCACTTCAATAATCAAGTTGGCGCAGCAGTCAGTGGCATCGTATTCTTTTAGTTTTACATTTTTATTTTTCAACATACTTATTATAGCCTCATCCGCAGGCAGATCCGTAATGTGGTTATCTATAAGTGATTGTAACATGGCTGATAATGGCTTATCCGGATGTAGTTTCCTGACAAAAAGTTTGATGTGATGCCCGTTAAAATCATATTTGTGGATAATGGTTCCTGTTTCCTTCGTTCTTACAAGTTCCGGCGCTTTTAAAAAGTAATCTATAGCGAAGAGACTATCCTTATTGCCCCTGATCACCAGGCAATGCCCTTCATTTGGCCACCAGCCAAAGGCTCCGTAAAAATTGTATCTTATTTCAATATCATAGTTTGAGTCTTTTATCGAAGTGAGGATACTATCCTTTACAAATTTATTATTGAACGATACTATAGTATCAGCTTTGAACTTCGGGATTATGTATTCTATACCTGCGCACCTCACCTTCGACTGGGCAAAACTTAAATGTGCAGTAAACACAAATAATAACAGGCAATAAAAGTTTTTTGAATTTTTCACTTTAACAGATTTTAAATCTGTTAAAATTAGCCAAAGGAAATTATAAGTTTGTGCAAAATATTTTCTAATGAAGATCGAAACCATCGCCATCCACGCCGGTAACCATGTTGACGAAACATCCAAAGCAGTAATCCAGCCTATTATATTATCTACCACGTTCGAACGGGCTGTTGATGGCACATTTCCGGGTGGGCATATTTACAGCCGGTCGAGCAACCCTAACCGGGCCCTGCTCGAAAATGTGCTGGCTAAGCTGGAAGGTGGTGCGGATGCGGCTTCATTTTCATCGGGGAATGCGGCCGGGATGTCGGTTTTTCAATCATTGGCGCCGGGCACGCACATTATTGCGCCTGATGATATGTACCACGGTTTACGAAACCAGCTTAAAAATCTTTTTGCAGGCATACTTACCTTCGATTTTATCGACGTAAATAACCCCGAAGTTTTACAAAACCATATAAAACCCGAAACCGGTTTGATCTGGATAGAAACGCCTTCAAACCCGCTGCTTAAAATAACAGACATAAAAAAGGTTGTTGCCATTGCAAAGGCGAAGGGCATAAAAGTAGCCTGCGATAATACATTTGCTACCCCAATCTGCCAGCAACCGCTTGCTTTAGGGGCTGATTTGGTGATGCACTCTGCTACCAAATATTTTGGCGGCCACAGTGACCTGATGGGTGGCGCGCTGATCACCAAAGAAAAAAGCGACTGGTGGTTAAAGATCCGCCAGGTGCAGGAAATGGGCGGCGCTATCCCCTCCCCAATGGATTGCTACATGCTTGCGCGAAGCATAAAAACTTTGCCTTACCGCATGCGTGGCCATGTGCACAATGCACAACTGCTGGCTGAATTTTTAGAAAGCCACTCCAAAGTTGAAGGCGTAATGTATCCGGGTTTACCATCCCATCCGCAACATGCTATTGCAAAAGAACAGATGTCTGCCTTTGGCGGCATGCTTTCATTCACTTTAAAAGGTGGTGAGGCAGAAGCCCGTCGGGTAATAAACGGATTGAAAATATTCACCCGTGCAACCAGCCTCGGCGGCGTTGAAAGTTTAATAGAACACCGCGCCACCGTTGAAGGCCCAGATACCAAGACGCCTTTTAATTTACTAAGGGTATCGGTCGGATTAGAGCATATTGATGATTTGATTGCGGATTTGGAGCAAGCGCTGGCTTAGGTAAAAGCGGAATGCTGAAAGCAAAAAGCCTTGAATTTGATAGCCATTTTAACGGCTTTCACCTTTCTGCTTTTAGCTTTCGGCTCAACTAAAGAAAATTAAATTTGGAAAAGTCACAAATATCCCCTTATATTTGCAACAATATTTGGTAGCAATACCATTGATCATTACCTCCGCAAAGGGTTTTGATTTATAAAGAAGCGGCGAGAGATCAGGCTCAATTACCCGCTGGCAACCCTTCAAAATTGAAGAAGGTGCCAATTCCTGCCCCGGTAAATATCCCGGGAAATATAAATTAATAACCATGAAAAGTTTGATTTACACCATTTTCGAAAACATCTTTAAGGCTCCCAAAACTACGGTCGTGCTATACGTTTATAGTTCCTCAAAAGGCTATATGTGTATTTGTTGCTGCTGCTAAGCCCTAACACGTTTTATTTTTCTTTTCCCTGAAAATGTACGTGACTCACAAAGGCGATCTGTATCCCGTTGTGAACAAATAATCAACAAATTTCATAAAAATTTAAATCTTAAAAACATGTCATCTGCCAATTTAAAATTTGAAACTTTGCAACTTCATGCCGGCCAGGAGGTTGATCCAACAACAGGTTCACGCGCTGTGCCGCTTTACCAAACTACTTCTTACGTGTTTAAAAATGCCGAACACGGTGCAAATCTGTTCGCTTTAAAGGAGTTTGGTAATATTTACACCCGCTTAATGAACCCCACTACTGACGTTTTTGAAAAACGCATAGCGGCTCTTGAAGGCGGTGTTGCAGCTTTGGCAACGGCATCGGGGCAAGCATCTCAATTTATTGCTCTAAATAACATATTGCAAACAGGCGACAATTTTGTAACCTCCCCCTTTCTTTATGGTGGAACTTATAACCAGTTTAAGGTAGCGTTTAAACGCTTGGGTATTGATGCCCGTTTTGCTAAGGATGATACTGCCGAAAACCTGGAATTATTAATTGATGATAAAACCAAAGCTATTTTTCTTGAAACTATCGGTAATCCCGGCTTTAATATTGCTGATTTCGATAAAGTAGCTGCGCTTGCACGCAAGCACGACCTGCCTTTAATAGTTGATAATACTTTTGGGGCAGGCGGCTATTTATTCCGCCCGCTCGAGCATGGCGCTAATGTTGTTGTTGAATCAACCACCAAATGGATCGGCGGGCATGGCACCAGCATTGGCGGTGTTATAGTTGACGGCGGTAATTACAACTGGGGCAATGGCAAATTCCCGCAGTTTACTGAACCATCCGAAGGTTATCACGGTTTGGTTTTTGCCGATGTATTTGGCATTGGCGGTCCGTTTGGTAACATCCAGTTCATTATCCGCGCCCGTGTTGAAGGCTTGCGCGACTTTGGCCCTTCGCAATCGCCATTTAATTCATGGCTAAATATCCAGGGACTGGAAACACTTTCCCTGCGGGTTCAACGCCATGTTGATAATACGCTTGAACTGGCTAAATGGCTGGAACAGCATCCGCAGGTTGAAAAGGTTAATTACCCGGGTCTTCCGTCATCTCCGCATCATGAATTGGCTAAAAAGTATTTAAAAAATGGTTTTGGCGCAGTTTTAACGTTTGATGTTAAAGGCGGAAAACAAAATGCCGGCAAAGTAATTGATGGTTTGCAGTTGGTTAGCCACCTGGCAAATGTAGGCGATGCCAAAACCCTGATCATACAACCATCAGCAACAACCCATCAGCAGCTTTCTGACGAAGAACAATTAGCTGCAGGGGTTTTACCAAATTCATTACGTGTAGCAGTAGGATTAGAACATATTGATGATATAAAAGCAGATTTTGAACAGGCCTTTGCGAAATTAAAGGCATAGACTATAATAAAGGTCATAAGTCCGGAGTCTTGAGTCGAAATAAATAACCAACTTAAGACTCAGGACTTAAGACTTAGGACTAACTAAAAATGAATACAGAGATCTATAAGTACAACCAGCCCTTTGAACTTGAATCGGGCAAACATTTAAAAGAGCTTGAAATAGGCTTCCACACTTATGGAACGCTTAACAAAAACGCGGATAATGTAGTTTGGGTATGCCATGCCCTCACTGCAAATTCCGACGTTTTTGACTGGTGGAAAGGTTTATTTGGCGATAATAACTATTTTAACCCGGATGAGCATTTTGTGGTATGTGCCAACATCCTGGGTTCGCCTTATGGCACCAGCAATCCGCTAAGTGTAAACTCGTTAACTGGTCAGCCATATTATCTTTCGTTCCCTGAGTTTACCGTACGTGATATCGTTAAGGCGCACAGGCTTTTAGCAGAGCACCTGGGGATAAAAAATATAGAGATCCTTATCGGAGGATCATTGGGTGGTCAGCAGGCTGCTGAATGGGCAATTATTGAGCCTGAACGCATAAAAAATCTTATCCTTATTGCATCAAATGCCAAGCATTCGCCATGGGGAATTGCATTTAACGAATCACAGCGCCTGGCAATCAGTGCCGACCGTACATTTTATTCAAACTCGCCGGATGGCGGACAAAAAGGATTGAAGGCAGCGAGAAGCATTGCCCTGCTCTCCTACCGAAACTACAAAACATATTCCATCACCCAGCAGGAAGAAGAGGATAGTATTACCGGCGACTATAAAGCGGCATCGTACCAGAACTACCAGGGCGAAAAGCTGGTGAACCGTTACAATGCCTATAGCTACTGGTACCTTTCAAAAACTATGGATTCGCACAATGTAGGGCGTAACAGGCATGGCGTCGAAAAAGCTTTAAGCCTGATCAAGGCGCGTACATTGGTTATCGGCATAAAATCAGATGTTTTATTTCCGATAGAAGAACAGCAATACCTGTTCAGGCATATTCCAAAATCGGCCTTTGCAGAGCTGGATTCATTTTATGGGCACGACGGATTTTTAATAGAAACAGAAGCATTAACAAACATAATTACATCGTTTTTCAAAACAGATGTAAAAGGAAAAATTATTGAATTACAACGCACAGCGTAATGAGTAAGAAACTAAACATAGGATTATTTGGCTTTGGCGTGGTTGGCCAGGGTTTATACGATATCATCAAAACAAAACACTTAAACCTGGAGATCGTAAAGATCGCCATAAAGGATGCACATAAACAACGTTCGCTCCCGGCGCATTTATTTACAACCGAAAGGGATGAATTGCTTAACAACCCGGAGATTAACACTATAGTTGAGCTGATAAATGATACAGAAGCCGCATTCGAGATTGTATCGAGGGCATTAAGTTCTGGTAAAAATGTGGTATCGGCGAGTAAAAAAATGATCGCGCTTCATTTGGAGGAGTTGATAGACCTGCAGCATAAATATGGAACATCCCTGTTGTATGAAGGTGCGGTTTGCGGTAGTATCCCTATTATTCGCAACCTGGAAGAATATTACGATAATGAATTGCTGCACTCAGTGAGCGGCATCTTTAACGGGTCCTCAAATTACATCTTGTCAAAAGGGTTTAACGAGGGTTTGGATTATGATAGTGCACTAAAACAGGCCCAGGATCTTGGTTTTGCAGAAACTGATCCTACAAGCGATGTTGGCGGCTTTGATGCCAAATACAAACTGGTTATTGCCGCTGCACATGCCTATGGTGTAATTGTAAAACCTGAGGAAGTATTTAACCTGGGGATTCAGAACCTTTCAGCACATGACCTTCAATATGCCCGCGAAAAAAATCTTAAAATAAAACTGGTTCCTGTAGCAAAAGAGCTTGATGACCAGCATGTAGCCTTATTTGTGCTGCCAAAGTTTGTTAACGATAAAGAGTTTTTATATAACGTTGAATACGAGTATAACGGCGTAATTGTACAGGCAGCTTTTGCCGATCAGCAATTCTTTTTTGGTAAAGGCGCAGGCGGCCACCCTACTGGCTCAGCGGTATTGTCGGATATCGCCGCCCTGAGATACGATTATCAATACGAGTATAAAAAAGCCAAGGAGCGTAAAGGACTCAATTTTACGAATAATATTGAGTTGAATGTATACCTGAGGTATGAGGATGAAAACCTGGTTGAAGCGTTGGATTTTTCACATATCCATGAGCGTTATTATTCAGGCAGCTACAAGTTTGTTATAGGGAAGATCAATCTTCAAAATTTGGTTGATAACCAGCAGCTTATAGCAAATAACAAAGCATTTGTAGCCTTTGCCGATCAGTTGGCAGGAGTTAATTTAGCCAAAGAGGTTAAAGAAGCTGCTGCGGCTTTATAAGATTTTTTTGTAGGTTTCATAGTTTTTAATCAGGCTCCTTAGCGGAGCCTTTTTAATTTAATCAGATAGGGAGATTCAAGGATTTTTTAAAGCACAGTAAGTATTCTCTGTTTATAATATTTGCCGGCAATTATGGTCACAGGCACTCCGAAAGCCAATATTAAAACTACCAGGTTTAGTATTGCACCCACAATGTTAAATGGTTGAGGCGGTGTGTGGCTTAGGGGCAAAACAACCAGGTTCATTATTCCCCAGATAACTAATCCCATAACCAATATTACTACCGACCTTACCTTTAATCTGCTTAAAAGCTTATCATAAAGCAGGAAAAAGGTAGTAGCCCAGGCGAGAGCAATACAGTAATGAAAAAGTATGCCATAATATATCATTTCTGTATCAGGGCCAAAAGCAGCCTTGCCGAATACGCCGCTCGCAATAAACTTAAATATTGTAGCTGCCGGGATGTTGTAACTTATAATTACAGCCAGCAGCGCGTCAATTGTTCCGGTAAGCAGCCCGGTTAACAGGATCCATGTTAATAAGTTTTTCTTTTTTACTTGCTCCATTGTAATAGTTGGTTAAATATTTCCCAAATTTCAGGAATGGCAACAATGCAGGCAATTCACAGCTTTAGCATGTTGAAACAAGTTGGTACAAGATGAAATAAGCAATAGAAACAAAGAATCCCGCCTAAAAATAGACGGGATTCAATATTTCTTTTCAAAAACTCCCCTTCAGGGGGCCGGGGGGCCTAAACCTCCCTGTCGGTTTCCCAGTTTTCAAGGTAATCGGCAACCCTTCTTACAAACGATCCACCTAAAGCGCCGTCAACAACACGGTGATCATATGATAAAGATAAGAACATCATGTGCCGGATGCCGATCATATCGCCTTGTAAGGTTTCAATTACAGCAGGTTTTTTCTTAATAGCGCCAACGGCCAATATGGCTACCTGTGGCTGGTTTATTATAGGCGTGCCCATAACATTACCAAATGAACCAACATTTGTTATAGTAAATGTACCGCCCTGCACATCATCAGGCTTAAGCTTGTTGGTACGGGCGCGGTTTGCCAGGTCATTAACAGCCTTGGTAAGCCCTATAAGGTTTAGCTCATCAGCCTTTTTTATAACCGGAACTATCAAATTTCCGCTTGGCAAAGCTGTTGCCATGCTGATGTTAATATCCTTTTTCTTTATGATCTGTGTACCATTTACCTGCACGTTTATCATCGGCAGGTCTTTTATGGCTCTTACAACAGCTTCAATAAATATAGGTGTAAATGTTATCTTCTCCCCTTCGCGTTTCTCAAAGTTCGCTTTTATTCTTTCGCGCCATAACACAATGTTGGTTACATCTGCTTCAACAAACGAGGTAACATGTGGCGAAGTATGCTTGCTCATCACCATATGATCGGCAATCAAGCGGCGCATCCTGTCCATTTCAATTATTTCGTCACCGCCAGACATTGATACTCCTTTCGGAGCTTTGTTTTCTGCTGGTTCCTGTATAGTAGGTTGAGGCTCAGGAGCAGCCGCTATAGGCTCAGGACGAGGTGTCTCAACAACAGGCTCTGGTTTGGGCGTTTCCTCAATAACAGGGGTAGCAGCAGTAACTGGTTCGCTGGCAATACCGCTGGTTTCAACGGCAACAGGCTCCGCAATTTTTGGTGTTGTTTGTGCCGACTGTGATTTTTGCTGAACATATAACAGCAAGTCGTCTTTTGTTAAACGACCTTCGGCTCCGGTACCCGGGATCTGATCCAATTCAGCATTTCCGATACCCTCTTGTGCAGCAATGTTTTTTACTAAAGGCGAATAAAAACGAAGCCCGTTTTTGGCGGCATCATCTGTTTTATCTTCTGTCTTTTGTTGCAGTTGCTCTGTATATGGAACGGGTTCAGTATAATCTTTTCTTGGCTCAGTAAATACCGGTGGTTTTGGCTCTTCAGCTTGTTTTATTTCAGGCTGAGGGGCTGGTGCGCTATAAACAGGCGCCGGTGGCGGTGTTTGCTGAACAGGAGGTTTAGTTTCTTCTGCCGGCTGAGGTATTGGTTCGCTTACAGCTAGCTGTGGCGGAGTCTGGTTAAATACGGCAACAACAGGCTCTTCTTTAACTGCTTCCGGTTCGTCGGTTTCAATTATCGCTATAACCGCACCAACTTTAACAACATCATTATCCTTAAAAAGCTGCTCGGCCAATCTGCCTGATACTGGTGACGGAACATCTGAATCCACTTTATCGGTGGCAATTTCCATAACTGTTTCATCGGCTTCTATATAATCTCCCGGTTTTTTAGTCCATTTGATTATAGTTGCCTCTTCAACACTTTCGCCCATTTTTGGCAGCAACAGTTTATATTTAGCCATAAACAATATATAGATTAAAGGCCAAAATTAGCTGATTTTATCGTTATTTCTCAGAATTATGAAGTAAAGTATTCAACATATTTAAGGCTGAAATTGCAGTCCTTTCGATGTTTTGGAGGCGTTTATTCCCAAATGTTAATTTCTTTACGACCGTTTTGCTATTTGATGCTACGGCAACCCACACAGTACCAACAGGTTTATCAGGTGTGCCCCCATCCGGACCGGCAATGCCCGTAACAGCCAACGCGTAATCCGACTTGAAATTGAGCAGGGCGCCTGCAACCATTTCGGTGGCTGTTTCTTCACTCACAGCCCCAAATTTTGCTAAAGTTTCTTTTTTTACACCCAAAATACTTTCCTTTAATTCATAAGAATAAGAAATGGCCCCACCAAAAAACACTTTTGACGACCCCGCATGCTGGGTAATTAAATGAGATATGTAACCACCTGTACAGCTTTCGGCAACTGATAGCGTTAGGTTATTTTCAGCCATATAATTTAATATAGCTTTTTCTATTGATATGTCTTCTTCAGCAATCACAACATTGCTAACGCGCTCAATTATTTGGGCTGCAAATTCATTTACCTTATCTTTTAAAAAGGCTTCATCTTCTCCATAGCCGCTTAGCCTTAACCTTACCTGGCCAAGCTTTGGCAGGTACGCCAGCTTAATGAACGGTGGCAATGAATCTTCAATGTCAGCTATCCTTTGTGCCAGGTATGATTCGCCTTCGCCTGCAGTCAAAATAGTTTTATGGATAATAAAAGGCAGTTTTAACGAGGATTTAAGTTTTGGGATTACTTTCTCCTGCATCATATACATCATTTCATGAGGCACGCCCGGCATCGACATGTAAATTTTTCCGTTAACGTTAAACCACATTCCGGGTGCAGTGCCATTGTCGTTTTGGATAACTTCGCAATTTTCAGGTACCAGCGCCTGTTGTTTGTTAACATCCAGCAGTTCGGTAAGTGTACCTCTTATCCGCCTGAAAATACGCTCAACATTCTCCAATGCATCCATATTTTCAACAAGCCCAACATTAAAATATTGAGCTAATGTTTTCTTGGTGATATCATCTTTGGTTGGCCCAAGCCCCCCGGTTATCAAAATAATGTCGGCCCTGTTAGCCGCTTCGCGTAGCGCTGTTAAGATATGTTCCCTGTCGTCTGATACTGATGAGATCTGTTTTATCCTGATCCCTATATCATTTAACCTGGCCGCCATCCAGGCCGAATTGGTATCAACAATTTGCCCAATAAGTATTTCGTCTCCTATTGTTATTATTTCTGCAAGCATTATTAGTTCCCGTTAAAATATGAGCTGCTTGTGTAATCGCTTCTCTTACTTAGTTTTAAATCCTGTAAAATAGCTGCTTTTACTTTTAAAGTTACGTTGTATGATTTGTAGATCCCGAATGGAACCCATTGCACGTTAAGGTCCCAGCAATGGAGGTCCCTGTAAATTGAAAATGAGCTTACAGCAAGCTTACGTGCCCTGATATCATAGTTGGTATTGTATTGAATTTTCCACTTTGAAGTTAAGCTGACATCGCCGCTCAACATAATGGTGTTGGTTGTATTGGTGTTAATCACGTTATTATTATAGCTGAAATTATAATTGAACGATAAGTTCCATGGCACGTTAAAATCAATATAAGCGCTTGGATCGCTGTTTATAAAAGCCAGTTTTTGGGCCTGCTGCGGATTAATTGTTTGCAGCGTATTATTTGGCATTACCGGCGAATGAGGCTTAAATGAAGTGGAATTTAAACTGCCGCTCATTGAAAAGCTAATAGTGGTAAGCATTGGAAACTTGCCATCCTGAAAAGTGTACCGGTTAATTTCGCGGGTATACCGTTGAATTACGCCATTTGAAATAGTATCAAGCACTTGCACCACGTATGGATTTAATGATCCGTACAGGCTAAGATTAACCTTTTGGTTTAATATACCTGTATGCGCTGAGAACGAAATTGGCGAAAGCCTTAATGAGTCTTGCGCAAAATTGTAAAAAGTTGAGAATGAAAACCCGTCAAGTATATTTACTTTTCTTGCCTTGCCCGACGTATCGGTGGTTTTTGGCTTCAGCTTCATTTGAATCGTATTATCAAGATTAAAGCTTATACCGGCTTGTTTGCCCGGAGAAGGAAAGTTGTCCGGAAAAATAGAGTAAGTGCTGGTATTAACAGGAAAAGGAATTGCCGCATTACTTACTATAGTTTTATAATATCCGTAGCTGGGATCAGAAAAATCAGGATTGTAGTTGAAACTGATAGTTGGGGTCATTACGTGCCTTATCGCAATTATATTCCCTTTTTTAAAGTTTATGGTACTGTAAACTTTTGTTGATAACCCGGTGCTTAAGTTATAGGAACCCGCCCTCTTAAACCCGGCTACGGTATCGCGAATGGGTGTATTCGGGTCGGTTACTGTGCCATCTGCATTAACACCGCCGCGCACATATTTTTCTCTTATTGTTTGTAAATACCAGTGTTCGGCATAGTTTACAGAACTGCTAAACTGGAAATACTTAAATACGTTCAAACTCAAGCCAACCGGAATTTGGTGTACAGCACGGCTCTGCAATCTTTTTGAAAGTGTTGTACTTTTAAATAATTGCGCTTCCGGAACATTGTCAACTTCGTTGGTGGCCTGTAAGCTATAGCTTATGTTTATTTTTTGATACCATTTTTGTTCACCCACCCTATCCTTTGAATCAAATGGGTTTATGGATGCCATTGTAAAGCTTAGTGTTGGCAATTGCAGGGTCACCGTTTTGTTGGTAAGATCCTGGCTATGCGAAATACCCACACTTAAGTTAAACGGGGTTCCTTCCCAGGTTTTACTATAGTTTACGGATGAACGTAAATTGTTTTGAGTAAGTGAGCTAAGGTTATAGTTGTTTTGAGCAGGGTTATTACGATAATAGGTTGATGTACCGGCATTTACCGACGCACTGAAAGTGCTCCCCGGGTGTGCATTTGGATCCTGGCTGTGTGACCAGGTTACGTTAAAGTCTTTTTGTGCCGGATCGCCTTCCAGCCCATAATTATGTGATCCGTAGCTTAATGATACAGTACCTCCATATTTATACCTTTTCAAATAATGCGCGGTAGTATTTAACTCGTACGATCCTTTGGAATAAACAGTTCCGGTGTTTGTAAGATCTAAATAATCACTTATACCAATATAATAACCAAAATTCCTGAGGTAAAAACCAAGTTTTTGATCTTCGCCAAAAGTAGGGATTATAACACCCGACGCCCGGGTATCAGGCTTTGGAAAAAAACCGAAAGGTATAGCCAATGGAAGCGGGATCCCCTCAATTTCAAGATAAGCAGGCCCGGATATGATCCGGTTCTTTTCACCGATGCCTTTGGTTATTACTATGCCAAAATGGGTATAGGGTTGTGGTAAATCGCATGTACTAAAGGTAGTATTGCGATAAGCCACTTCTGTTTCATTTAGCTTTTTGACCTCGCCGCCCGAAAGGAAATTTCCATCTTGTTCAGATGCAGGGTTAAAAACCCTCCCTTTTTTAGTTTTATAATTAAACAGCAAAGAGTCTGACTCAACGGGCTTATCATTTTTTTGTTTGGAGATGGGTCGGCCAATATATCGTTTGGTTATCGGGTCAATGCTTCCTTTTGCAAATAGTAAATTATTTTTTTGATCAACCCTTATATAGTCAGCATCAAGCTCGAAATCTTCATAAGTTACACGCGCCCTGCCGTATAAATAGGTAATATCGTGCACTTTATCTGTGACTACAGAATCTTCAGCATGCGACGTTACCTGTGATTGTAAACCTCCTTTTGAACCATTTTTGGTAGTGTCATTTGTAGCAGTCGCATTTTTTGTGCCCGGTTTTCCCTTAGATTTTTTACCTTTAGGAGGTTTTGGAGTTTTTGTTGTATCAGATTTTTTAATTGTATCCGTTTGTAGTACATAGCAATAGGTACTATGGGTACGTGATGAAGCCATCACATTTGCCATTAAAGTTATTGCAATAAGAAAAAATAGACCTATGAATTTCAAAATTGATTATGAATAGTATTTTTGCAGATATAGTTAACAGCGTTCAAAAATAATGAAAAATAAGGCATTGAAAAGATTGATTTACGGTTTATCGGTTTTACTTACAACTTTACCCGTTTTTTCTTTTGCAATATGTTCCTCTCAAAGACAAGATACCGTTATCAACAATGGCTATAAAATCAGAACCATTATTGTTGATCCAGGCCACGGGGGCCGTCCGTCAGGCACTACAGGCAATTATTCCCATGGTGCATCCGGTTCTTTTTCCTCAGAGAGAAATGTAACGCTTGCCATTGCATTTAAATTGCAAAAGGCGATAGAAAAAGAATTAGCGGGTGTAAAAGTAGTATTAACACGTACCACAGATGATGATGTAGCCTGGCAAAAAAGGGCTGATATTGCTAACGCGAATAAAGGAGATCTTTTTATTTCCCTGCATTGTAATTCATTACCGGGCAGGCGAATTCGCGAAGTGGTGGGTCACAAACATGGCAAGCCAATTTATAGGACAACTGAAGTAGCCGACCGTTCAGGGAAAGGTGTATTAATGCTGGTTTATGGTTTCCACCGCAGTAAGGAAGAAGAAAAAGCGATCAAAGATAACCTGATTGAAGAAGATTCAGAGATGAATACCAACCCGGATCCCAATGATCCGGAATCAATTATCCTGATGAATGAATACAAGCGCAAGTATCGCAAGCAAAGCATCCACCTGGCCGAACTGCTTAATACTGAGTTCACAGAAACCGATGGCAGGCATAGTGACGGGATCAGGGAACAAGGAATCCTGGTGTTGTGCCATAGCGCCATGCCGGCAGTACTTGTTGAAACAGGGTATATTAATAACCCCGATGATGAGGCTTATCTGAATTCAGAAGATGGCCAGAATGAAATTGTAGCGTCAATAGTAAGAGCTATAACAAACTATAAAGCAGGAATAGAACAAGTATCACAATAATTAATTATAGATATGAGACATTAGATTTGAGACATGAGACAGAAAAAACATAAAACCTGTCACATCTCAAATCTCACATCTCACATCTCAAATCTCTATCATGAAAATATCAAACGAAACAAAAATAGGCGCCTTAACGGCAATAACAATTACCGTTCTTATACTGGGATATAGTTTTTTAAAAGGAGACGATGTTTTTTCAGGTTCAAACAAATTTTACGCTGTTTACAGGAGCGTTGACGGTCTTTCGGTATCAAAGCCGGTATTGGTTAATGGCTTTCCTATAGGGAATGTTTCGAAAATGAAATTATTGGCCAATGGCCATACCATAGTTGAGTTTAAGGTGAATAAACAATATAATGTACCATCAAACACCCTGGCCAAGCTGGTAAGTACCGATCTTTTGGGCGGAAAGGCAATTGTATTTGAATACGGCAACAGTAATACTTATGCTGATGATAACGATACATTACGTGCCGATATCCAGGGGAGCCTGGCAGAAAGCCTCCAGCCCATCCAAACTAAGGCCGAAAATCTGATATCAAAGCTTGATTCATCGCTTGCTGCTGTAAACAAGATCTTAAATCCAAACTTTCAGAAAAACGTTGATAGAAGTTTTACCAGCATAGCTAATTCCTTGCAAACCCTTGAAGGTACTACCAAAAAGATTGATGCATTGGTTGGCGGACAAACCGCGCATATAAATGGTATAATGGAAAATGCTGAAACGGTATCATCAAATTTAAAAAACAGTACGGCTAACCTGACAGGCATCACCACTAATTTTCAAAAAGTTAGTAATGATATAGCGGCTGCCAATATTAAACAAACCCTCGATAATGCAAATAAAGCTATGGCCGATCTGCAGGCAACAATTGCTGCAATAAACACCAGCCAGGGTACACTTGGGTTGTTGCTGCATGATGATAAGATGTACAATAACCTTAAAGATGCCACAGCCAACCTTAACAGCCTGTTTATCGATTTAAAAGCGCATCCAAAACGTTATGTAAGCTTCTCGGTATTTGGAGGGAAGAAAGATTGATATTAGTGATTAGAGGTTAGAGACCAGAGATTAGGCTTAGCAATTTATATTAGTGATCAGAGATCAGAAGCTACAGATGGATTTTAACTAATCTCGCTGTCTCTAATCTCTATTCTCCAATAACAAAAGTCCTGCCCTCAATAGCCAGTTCTGTTTCAGGGAAAATACTGCGGGCTTCATCAAGCAGTTCGTTTAAAGTTTTGTACCGGGCGGAGAAGTGACCGATCAATAATTTTCGGGCATGCGTTATTAGTGCAACATTGGCAGCCTGTAAGGCTGTAGTATGGTGGGTTTCAATTGCCCTGTCGAGCATGTTATTTAAAAACGTGGCTTCGTGATATAATAGCGTAACATCACTTATTTGCTTAAAGTACATTTCATCATATAACGTATCAGAACAATAAGCATAGGCTTTTGGATCGCTGGAGTCGATAGTTAAAGTATCGTTTTTTAGCACCTCTCCATTTGGCATAATAAAGTCAGCTCCCTTTTTTAAGGCTGAATAATAAGCAATAGGAATCTCTAGCCCTTCAATCTTTTCCTTTATCAGTTTTCTTAACCGTTTCTTCTCTTTAAATAAAAAACCGGTACATGAAATTCTATGATTAAGCGGTATGCTTTCAACTGTAATATCCTGGTTATCTAAAAGCATCTCCGCCTTGTCGGCATTGGTAAATACATAATCAAGTGGATATTGCAGTGTGGTTTCAGAATATCTTAGCTGCAGGTCAACAATTTCCTTTAGCTGGGGCGGACAATATATTTTTAATGGTTTTATCCGCCCGTTTAAGTGAAGTGACGATAGCAACCCAACCAGGCCTAAATAATGATCGCCATGCAAATGGCTGATAAAAATATGATCAATGCGGCTTGCCTTAATATCAAAACGCAGCATTTGCTGTTGCGTGCCTTCGCCGCAATCAATCAAATACAGGCGATCATTTACATTGAGCGCCTGTGATGTTGGGTTTCTGTTAAAAATGGGGGTTGCAGAACTGCTTCCAAGTATAGTTACCTCGAATTTCATACTTGGTAAACCACAGGATTGTTTATTTTGCTTCTTTCTTTAATTCTTTTTCAATTTCTTCCATAAAAACCAGGTCAATGGCTTCTTCACAGGTTGGTACTATAGAAAGAACACTGTCGAGTTGTGATATGGTGATTAAACGGGCAACAGGTTCATTTAAACCGGTAAGGATAAATGTGCCTGATGCATTTTTACATAAACGATGACCAACAAGTAAGCTGCTTAGTCCTGATGAATCTGCAAATTTTACTTGTGAAAGGTCAAAAATGATGTTTCGCTGACCCTCTGTGTTGATCAATATCAATTCAGATTTAAGCTGAGGAGTTATCAATGAATTTAATTTTGATTCATTCAGCTTTAACAGAATATATTTTTCGTGCTTGTCAACCGTAAATTTCATTTTTTGTTTCTAATTAATAGGCTAAGATATAATTATTTTGTCTACAATAAAAAAATTACAATGCAGTAAGTTCATTATTTATAGCTTTTTCAACCCTGGCCAATACATTTTCATCTCCCGGTTTAATAAATTGCTCACCGGTTATCTGTTCAAACAGCTCAATATAACGCTCAGAGATAGATTGAACGATCTCATTAGTCATTAACGGCACAACCTGCCCGTCCTTACCCTGGAAGCCATTTTCAATAAGCCACTTTCTTACAAACTCTTTCGAAAGCTGTTTTTGCGGCTCATTTTTGTCTTGTCGTTCGTTATATCCGTCACTGTAAAAATACCTTGACGAATCAGGTGTATGGATCTCATCAATTAAATAAATGGTTCCATCGGCTTTGCCAAACTCATATTTGGTATCAACCAATATTAAACCCTGCTTTCCGGCAATTTCAGTGCCACGTTGAAACAATGCCCTTGTATATTTTTCAAGCTGCCCGTAATCCGCTGCAGATACAATTCCTCTCTCAAGGATCTGCTCTTTTGAAATATCCTCATCATGCCCTACCGAAGCTTTCGTGGTTGGAGTAATAATAGGTTCAGGCAGCTTATCGTTTTCTTTAAGACCTTCGGGTAAACTAACCCCGCAAACCTGCCTTTTGCCTGCGCTGTACTCGCGCCATGCATGGCCGGCCAGGTAACCACGGATCACCATCTCCACTTTAAAAGGTTCGCAAATGCGGCCGATAGTTACAGAAGGATCGGGCACGCTCACCACCCAGTTTGGAACAATATCAGCTGTTGCAGCTAAAAATTTTGCAGCAATTTGGTTAAGCACCTGCCCTTTAAAAGGAATGGGCTCAGGCAATACCACATCAAAAGCCGAGATGCGGTCGCTAACCACCATTACAAGATATTTATTACTAATAGTATATACATCCCTAACCTTACCCTTATAAAAACTGGTTTGGCCCGGAAAGTTAAAATGTGTTTCTTTTATTGCATTCATTGTGTTTTAGATTTGAGATGTGAGATGTGAGATATGAGATAAAACAGGTTAAACGGGGTTCTCCTGTCTTAAATCTCATGTCTCATGTCTCACATCTAAGAATGTCCCTAATTAAATATGAAATTTTTTGTCTCAAATCTCATATCTAACATCTCATATCTCTACTGTATATCCCCGTAAGCAGCCAGTATTTTTCTTACCAGTTTATGCCTTACAACATCTTCGCCGCTAAGATAAACAATTTCAATTCCACTGATGTCGGTAAGTATGCGTAAAGCCGTGTGTAAACCCGACTGCTGCTTTTTAGGTAAGTCTATCTGGGTAACGTCACCGGTTACAATAAACTTGGCAGATGGCCCCATACGGGTTAAAAACATCTTCAGCTGCATGTCTGTAGCATTTTGTGCCTCATCCAAAATAACAAAGCAGTTATCCAGCGTCCGTCCGCGCATAAATGCCAGCGGTGCAATCTCAATGGTACGGTTCTCCAGGTAGAATTTTAATTTTTCAGCGGGGATCATATCATCCAATGCGTCATACAGCGGGCGCAAATAAGGATCTATCTTTTCTTTAAGATCACCCGGTAAAAAACCAAGGTTCTCCCCTGCCTCAACCGCCGGCCTTGTTAAAATTATCCGTTTAATGTCCTTGTTTTTCAGCGCCCTTACGGCTAAAGCTACTGCAGTATAAGTTTTACCGGTACCCGCTGGCCCTATTGCAAAAAGTATATCGCTTTTGTTAATACAATCAACCATTTTACGCTGGTTGGCTGTGCGAGCCTTAACCATAACACCGTTGGGGCCGAATACGATAACCTCGCCGCTGGCAAACTTATCAGCTGCCGGGTCAGAATTTGGCGCATCTATTTTTGATCCCAGTATTCTTTCCAGGTCGGTTATGTTTAAATTCTCATATTTTTCAACATGCTGAAGCAGGTGCTGGAATTTTTCCTGGAATATATTCAGTTCGTGGTCATCACCCAATATCTTTATTTCGTTGCCTCTGGCCACTATTTTAAGTTTCGGGTATTGCTTTTTAATGATCTCAAAATGATCATTGTTTGGCCCCCACAAAACTGCCGGGTTGATTTGTTCGATTGACAATTTAAGTTCGTTCAATACAAATTGATTTTTAGTTGCAGAATTTTATGAATTAAAATTGAATATTTGTAGCGATTTAGATGTGAGATATGAGACTTGAGATATGAGATTTTTTTTGTCTCACGTCTCATATCTCAAGTCTCAAATCTTTCCCGATTTACACGTACAAGATTAGCGATAAATATTTAAAAAATTAATGGCAATAATAACTTTAACTACTGACCTGGGCGATAAAGATATTTATCAGGCTGCCCTTAAAGGTAGTATCCTGAAGTTGCTGCCATCAGTTAATATTGTAGATATAACCAATAGTGTTGCTGCTTACAATATACAACAAGCCGCATTCATATTAAAAAATAGTTTTTATTATTTTCCGGATGCCACGGTTCACTTAATAGGTATTGATACAGTGTTTAACACCAACACCCGCTACCTGGCGGTAAAGTATAAAAACCACTATTTCGTGGGGGCCGATAATGGCATCTTTTCGTTAATGTTTGATTCTGATCCGGATGAAATCTTTGAAATAAACATTATGCAGGACCTTAAATTTCTGCATTTTCCCCTTGCTGATATTTTTGTTAAGGCCGCCTGTCATTTGGCAAAGGGCGGAACGCTTGCTCAAATAGGTTTGCCTGTAAGCGATATTGAGAAAAAGATGAACCTGCAGCCCGTTATCGAAAAAAACCTGATAAAGGGTGTAGTAATTTATATCGATTCGTTTCAGAATGTGATTACCAATATCACCAAAGAATTTTTTAACACAGTACAACAAGGCCGCCGGTTTATGCTGTCATTTAAGCGAAACGAGACCATCAATCACCTAAGCTGGCATTATAATGAAGTCCCGGAAGGCGAAAAACTTTGTCTTTTTGGGATCAGCGATCATTTGGAGATAGCCATCAATAAAGGAAATGCAAGTGGTTTGCTGGGGTTAGGATTGGGTGATAGTGTGATAATTGATTTTCTTGATCAATGAAAATTGTTATCTTTTTAATATTATTTTCTGTTTTATCTGCCGGTGTTTACGCAAAGGCAAATAACGACTCCCTTGCCTATAAACTGCAGCGGAAAAAAATAAACGCTATGCTGGCACAAAGGGCGCAAAAGTTTGGGCAGTATGACGAAAGCCTAACTAAGCACACCGGGATCTTTGGGTTTCAAACAAAAAAAGATATCCGCCGGTCGAATGATATATTAATGGATATTGTTAAAACAGATAATGATATTTATAAAGAATTAAAGATCCTGCTTGATTATCGTGTTTTTCAGCAAACCCAGGCCCAAAATCATTCGCAGGAAACCGAGCAAAGTACACTCGGTTATATGAACACCATCAATAAATTGCGTACTCAAATTGATGAATTAAAAGCTGACGCCGAAGAACAACAGCAGCAACAGGAAAAGACCAGGAACACGTTAATAATAGCGGTATTGGCATTATCCGCAATTATATTTTTAATGCTCATTTTTCGTAGACGCAAACCTGCTCCTGTTAAAGCTAAGCGCACCAACCGCAAAAGCAGCACCCGCACTTAACTTTTATCATTACCTTTATATTTATTAAAATGTTTTGGTAAGTCAATCGTCTTTAATGGCAGAAGATCAAGTAAAGTAAATGGCACGAAGACGATTAAATAGCAGTAACGCACCGGAGGCCGAGCTTCCAAAAGCAAAATTAAACAGGCAAACCTTAAACAATATTTCGCGTTTGCTTTCCTATATCAAACCTTACAGGGGCAAATTTATAGCCGCATTAGCTTTTTTATTTTTATCAAGCCTGGTTGGCTTGGCCTTCCCCTCATTTATTGGCGCTTTGATTGACACAGCACAGGGAAAGCTTAGCAATGGAATTTTGCCGTCATCAATTAAAGGGATCCTGATTTTAGCATTTATTGTATTGTTTTTGCAGGCGTTTGTTTCATTTTTCAGGATCCTGTGGTTTGTAAATGTTGCTGAGCGATCATTAGCAGATATAAGAAGAGACACTTATTTTAAGCTGATAACCCTGCCAATGAATTTCTTCTCAAACCGCAGGGTCGGTGAACTTAACAGCCGCATCTCTGCCGATCTTTCGCAAATCCAGGATACGCTGACCACTACGATTGCCGAAATGATCAGGCAGTCCGTCCTCTTAATTGGCGGCATTGCATTCATGGCTATAATATCTGTGAAATTAGCCATAGCATTATTGATATTGGTGCCGCCGCTAATTGTTTTTGCCATATTTTTTGGCCGTTTTATCCGTAAAATCTCAAGGGAAGCGCAGGATAAACTGGCTGAGTCAAATACCATTATTGAAGAAACATTACAGGGAATAGCAAATGTTAAAGCATTTGTTAACGAGGCTTTTGAAGCCGGCCGCTATGGAAAAAACATAAGGGACGTTGCCGATATTGCCATAAAAGGCGCAAAATACAGGGGCATCTTTGTGTCTTTTATTGTGTTCTGCTTATTTGGTGCAATTGTGGCGATAGTTGGCTACGGTTGTATATTGGTTAGCCATAATGAGTTTAAGGTAGGCGAGCTGTTTAAGTTTGCGTTGTATGCCTTATTTGTTGGCAGCGCCATGGGAAGCTTTCCTGATTTGTATGCCAATGTACAAAAGGCAGTTGGCGCCAGTGAACGCGTCCTCGAAATATTGGATGAAAATGGCGAAGAGGTTTCCATTCATGAACCCGATAATATTATTAAACAGAAAATTGAAGGTAACCTTTCATTTAATAATGTAGTTTTTAGTTACCCCTCAAGACCTGAACTTACGGTATTAAATGAGATCTCTTTTGATGCTGCAGCCGGGCAAAAAGTGGCTATTGTTGGGCCCAGCGGCTCCGGGAAATCAACCATGGCGGCGCTGATCCTGCAATTCTATCATCCGCAAAGCGGTATAATTTCTTTCGACGGGAAACCTTCTGCAGATTATTCATTAACCGATATCCGCAACCAGGTAGCTATTGTGCCGCAGGATGTAATGCTTTTTGGCGGATCGATAAAAGAAAATATCGCTTACGGTAAGCTCAGCGCGTCTGATGATGAAATTATCAAGGCAGCGCAAAGGGCGAATGCACACCAGTTTATAACCTCATTCCCTGAAGCTTATGATACCATTGTTGGTGAGCGTGGTGTTAAATTATCAGGCGGACAACGCCAGCGGATTGCCATTGCACGGGCGCTGTTAAAAAATCCGGCTATATTGATCCTAGATGAAGCTACATCCTCACTGGATTCAGAATCCGAGCGTTTGGTACAGGAAGCCCTCGAAGAGCTGATGAAAAACCGTACTTCAATAATCATAGCTCACCGCCTTTCAACCATCCGCGAAGCGGATAAGATCATTGTATTGGAGAAAGGAGAAATTATTGAATCCGGCAGTCACCAGGAGCTGATAGGTAATGAACAGGGATTGTACAGGTATCTTAGTGCGCTGCAATTTGAGGTGAGTTAATGATAACCCCTGGCTTCAAAATCCGTATAAGCGCCGACATCTTAATCAATTTAATTATCTTGTGATGTTTTAAAACGTCACAATTTATCCGATAAAGCGAGCACTATACATGAACTGGAAGCCTTACCACATACCTTTTTTAGTTATAACCGCAATAATTTTGCTTGGTGTTAATTGCCGGTCGGGCGCAAAAAGCAATGCCGAAAGTGTTGCTTATTTAAACAAAGCCTCAATTAGTCCCGATACCAATAAGATTGATGCCATAAATCAGCCTCAAATAAATGTTGACCATGGCAGCAATCCGGTACCGCTAAAAAATATGTTTGGCATCAATGGCTACGAGTGGAACTTTTTAGAAAACCCCGCAAATCCCAGCGACAGGAAGCATATTTATGAGGACAACATGGTCCTGGTGAAAACTTTCTCGGCCTTAAGGCATTACCTCAGCTGGAACCGGATTGAAACAACAAAGGGCAACTACACCTTTAACCCAACCAACAACGGTGGCTGGGATTATGATATAATTTATGAACGCTGTAAACAGGATGGGATCCTGGTTTTGGCCGATCTGAAAAACATCCCCGAATGGCTGCAAAATACCTATCCGGCAAGTTCAAGAGATGACGATAATGCCCCCGCACCTTACGGACAAAGCTTAAATAACCCTGCCTCTTACGCCGATCAGGCACGCGCCGCTTTCCAGTTTACTGCAAGATATGGTTACAATAAAAATGTAGATAGGTCTCTTGTAAAAGTTGATGACCGCAAACGCTGGAATAGCGATATCCCCAACGAAGTTAAAATTGGGATGGGCCTGGTGAAATACATTGAATGCGGCAATGAGCGCGACAAATGGTGGGGAGGTGATGAAACGCACCAGACAGCTGAACAATATGCAGCAAATTTGTCGGCGTTTTATGATGGTAATATGGGTAAGCTTGGGCCGGGTGTTGGTGTAAAAGCTGCCGACCCAAATATGCAGGTAGTAATGGGCGGCTTAGCAACTGCCGATGTGAAGCTGGTTCAAAAGATAATAGACTGGTGCAAAACAAACCGCGGCTACAAAAAGGATGGCAGTATTAATCTTTGTTTTGATGTGATCAACTACCACTTGTATTCAAATAATGGGGATGTTAGGATTCAAAAGAAAGCCACAACCGGGATAGCCCCTGAACTTTCTATTTCGGGCAGTGTAGCTAACTCATTTGTTAATTTGGCAAACAGCCTGCCGCAACACCCCGAAGTTTGGGTAACCGAAACCGGCTATGACATAAACCCGGGAAGCTACCAGCGGGCCGAATCAATTGGCGCCAAAACAGTGTTGGCTAACCAGGCCGACTGGATCCTTCGCACTTCCCTCCTATACATTCGTTATGGCATTAAGCGGGTATTTTTTTACCAGTTGTTTGACGACCATGCAGGAGGCTCAACCCAATATGCCACATCGGGCCTCGCCGAAGGTATAAAACGCAGACCTGCTTCAGACTATATTTTACAGGCCACAAAATTGATGGGCGATTATAATTATATAAAAACCATCAGTAAAGACCCTTTGGTTGACCAATACCAACTAGGCAATAAAACGATGTACGTGTTAACCATTCCCGATGAAACCGGTAGAAAAGCAAGCTATACCTTAGATTTGGGAAAAGCCGCCAAAGCAAACATCCACACTTTAAAAATAGGCGCGGATATTATGGATAGTAAGGTTATTAATACCACCAATGGTAAGGTGACTATTGAGGTTACGGAAACGCCTGTGTTTGTTGAAGGGGTTATGTAAACAGAATCTTATTGTTGCGACTTACTTTCGTTTGTACGGGCGAAGGTTCTTTCTATTTACCCTCGCCTCTCCCTCTTGTAAATTCAATTTCTATTTTTATATTTAGAGATAATTACTTTTAAACTTAAACTGATGGAAACCGCTGTTTTAACAACTGCCCAGCCAACAGAGCAGTGCAGTATTTGCTACAAAGACATTTCGGATGAGGATACCTTTTGCCAAAATTGCGGCTATCCTTTAAAAGGTACCGAACAGGAACAAAAAGATTTTCGACTACAGCATGATTTTCGGAACATCGACCTGTTCCATTTTAATGACAAAGTAAGGAAAGCGGGGAATGTATTTTATTATTTGAGTGGCATTTTTGCAATTAGCGGTGCGGTTTTTTATTTCCTTAAAAAAGATGATCCCAACGCTTTTGCTGCGCTTATCACTAATCTTATTTTGGCTATGGTGTTTTTAGCCCTTGGTGGTTACAGCAGGAAAAAACCGCTGGCATGCATTATATCCGGTTTATGCTTATATGCTATTATATTGGTTTTAGATGCAATTGTGGACCCCATAAGCATTGTTAGGGGCATATTTCTTAAAATAATAATTATTGGCTTATTGATAAAAGGGCTTAAATCGGCAATTGAAATTGAGAAGATCAAGAAAGAAAATAACCTTTCATAAGCTTTGGAGGAGCCAGCCAGTTCAGAATTTAATAAAAAGGCTTGCATTCAGTGTGAGACTTTAATAAATCCATCCAGTAGATTTTGCCCTACATGCGGCGCTAAGCAGATTCTAACAATTGAGCTAAGCTTGGAAAGCAGGTGGCTGTTGCTCAAACAGGCTGCCTTGTTCTATGCGATCTATATACTTTTGTGCTCAGTCTCAAAATTCGTTTCATTTTTTCAAACGTTATTTTGGGATTTAGTGGTTGAGGTAGTTCTATGGATCACAGCGGTCACTTTTTTTGCTGATAAATGGACAGAAAACAAACGGCTTCTTGTATGGCGCAACTTTTCGTGGCAAAAGCTTGCAGCTTACCTGGCGATAGCTATGACCGGCTCAGTTATAGTACACTACACGGTGGGCTGGCTAAATATTGCGATCTTTTCAAAGGAAGAACATTACTTTATTTTTGCCAGGGGTAACTTTTTTTATGAAATAGTAGTTGTATTGCTTACTGCTGTAACTCCTGCGCTCTTTGAAGAGATTGCTTTCCGGGGGTACTTACTGAATATTTTACTTAAAGTTGCTGATGCTCCGCAGGCAATTTATATATCAGCTTTTTTGTTTGCCATTATTCATCTTAGTTTTATTTCGTTGTTTTGGCTCATTCCTTTCGCCATTTTTATAGGATACGTACGCCTGAAGGAAGATACCTTATGGTATGGAATATTTTTTCATTTTGCATTTAATTTAACGGCGTGTTTGTTTGAACTTTTATAAACCAAATCTTATAAATTGTCAAAAGAACCTATATTAAATAGCATAAATTTTGGCGTCTGAATTAACGCCCAAATCGAAATTCCGAATTCCGAAATCTCCAATAACAAAATGTCGCCCTAAAAAGCTATTTTTGCGTTTCAATGGAACACATTCGTAATTTTTGTATAATAGCGCATATCGACCACGGTAAGAGTACACTTGCCGATAGGTTATTAGAATATACCAATACCATAACCCAGCGCGAATCGCAGGCACAATTGCTTGATGATATGGACCTGGAGCGTGAACGTGGCATCACCATAAAAAGTCACGCTATCCAAATGGATTATGAATTGGATGGTCAGAAATATATCCTGAACCTGATTGATACACCCGGACACGTCGATTTCTCTTACGAAGTTTCACGCTCAATAGCAGCTTGCGAAGGCGCATTGCTTATTGTTGATGCGGCACAGGGCATCCAGGCGCAAACAATTTCCAACTTATATCTTGCATTAGAAAACGACCTGGAGATTATCCCGGTTTTAAATAAAATGGACCTTCCCGGCGCTATGCCTGAGGAAGTAAAAGACCAGATTGTTGAGCTGATTGGCTGCAAACGCGAAGATATTTTAGCAGCATCCGGTAAAACAGGGATGGGCGTACATGATATTTTACGTGCCATTGTGGCTCGTGTCCCCGCTCCTGTCGGCGATCCGGAAGCTCCTTTACAGGCATTGATCTTTGATTCGGTTTATAACTCATTCCGTGGTATCGTGGCTTACTTTAAAGTGGTTAACGGCGAGATCCGCAAGGGCGACAAAGTGAAATTTTTCGCCACTGAAAAACAGTATATAGCTGAAGAAGTTGGTACGCTAAAATTAAAACAGCTGCCGAAAGATGTGATCAAAACCGGTGATGTGGGTTACATCATATCGGGTATTAAGGAATCAAGAGAAGTAAAGGTTGGTGATACCATCACTACCATTGCCCGTCCTTGCGAAGCCGGGATCCAGGGTTTTGAAGAAGTAAAACCAATGGTATTTGCTGGTATCTACCCTGTTGATACGGATGAGTACGAAGAACTGCGTGAATCAATGGCCAAGCTGCAGTTAAATGATGCATCCCTGGTATTTGAACCGGAGTCATCAGCAGCACTAGGTTTTGGTTTCCGTTGCGGGTTCCTTGGAATGCTGCACATGGAGATCATCCAGGAGCGGTTAGAGCGCGAGTTTGATATGACAGTGATCACCACGGTTCCCAACGTATCATACATTGCCTATACGACCCGCGGCGAACCTATCGTAGTTAATAACCCATCAGACCTGCCTGATCCAAGCAAGATTGATTATGTGGAAGAGCCTTACATTAAGGCAACCATCATCACCAAATCTGAATTCGTAGGACCGGTAATGTCATTGTGTATTCAAAAACGTGGTTTCATAAAAAATCAGTCGTACCTAACATCTGACCGTGTGGAGCTGATCTTTGAGATGCCTATGGGTGAGATAGTTTTTGATTTTTATGATAAGCTGAAAACCATATCCAAAGGTTATGCTTCGTTTGATTACCACCAGATTGGTTACCGCCGGTCAGACCTGGTGCGTTTGGATATCCGCTTAAATGCGGAACCGGTTGACGCTTTGTCATCATTGATCTTCAGGGGCAACTCTTACGATTTCGGTAAAAAGATCTGCGAGAAACTAAGGGAGCTAATCCCGCGTCAGCAATTTGAAATTATTATCCAGGCGTCTATTGGCGCCAAGATCATAGCACGCGAAACTGTAAAGGCCTTGCGTAAGGATGTGACCGCTAAATGTTATGGTGGTGATATTTCCCGTAAGCGCAAGCTATTGGAAAAACAGAAAAAAGGTAAAAAACGCATGCGTCAGGTTGGTAACGTGGAGATCCCACAATCAGCGTTTATGGCGGTGCTGAAGTTAGACTAATCGCCCCCGGCCCCCTAAAGGGGGAGCTGAAAGCGCGATTTTAATTATTGCTCCCCCTACAGGGGGTTGGGGGGCTAAACTATAACATTCCCCCTTTAGGGGGTTAGGGGGCTGTAAATGCGACTATTAGACGGAAAATACGTATCAGAAAAACTTAAAGGTGAAATAGCTGAATCAGCAGCTAAAATATTGGCAGATACCGGGCGCAAGCCGCATTTGGTTGCTGTGCTGGTTGGTCATGATGGCGGCAGCGAGACTTATGTTGCCAGTAAAATAAAAAATTGTGAAGCCGTGGGCTTTAAATCAACCCTGGTGCGTTATGAAAGTGATGTAACAGAAGAAGAACTATTAGCTAAAGTGGCTGAGCTTAATGCGGATGCCGATATTGACGGTATAATTGTCCAGCTGCCCCTACCCAAACACATCGATCCTGAAAAAGTAACCGAAAAGATTGATTACCGCAAAGATGTGGATGGTTTTCACCCGGTTAACCTCGGCCGGATGCAGCGCAATCTGCCATCATTTATCCCTGCTACCCCTTATGGTATTACTTTAATGCTGAAAGAATATGGCATTGATACTGCAGGTAAACATTGTGTGGTTGTTGGCCGCAGTAATATTGTAGGCTCGCCAATGAGTATCCTTATGGCACGCAACACCACTCCGGGCAACTGTACGGTAACCATTTGCCATAGCCGCACACCTGATATCAAAAAATTCACGCTTGATGCTGACATCCTTATTGTAGCCATTGGCAAAAAGAATTTTATTACTGCCGATATGGTAAAAGACGGCGTAGTGGTAATTGACGTAGGCATGAACCGCGAAACCAGTACGCTGACAAAATCCGGCTTTAAGCTCTATGGCGATGTTGATTTTGAAAATGTATCGCCAAAAGCTTCGTGGATCACCCCGGTACCGGGCGGAGTTGGTTTAATGACCATTATTGGTTTGCTTAAGAATACTTTGGCTTCCGCTAATAAAGAGGTCTATTCGTAATTAGCTCCTGATTTATGGCAGAAGTAATTTTAAATCAAAATTTAGCAGAAGTTTTGATCAGGCATGGGATTGATACAACTGTTGATGATGAGTTTATTTATGCCAACCTTCCATCTAGAATAAAACTTAAAGCGCGAGCGGTTTATACTGAAATAAACGGGTATATCAGTTCGCAATTAGATGTGATGGTAATTGCTCCTGACGGTGAAATGATCCTTGAATCTTTTGGTGATTTTGGAAAAGATGTTGAATCTGCGATTAGTAATAATTTAACCAATTTCAATATAAGTAGCTTACATCCTTTATTGGCTGCTTTTGGTGCTGATAATCAGGAAATAATTGATCAAATTACAATTGAAGAATGGGAAATTAGCAATAAAAAATGGATTGCCTACATCGGAAATCTTATCCCTAAAACAAATAGTAAAGACTTTGCAGACTTACGCCCTCCGGAACATTTTTTTAACGCAATAATGACTGGTATAGTCTCGCAGACCTTAAATAACAATCTACACTGGTTCAGAGGATTTTACTCCCAATATAACAATGAAATAACAATTACTGAATTTACAATGGACAACGAGAATATAACAAGTAGTAATCCATTATTCTCATCCATACCGGTAATTCCCGATATTGAATTCTACAGTTGCAGGAATTTCATAATATTGACTAGAAAATAATTGAGCGTTTTATAACCTTTCAACTCAACCAACTTATTCAACCCAAATACTCCGCAGGAATTTGATAATTCTCATTCTCGTCGCTCCAGGCCATTGAGGTTATGCGCCAGTTGTCGTCAACCAATATAAATTGGATATAACTGATGCCCCGCGGAAGGTTTTCTATATCGTGGTCGGCAAAGTTGTATTCATATACGCTGAGGCGTTGTGCCACTTTGCCAAATACTTCAGTTTTTGAATAGAGTTCCCGCTGCATAAATTGCAATAAAGTACCTGCCGCAATTTGTGATTCCAGTGCCTGGACGAATGTGTCGGCAGTAAAAGTAACCGGCTTGCCAAAGCTATTGTTTACAAGTAGTCCATCTGCATAAAACAATCCCTGTACAGTTTCAAGATCAGGCAGCTCCCCATCCTGGAAGCTTAGCGATTCATAAAAATCTTCAGTTATATAATCAATTGCTCTTACGTTCATTTATTAAATAGTTTCTTTATGTCGTCCCAAACGGAGCTGATTCCAACATATATGCTGTTGTCCTGTATTTTTACAGCATAAGTTTTCAGGTAATCTTCACTCCCCTTGCCGGTTTGCAAATCAAAGGAATAACCATGAAGCGGGCAAATTATTTTTCCATTTTCGCACCACCCGGAACTTAGGTCGAAACCCTGGTGCGGACAAATTGATGAAACAGCAAACAGCTCTCCATTGTAGCCAACAACACAGATGCTTTTGTCGGCTATTTTTACGTTTTTAATGAATGGTTTATTAAGATCTTCAACATCCGGTATCCTGTACCACTTCATAAATACTAAAAATCGATCTTTAAGTTCATTAATGATGGATTTTTCATTACGTCATCCATGTTGGTAATCAGTGTAACCCGTCTCCTGTCGGCCGATACGATAGCTTTGGAATTGTATACTTTTTTTACCGGTTTGGCAAAATTAAGGATCACCTTGTAAGGCATATCAATCAGCATTGCCTTCGCCATTGAAAACGCAGATGACGTTTTTTTTAAAAATGCATTGAACTTCGCTTTATCAATAACCCGGTAAAATTTATGAGGAGTAATTTCGTAGGTGTAATAGTCTTCTCCTGCAACCAACTGCTGGGCATCAAAGCCTAAAGGCTGCTTCTCCCCTTTCGAGATAGATTTTAGCTGGCTGTTCATCGAGATCTTTGAAATGTGCTTAAGGTAATATTCAAGCTCGGCTGAGTTTTTAGCCAAGTGATTAATACTTACCTTCATTATGCTTTTTTTCAAATTCATCTTTATAGACAGATTGCTGGATTTAGCCATATTAGCTTCTTCAGCACTCATTTTTAGCTGGGTAGTATCAGGAAGGGCGGTATAAAAATTTAAGGTAGTATCTTTTACCAGCGAAAATTGAGGGGTTGCTTTAACCGAATCCGACATCAGGTTCATCAGTACCGATACAGCGCTGCCCATATCAAAACCATAAACAATGCTACACGATCCGTCCTGTTTAAAATTATATTGTTCTTCAATATCAAGACATGAAGAAAAGAAAAGCAAAACGAAAAATATTACCGGTAAGTATAGTTTTTTCACAATGCGAAATTTTAAGTAATAATAGTAAAAAAAGCCGAAAGCAAAAAGAATAAAGCCAAAAGCTTTTTTATGGATGAAATGTAAATTTATCGAAAGTAGTTTAGTTTTTGGCTTTTAGCTTTCCGCTTTATGCTCGGAATGCTTTCCGCTTTAAGCCCAAAACTGTACCTTTGCGCCTTAATTATGGCACACCAAATACCGGAAGACGGCACATTGCTTCCTTTAATGGAAGAATTTTATACGATACAGGGGGAAGGGTATAATACAGGTAAAGCTGCTTATTTCATCCGTCTTGGCGGATGTGATGTAGGTTGCCATTGGTGTGATGTTAAAGAAAGCTGGGATGCTGAGCTTCACGCATTAACAGCTGCAGATCAGATTGTTGAAAATGCATCCAAACACCCCTCAAAAGCAGTAGTAGTAACCGGCGGCGAACCCCTGATCTACAATCTTGATTATCTGACTGCCGGTCTGCAAAAAAAAGGCATCAAAACTTTTATAGAAACATCAGGCGCCTATCCCCTTTCGGGCAGCTGGGATTGGATCTGCTTATCGCCCAAAAAATTTAAAGCGCCCATGCACCTGGTTGCTGCAAATGCCGACGAGCTAAAGGTGATCGTATTCAATAAATCAGATTTTGCTTTTGCCGAGGAAAATGCAAAACTAGTTTCGCCAAACTGTAAGCTGTTTTTACAGCCCGAATGGTCAAAGTCAAAAGAAATGATCCCGCTGATTGTTGATTATGTGATGAATAATCCGCAGTGGGAAATCTCGTTGCAGACACATAAGTATTTGAATATACCGTAAGAATTAGATGTGAGATATGAGATTTGAGAAGTGAGACATAAAAGGAAGAAAGGAAACTAAATTATATTTAGAGCTCCGGCTTCCTTACAAACAATCTCACATCTCAAATCTCACATCTCAAAAATAAACGTAACTTAGGATACAAAATCACGTATCAAAACCAATGAGAGTAATTGTGTTCTCGGTTCTGTTATTTTTTATTACTAATTATACATTCGCCCAACAGAGGCAATACTCTACGACCGATAGAGAAGCTATTAAATATTTTGCCCTCGCCAATCAAAGCCTGGATGACCACTTGTATGATGAGGCCGTTGGTCATTTGCAAAAAGCAATAGAAGCCGATGATAAATTTGTTGAAGCACATGCGGTATTGGGCGATCTATTGCGGCAGATGCGCAACTACAAAGCTTCCCTCGAACAATTCCATAAGGTAATTGCTTTAAATCCTGAATTTAACCGGGCTGTTTACCTTAAATCCGGAGAAATGGAAATAAATAATGCGCAGTACGAATTGGCGCAACAGCATTTGGAAAAATACTTAACCTATCCTAACATTACCGCTCAAAACACCTATTATGCGCAAAAGCTGATCACCGACTGTAAATTCAGCATCCAGGCAATTGCGCACCCGGTGCCTTTTAAACCCATTAACCTGGGCCCTGCAATAAATACCGAAGCAGACGAGTATTTGCCGGTGGCTACTGCTGATGAAGCTACGCTGATATTTACCCGCAAAATAAACAACAACGAAGATTTTTATAAAAGCAATAAACTGGATAACAAATGGCAAACGGCCACTTATTTAAGCGACCTGATAAACACCCCCCAATATAACGAAGGGGCGGAATCAATCTCGCAGGATGGCAAGTACTTGTTTTTTACTGGCTGCAACCGCCCCGATGGGCTTGGGCGTTGTGATATCTACATCGCACAAAAAAAAGGCGATGACTGGGGCAAGCCATTTGATCTGAGTCCGCCGGTTAATACCACAGGCTGGGAATCGCAGCCGTCAATCAGCGCCGATGGTAAAACCCTCTATTTTGTAAGTAACCGCAAGGGCGGCTATGGTGGTTATGATATCTGGAAATCGGCATTGTCGGAAAAAGGCTGGGGCGAGCCTGAAAACCTTGGGCCAAATATCAATACCATTTATGATGAGCAATCGCCGTTTATTCACCCGGATGACAGTACATTCTATTTTTGTTCAAACGGATGGCCTGGATTAGGTGGGAAAGATCTGTTCATGAGTCGCCTGGGTAAGGATGGCAAATGGCAAAAGCCCGAAAATCTTGGTTACCCCATCAACTCCAGCGGGGATGAAAACGGGTTAACCTTAACCGCCAACGGTAGTTATGCATTTTTCTCATCAAATAACTTAAATGGCTTTGGCGGTTTTGACATTTATACTTTTGAATTGCCGCCAAATTTACGGCCACACCTGGTAACGTATGTAAAAGGCACGGTGAGTGATGCAAAAACAAAAGAGCCGCTGGAAGCCGCCGTAGAAATAATTGACCTGCAAAAAAATGAAGCTGTTTACCAGGATTACAGCGATGCCGCACAAGGCAACTTTTTAGCTACATTAACCGCCGGCAAAAATTATGGTTTAAATATTTCAAAAAGCGGCTACCTGTTTTATTCGGCCAATTTCTCCCTGGTTGGGCATGAGGCAAAAAATCCATTTAATATTTCTGTTTTGCTGGAGCCGATAGAAATTGGCAACAAAGTGATCCTGAACAACATATTTTTTGATACCAATAAATTCGACCTGCAAACCGAATCAATTGCTGAACTACAACAACTGGTATCGTTTTTAACCGTGAACCCAACCGTACATATTGAGATCTCGGGCCATACCGATAATGTGGGTAATGATCAATTAAATCAAACCCTTTCAGAGAACCGGGCAAAATCTGTTTACCAATATCTTGTAAGCAGTAAAATTGCTGCTGAAAGGCTTGTTTTTAAGGGCTATGGCAAAACCCAGCCTATAGCGCCTAACACAACCGAGGAGGACCGAAAAAAGAACCGCAGGACGGAATTTAAGATAATAGCTAAATAAGGTAAAACAAAGGCTATTGATAAGTAATAAAGACATCCTCACCAGCATCAAGTGCCGCAAAAAACTTTGGATAAAAAGCATTGATAGCAACCTTACTGTTTAATACTTTATCAACGTCTTTTTCAGTGCCCAATAATAAACAGCCATCTGTATCTTTAGGGAAATTACCAACGTGTATTTCTATAAATGCAAATCCGGTTACATTTTCCAATAGCGGAACCGCCTGGTTGTTATGTTTGGGGCTGTTGAATTTAATAACCTGGTACCTGCCGGTAGGAATGGCGGTTTTGTTTTGAATTTTTATAGCCCGAATTTGACTTAGTGTCATATCTGAAGTAAGCCCCCTGTCTGTTGGTTCAAGGCTAAAGCATTCAAATACGCCGTCAATTAAAAAATTACCTATCGTTGAGCTGGCGGTTCGGTCCGTTCTGTTTACTGTTAATTCCATTTTGTGATAAGATTAGGTATAAATTAAGGTCTGACAACCTCTGGAAGGTTGTCAGACCTGTCAATTTTATTTTGCGTCTCTAATATATCATGAGAATTAATTCCCCATTTCAGATAAAAACTTTATCCGCATTAGCTGGATCTCTTCAATGGTATAATCATCACTTCCAAGCTCGGCCAGTGCATCATCTATTGAATCAACTTCGGCAGTGCGGAAATAATCAAAGATCTCCTCCTGCTTGTCTTCATCAATAATTTCGTCGATGTAATAATTCAAATTAAGCTTGGTGCCTGAATTTACAATAGTTTCAACCTCTTTCAGAATCTCTTCGTATGATAATCCCTTTGAAGCGGCTATATCGTCTAAATTTAAATGGCGATCGATATTTTGAATGATAAACACTTTAAGTGCCGATTTATTGGCCGCGCTTTTGATCACCATATCAATAGGGCGGTCAATATCATTATCCTCCACATATTTCTGGATCAGGTCAGTAAAAGGCTTGCCAAATTTCAGCGCCTTCCCTGCCCCTACGCCCGAGATCTGTTTCAACTCTTCGGTTGTAATAGGATAATGGGTACACATTTCCTCTAACGACGGATCCTGGAATATAACAAACGGAGGAAGTCCTTTTTGTTTAGCCAGTTTTTTACGCAGATCTTTAAGCATCTGCAACAACTCTGTATCTAATGCACCACCGCCTTGTTTAGGGCCATCAGCATCATCATCGTCATCTGTAGCCTCTATCGGTTTATTCAATACAAAGCGGATGCTGTATGGATTATCAATAAATGAATTTCCTAATTTGGTTAAACGTAATAAACCATATTGGTCAATATCCTTTGATAAGAAGTTATTCAGCAGCGCTTGCCTTAACAGGGAGTTCCATAAGTTCTGACCATCTTCTTTACCAGATCCAAAATAATCAAGCAGGTCATGTTCGTAGTTTTTTATCTGAGCGTTATCTTCACCCATAAGGATGCTGATAATATGATGGTCATCAAATTTTTCACCAATTTGTTTGATCAGGCTTAAAGTTCTGTGCAGGTGCAGCTCGCCGTCAAAATGTTCTTTAGGTCCACAGCAGTTATCGCACATATTGTTACAGCCGGCCTCATTAAAGTTTTCACCAAAATAGTGAAGCAGTTGCTTACGGCGGCAAACTGATGATTCGGCATAATCAATTACTTCTTTCAGGATCTGGGTGCCAATTTCGCGTTCCGAAACCGGTTTGTCCTTCATGAATTTCTGAAGCTTGTCAATATCCTTTTCTGAATAGAAAGCAACGCAAACCCCTTCACCCCCATCACGCCCGGCGCGGCCGGTTTCCTGATAGTAGCCTTCCATGCTCTTTGGCACATCGTGGTGAATTACGTAGCGAACATCCGGCTTGTCGATACCCATACCGAAGGCTATAGTGGCCACAATAACGTCCACATCTTCCATCAGGAATTTATCCTGTGTATCGGCACGGACCTTCGGGTCTAAGCCTGCGTGGTATGGCAATGCTTTAATTCCGTTAAGATTAAGCGCCTCGGCAACTTCTTCAACTTTTTTACGGCTCAGGCAATATATGATGCCTGATTTGCCCTGGTTTTGCTTAACAAACTTAACAATCTCCTTTATTACATTGCGTTTAGCGCGTACCTCATAAAATAGGTTCGAACGGTTAAACGATGATTTGTAAATAGTAGCGTTGTTCATTTGCAGGTTTTTTTGAATATCCTGCTGAACTTTTGGGGTTGCTGTGGCTGTTAGGGCAATAATTGGGATGTTATCGCCAATATTACTGATCACCTGCCTGATCTTGCGGTATTCCGGGCGAAAATCATGCCCCCATTCCGAAATACAATGCGCTTCATCAACCGCTACAAACGACACCTGATTAAGGCGCAAAAAATCAATATTTTCCTGTTTGGTCAATGATTCCGGGGCGACATAAAGCAACTTGGTTTTGCCTGCTAATACATCGTCCTTAACTCTTCCTATGTCTGATTTTGTTAATGACGAATTTAAGAAATGGGCTATGCTGTCTGAGCCTCCGAAAGCTCTTAACTGATCAACCTGGTTTTTCATCAAAGCGATCAAAGGGGAAATTACTATCGCTGTACCCTCACTCATTAATGCCGGTAACTGGTAACACATCGATTTGCCACCACCTGTTGGCATAATCACAAATGTGTCGTTACCCGCCAGTATATTAGTTATGATCGATTCCTGTTCCCCCTTAAAATTGTCGAACCCGAAAAAGTTCTGAAGGTTATCAAAAAGCGACTTCTTAGTTTCTATCATTATAACGTATTATTGATTGTATTAAAAGTTTAAAGTAACAAATTTTTCTCAATAAACGATGGAATTACTTTAAAATTTTATACTAAAATGATTATTCATTCAAAAACAATTTGTTTATTTACTTCGTTTAACACCCGGTATTTGTTAAGCGCGTTTATTTAGTTTTATTTAATTCTTATTTTACAAATTAATAACCAATTTTGCCCCCGCATTTGCCAAATAAAACCATTGTGAACTGCCGGTAAACAAAATCAGCATAAAAACGTTCATTATAGTTTTATAATCAATGGAAAACAAGCAACTTTAATGAAAATTGTTTAATCACATATGAACAAAAACTACTATGCCATTATAATGGCAGGCGGTATTGGAAGCCGTTTTTGGCCCATCAGCCGTACATCACACCCTAAACAATTTATTGACATACTGGGAACCGGGAAAACTTTGATCCAAAACACCTATGATCGCTTCCTGAAAATATGCCCCAAAGAAAACATTTACGTTGTAACCAATGAAATTTATACCAGCCTGGTAAAACAGCAGTTGCCAGACATGACCGATAACCAGATCCTCACCGAGCCGGTAATGCGCAACACAGCCCCCTGTGTAGCCTATGGATCATTTAAAATAGAAAGCCTTAATCCTGATGCTGCCATAGTAGTAGCTCCGTCAGATCACCTGATATTAGATGAAGCGGCATTTATAAGCACCATTGAAAAATCGCTGGAAGTAGCGACTGCTAATAACTGCCTGATAACCTTAGGTATAAAACCGTCAAGACCAGATACGGGCTACGGATATATCCAATATACGGAACAAAGCCTTAAAAATGATTTTTACAAGGTTAAAACCTTTACTGAAAAGCCTACCCTTGAAATAGCCAAAACCTTTTTGCAAAGCGGCGATTTTTTATGGAATGCCGGGATCTTTGTATGGTCGGCCAAGGCTATTGTGAATGCTTTCAATAGCTATTTGCCTGATATGTATGATATTTTTGCCGAAGCCAGACCCGTTTATAACACAGACGACGAAAAAGCACATATCCATACCTCGTACCTGCAATGCACCAATATCTCTATTGATTACGGGATAATGGAAAAGGCAGACAACGTGTATGTACTGCCTTCGGAATTTGGATGGAGCGACCTGGGTACCTGGGCCTCTATTTATGAGCTTGCTGATAAAGACTATGTAGGTAATGCAGTTATCCCTGCCGAGAAAGTGATCATGTACGACTCATCAAACTGTATGGTAAATGTACCCGGCGAAAAACTGGTTATTTTACAGGGACTGCATGATTACATTGTGGTTGAATCCAACAACACTCTGCTGATCTGCCCCCGCGACCAGGAGCAAAACGTTAAAAAAGTTGTTGCTGATGTAAAGCAGCAATTTGGAGCGAAGTATATTTAGGCCCCCCGGCCCCCTAAAGGGGGAGAAAAGAATAAAGCCCTGTTTTTTAAATAGGGCTTTTGTTTTTTTACGAACTTGCTAATCAAAAAGCCCCCTTTAGGGGGTTTGGGGGCCTAATCTCTGCCTTATCGCTTCATACAATATCACGCCTGTTGCTACAGAAACATTCAATGATTCAATTTCGCCGTACATTGGGATCTTGGCAAGGTGATCTGCTATGCGGATAATATCGGTGCGCACACCATCCTCTTCTGATCCCATTACTATAGCCGTTGGTACGGTATAATCCGGTTTGTAAATATATTCCTGTGTTTTTTCGGTACAGCAAACTAATTGCAGGCCTGATTCCTGGAGAAATTTTACGGTTTGCATAAAGTTATCATGCCTGCAAACCGGGATCTTATACAAAGCACCCGCTGATGTTTTTATAGAATCAGGGTTAATTTGTGCCGATCCTTTTGCCGGTACAACTATAGCATGTACACCGCTGCACTCAGCTGTACGCGCTATGGCGCCCATATTGCGTACATCGGTAATGGAATCAAGCACTAGTATTAAAGGCACTTCGCCCTTCTCGTATATCGTGGGAATGATATCTTCAATCTTCTGATAGATGATAGGAGAAATAAACGCGATCACACCCTGGTGGTTTTTCATGGTGATGCGGTTCAGCTTTTCAACCGGCACCTGCTGGGCTGTTATGTTATATTCATGCAGCAAAGCCCTGAGTTCGTTCAGCAGTTCCCCGCCAATGCCCCTTTGGATATATAAAGATTCGATCTCTTTACCCGAACGGATAGCTTCAATAACTGCACGGGTTCCAAAAACCACCTGGTTGCTCTCACGGCTTTCCCTGTTGTTGTACGACATTATAAATTATTAAATTAAGGGTACAAAAATAGCCATATTAATTGATTTTCGCATTTATTGAACCAATAGCCCATTTTGGTTTTTTAAGAATAATTAACAATTTAAAAGTTTATTAACATGTGTATAAATTGCTGATAATCAATCGTAATTTAAAGTTACTAACATTTTCCAAACATCAGATGTTAAGTGTAAACATAGATATGGACGTTTCTTTTAACTATTTTTTTTCTTAAAAATCGCAGGATGTTAGTTAATCTGATATGGTTACGCGCATTTTTTGTATATTTTTGTTGAGTATGATTTTGGAGAACGATAACCAGTATAATAAGCCGAATACCGACCGGAGAAACAGAGTAACAAACCCTACCCCTTATAGTGGTTTAGGTAAGCTTCCGCCTCAGGCAATTGATTTGGAAGAAGCAGTTTTGGGTGCTTTAATGCTGGAGAAAGATGCGCTGTCATCAGTAATTGACATTTTAAAGGCCGACGTTTTTTATAAAGACAGTCACCAGAAAATATTTGCAACCATCCGCGCGCTATTTGAAAAATCGTCACCAGTTGATATCCTTACCGTTACCGCGCAGTTGCGTCAGCAGGGCGAACTGGAAATGATTGGCGGGGCATATTATATTACCGAACTTACCAATCGTGTTGCATCAGCAGCAAATATTGAGTACCATTCAAGGATCATCATCCAAAAATTTATCCAGCGTGAGCTGATCAGGATCTCAACTGAAGTTATCCAAAGCGCTTATGAAGATACATCAGACGTGCTTGATCTGTTGGATAAAGCTGAGAAAAACCTTTTTGAAATTGCACAAAATAACCTTCGCCGCGATTCGCGCAAGATGGACGACCTGATGCATGAGGCATTAAAGGAAATTGAAGCACTTAAAGATAAAAAGGACGGCCTTACGGGGGTTGCATCAGGGTTTACTGATCTTGACCGCATGACCTCAGGCTGGCAAAAATCTGACCTGGTTATTATAGCTGCCCGCCCGGCAATGGGTAAAACGGCGTTTGTGTTAACCTGTGCACGCAATGCTGCGGTTGATTTTAATAAGCCTGTTGTGGTATTCTCGCTGGAAATGTCCTCAGTTCAGTTGGTTAACCGTTTAATATCCGGCGAAACGGAAATTGAACAGGAAAAGATCCGTAAAGGAAATATGGAGGAATGGGAATGGCAGCAGATCCACTCTAAAATTGGAAGATTGGAAGCGGCTCCCCTGATAATTGACGATACTCCGGCTCTTAACATATTTGAATTCAGGGCAAAATGCCGTCGTTTAAAATCGCAGCATGATATCCAGCTGATCATCGTCGATTATTTGCAGTTGATGCACGGTAAAGCGGCCGATGCAAAAGGCGGTGGTAATCGCGAACAGGAAATTGGTAGTATCTCAAGGGCTTTAAAATCTGTAGCCAAAGAATTAAACGTACCGGTGTTGGCACTCTCGCAGTTAAGTCGTGCGGTTGAAAGTCGCCCCGGAGGTTCAAAACGGCCGATGCTGTCAGATTTACGTGAATCCGGTTCAATTGAGCAGGATGCGGATATGGTATTATTCTTATATCGACCTGAATATTACGGACTGGAAGTTGATGAGGATAACATGCCAACAGCCGGTGTGGGCGAAGTAATTATAGCCAAGCACCGTAACGGTGAAACCGGAAGAGTAAGACTTAAATTCGTTGGTAAATTTGTTAAGTTCACCGATTTAGACCAGGGCATGGACGGCTCTTTCTCTCCTGCAAACGCATTCTCAGGCTTAAGCCCTTCAAATGACTTTGAAAAACCAAGCAATTTCATCATCAGGCCATCCAAAATGGATCAAATGGATGACGATGATAACTCAGCACCGTTTTAAACGCCCCCCGGCCCCCTAAAGGGGGAGTGAAAATATTAAATTCCCCCTTTAGGGGGTTAGGGGGCTAAAAGATCAACCCCAAAACAATCCCGATAATGATAACTATCGGGGTTTTTATTTTGGTGAAGTTTAAAATCAGGAACGATCCTGCCATAATTAAATAAGCCATCCAGTCCAGGCCAAAGGGCCTTACCAGTAATATTAAAGCTGTCGCCATGAAGCCCACAGCCACGGCATTTATCCCGCTCAGGGAGTTTTTAATCCGGGTTATTTTTTTTAGATCATTCCAAAAGGGAACTATAAATAAAATAAGTATAAGTCCCGGCGCATTTATGCCAATAACCGCTACAACGCTTCCAAAAACCTGGCCGATGATGCCCCCACCCTTGTTGCCCATGGCAATCCCACCTAAAAATGAGGTAAACGAAAAGGTTGGGCCCGGCAATGCCTGCTGTAGTGCATAGCCTGATAAAAACTCCGAACTGGTGAGGTAGTGTTTAACCCCAACAAACTCAGTGTACATAAGCGGTACCAATACCTGCCCGCCACCAAAGATGAGGATGCCGTTACGGTAAAAATTCTCAAATAAACGGATCGGTAAACTAAATACCGAGGTTTGATTTACCACAGCCCCCAATGCCGCAAAAAACAAAAGGATGCCGATAAAATAAGTTACTTTGTTGGGGTTTACGTTCGAAAATAATTTAACCCGCAGCTCATTTTCCTGGGGTTGGGTTTCCAGTGCCGATGAAATAATCCCCCCCATTAATATAAGCAAAGGAAAAGCATAGGCATTTTGCAGAATAAGCGTAGCAATAAGCGAACCGATTGCCAGCATAGTGCTAACCCGTGTTTTTAAAAACTTATTGGCAAATGTATAAGTAGCATAGGCCACAATGCCCACAGCAATAGGCTGTACAAAACGGAGGATCTCGGTAAACTTAGCTTTGTTGGCGAACATATTATAGCTAATGGCCGCAAGGCACATTATAGTAGCTGATGGCAGGATCCAGATCAGGAAAGTAATGATAGCCAACCGCAGCCCGCCAACCTTCCATGCAATACCAACCAGCGTTTGGGTTGATGAGGGGCCGGGAAGCAATTGTGCCAAGGCGTTTAGCTCCATCAACTCTTCCTCTGTAATATATCTCCGTTTTTCAACAAATTCGCGCAGCAAAACAGCAATATGCGCCTGCGGACCGCCAAAAGCAGTAAAGGTATATAAAGTTACATCCCGTAAAAAAACAAGCTGCTTGTTAGTCATTGTGGTTCACTGGTTCATTAGTGCATTGGTTCATTGGTCTTAGCTGTTGGGTTAATAGTCATTTATATTTTTCCGACTGATACCAATAAACTAATGAACCAGTGAACTAATAAACATCCTAATACTCATCCGTCAATTCATCATAAACACCTTTTAACTCCGAAAATGCGTGGTTGTCGCGCTGTTCGCGTGCTACTGTCATGCCGGTTTCATAAGTGGTTATGGCATCCTGTTTGCGGTCCAGTGCCTCATACAGCTTGCCTAAATGGTAATAAGTGCCCACATAATCACGGTGATTATTTACCAGGTCTTCATAATATCCAAGGGCCTTATCTGTTTGATTTATACGCAGATACTCTGTTGCCAGCGCATATTTTAGAAACGGATCTTCCGGTTCATTTTTTATAAATTCCAATAGCTTCTCTAATCTGCTTATCTGCATTTTAAACTCTCTCTTTTTTAACTAAATTTGCATAAACCTATTTATGACTGAAAAACGCATTTCGTTCATTTACTTATAGGTATTCATCTTTTAAAAAACAGTATGATGAAAATCCTGGTTTGCATAAGCAATGTCCCTGATACAACGACAAAAATAACTTTTACTGATAATAACACCCAATTTAATAGCAGTGGTGTTCAATTTATATTAAATCCTTACGATGAGATTGCGCTAGCACGCGCAATTGAGCTTACAGATGGCGGTAAGGGCACGGTAACGGTAATAAATGTAGGCGAGGCTGCAACGGAGCCAACTATCCGCAAAGCGCTGGCTATAGGCGCTACGGATGCTGTGCGCGTAAATGCAAAACCGCATGATGCCTGGTACGTTGCTTACCAGGTAGCACAATATGTAAAGGCAAACCCTTTCGACCTGATCTTAACCGGCCGCGAATCCATCGATTATAACGGTTCAAAAGTTTCGGGTATGCTGGGTGAACTTTTAGATCTCCCTTCAGTTTCTATCATAAAAAAACTTGACGTGGATGGCGATAAGGTAACCGTTGAGCGCGAAATTGAAGGCGGAAAAGAAGTGCTGACCATCCCCTTGCCTATTGTTGCCGGCACTGCCGAAGGCGTTGCAGAACCCAAAATCCCAAACATGCGGGGCATCATGTCGGCACGTACAAAACCTTTAAATGTTATTGAACCGGTTGAGGTAAAAACATTTTCGGAAATTATCAGTTATGAAACACCGGCCCCGCGCGGACAGGTTAAACTGGTTTCTGCTGACGAAACTGCCAAACTGGTTGATCTGCTGCATGAAGAAGCGCGGGTTATTTAAATAAAGCCTTAATCCTATTAATGATCTTATTATAATAATATGTCAGTTTTAATCTATACG
>Ga0193702_1000051_pt1 | contig 49466 bp, 49 predicted proteins | sample U3a1metaG_FD_143060 | JGI IMG/M metagenome (GOLD analysis project Ga0193702, IMG submission 143060) | Soil microbial communities from a riparian zone of the East river system, Colorado, United States - U3a1 | ecosystem: Environmental > Terrestrial > Soil > Riparian zone | place: USA: East River... | reverse complement strand
CGGCAGCGAGACGAAGGCCAGCCCCTGCGCCGCGAAGGTGCACACCGCGGTGAACGACGACAGCGCGAACAGCGGCCGGCGGAACAGGTCCACCGGCAGCATCGGCGCCTGGTGGCCGGCCTGGCGTCGCAACAGCAGCGCGAAGAACACCATCGACGCCGCCAGTTCGGCCGCGATGACGGGCGCCGACGACGCGTGCGCGGCGTCGCCGAGCGCCAGGATCAGCAGGCCGAACGCGCAGGCGTTGAAGGCCGCGGTCGGCAGGTCGAAGCGGTAGCCGGCCAGTTCGGTATGCGGCAGGTGGCGGCTGGCCAGCACGAAGCCGACCAGGCCGAGTGGCACGTTGATCGCGAACAGCCAGGGCCACGACCAGACCGACAGGATCACCGACGCCACGGTGGGACCGACCGCGAACGCGGTGGCGACCACCAGCGCATTGGTGCCCATGCCGCGTCCCATCAGGCGCGCCGGAAAGATCGCCCGCAGCAGCGCGGTGTTCACGCCCATGACCGCGCTCGCGCCCAGTCCCTGCAGCAGGCGCGCGGCCACCAGCGAGGGCAGCGACCACGCCGCCGCGCAGCCCAGCGAGGCGATGGTGAACACCAGCAGGCCGCCGATCGACACGCGCCGGTAGCCGACGATCTCGCCGAGCGCGGCGAACGGCAGCATGGTCGCGATCATCGCGAGCTGGTAGGCGTTGATGATCCACACCGAGGCGGCCGGCGTGGCATGCAGGCTGGCGGCGATGCCGGGCAATGCGGTATTGGCGATGGCGGTATCGAGCGAGGCCATGCCGACCCCGATCGCGATCGACACCATGGCCAGTTTGCGCTCAGTGTCGGGGAGGCCGTCCCGTTTGGAAAAGTCAGTCAAGGGAGAATGAAAATGGATGCGAACACGCCAGTATATCGGGAAGCGCGCCGCGCCGCTGAAGGGCGCCAGTCAATACAAGGGCTAGAAGTACTTCGACAGGTAGAACGCGCCCGAATCCGGGAAGATGGTCACCACGCGCGCCGCGCCCAGCGCGGGAATCAATTGCGCGATCCCGGCCGCCACGCAGCCGCTCGACCCGCCGGCGAAGATGCCTTCCTCGTTCGCAAGGCGCAGGTAGAAAGCCAGCGCGTCGTCGTCGGCCACCTGGACGATGTCGTCCACCACCGAGCGGTCGAAACTCGTGGCCGGCCGGCGCTTGCCGACGCCTTCGATACGGGTGCGGTATTCGTCGCCGTGGTTGACGGCGCCGTAGCCCGACCCGCGCGGCTCGACGCCGATCACGCGGATCGCCGGATTCTTCTCCTTCAGGTAGCGCCCGATGCCCGAGATGGTGTCTTGTCGGGGACCGTGATATCGCACTGCAGATCGTACACCGCGCTGGCCATCGCCAACGCCGCCCCGGTATTCCCCGACGAGCCCTCGACCACGCGCCGCGCGCCCAACTGCCCGTGCGCGGCCGCATTGCGCAGCATATGGCGCACCATCCGGTCCTTGATGATTCATGAACTCCAGCTTCGCCATGACCTGCGCTTCCGCGTGTGCGAACAATTTCGACAACATGACAAGCGGGGTGCCGCCGATCGCGTCCATCACCGAGGCGCACACATTCTGATTCGGCAAGTCACCCTTGTTTCGCATCGTGGAATGCGTCCTCGCATAACTGGCATGTTGGCAAGTCATTGTAGGATGACACAGGCAAAAAAAATGGCCCGCACGAAAGACTTCGACCTCCGCCGGTCGCGTGCGAAGTCAGACGCTGCGTATCGGGCCGGGATACTGCGCCAGCGTCGCATCGACCGTCAGCAGCGTGATCCCCTCCACCATCGCCTGGGTGATCAGCATGCGGTCGAATGGGTCCTTGTGGATCGGCGGCAGGTTATCGATCGCGACCGCATGTTCGCTGACCATGGCAAGTTCGTGGTAACCGTTGTCGAGCAGGCCGCGCCGCAACAGCCTGGCGTCAGCCTTGAAATCCTTTCGGCCCAGGCCACGTTTAATCGCGATTTCCCACAAGCTGACCGCGCTGAAAAACAATTCGTTCTCCGGCGCTTCAATCAGCTTGCGCGCCGCCGTGGACAAGCGGCTTGGCTTGGACGCGACCCACAGCAGCAGGTGAGTATCCAGCAGCAGCTTCACCGCGATCCGCCGAACAGTCGTTCAATCTCGGACCGTCCCATTTCGTCGAAGTCATCCGGCACCTCGAATTCCCCCTTGAGGAAACCCAAGCGTTTTGCTTGTGAGGCTTCCGGCGCATGCAAGGGCATCACTTTCACCAAGGGCCTGCCGGCCTTCGCGATAATAAACGGCTCACCATTGGCCGCGCGTTCAACCAGGCGCGATAGATGTGTCTTGGCTTCGTGAATGTTAAACGTTTGCATGGCGGCTCTCCTAAACTAAGTCCGCTTAGTCTAGTCTACCGGTCACTTTACTGCAAGCCGGATCGGCGCCTCGGCTGCGGCCGGGAACAGGAAGCGTTTTTCCATCAGCGCGACCATCTCCTGCGGCGGCATCGGGCGCGCCACGTAGTAGCCCTGCACCTCGTTGCAGGCCAGTTCCTGCAGGATGCGCAGTTGCTGCGCGGTCTCCACGCCCTCGGCCACCACCGACATGCCCAGCGCGTGCGCCATCGAGACGATCGCCTGGAAGAACACCCTGCCCTCCTGCGAGTTGCCGAGCTCCGAGGTGAAGGACTTGTCGACCTTCAGCACGTCCATCTTCAGCTTTTGCAGCTGCGACAGCGAGGAATAACCGGTGCCGAAATCGTCCACATGCAGCTTCACGCCGAGGTCGCGGATCGCCGCCAGCTCGGCGATGATGGCGTCCTGCTCGCCCATCATCGCCGACTCGGTGATCTCGACTTCGAGCAGGCGCGGTTCGATCCGGTAGCGCCGCAGCTGCACCGCGAGCTGGCGGTGGATGTGGCCCTGCGCGAACTGGCGCGGCGACACGTTGATCGAGACCGGCACCAGCGCCAGCCCCTGGGCGCGCCACGCGGCCAACTGGGCGCAGGCCTTGGCCATCACCACTTCGCCGACCCGCAGGATCAGGCCACTGGCCTCGGCCAGCGGGATGAATTCGAGCGGCGGGATCATGCCCAGCTCGGGGTGCATCCAGCGCACCAGCGCCTCCATGCTGCACAACTCGCCGCTGCGGGTGTCGACCCGCGGCTGGTAGTACAGCTGCAGCTGGTCGCGTTCGATCGCCTGCGCCAGGCTGTGTTTCAGGCGGGCGCGCGACTTGAGCCGGGTGTACAGCTCCGGATCGAAGAAGCGCACCTGGCCCTTGCCTTCGCTCTTCCCGGCGTACATCGCGATGTCGCCGTGCTTGATCAGGCTCTCGTGGTCCTGGCCGTCGCGCGGGAACACGCTGACGCCGATCGAGGCGCCCACCGCCTGCCGCTCGTCGGCCACCGTGAACGGCTGGGCGAAGGCGGTCAGGATGCGCGCCGCCACGCTGCCGACCTGCGCGTCCGATTCGGCCGGGTCGAGCACCACGATGAATTCGTCGCCGCCGAAGCGCACCACCCGGTCTTCCGGACGCAGCAGCGCCTTGAGGCGCTCGGCGGCCTGGCGCAGCAACTGGTCGCCGGCCGCATGGCCCTGGGTGTCGTTGACGTGCTTGAATTCGTCGAGGTCGATGAACAGCAGCGCCAGCGACTGGCCCACACTGCGCGCGCGCTCGATCGCAGCGGGCAGGAAGGTGTTGAGCCAATGCCGGTTGGGCAGCCCGGTCAGCGCATCCTCGTTGGCCATGCGCAGCAGGTCGCCCTCGTGCGCCTTGCGCTGGCTGATGTCCTGCAGTGTGATGGCCAGGCCGTTGCCGACCCGGACCAGGCGCCGGTGGCCCCAGCGGATGTTCAGGCGGTTATCGGCCGGCATTTCACGGTCGTCTTCGTGGAAGCCGCTCGCCATCGCCGCCAGGTAGGTGTCGAACAGCGCCTCGCCGAATACGCCGGTGGCCAGCTCCGACAGCCGTGTGCCCATCAACTCGCTGCGCGCCAGGCCGTAGAAAAAGGCGCCGCGCTCGTTGCAGTCGACGATCTCGAAATCGACGATGCGGCCATCTTCGCCGCGCAGCGCGGACGCCATGTAGAAGCCGTCGTTGGCGCTCTCGGTCGTCGCGATCGAGGCCGGCAGCCTGCTGTTCCTCAGCACCGACGGCCTGATCGACCAGATCGGCGGCCCCAAGGACATCGCCTACGGCAAGCGCCGCGTGCGCGAGCACATGCTGGCGCGGCGCGACGATTGCGCGACCCATCTGAGCCAGGCGATCCTCGACGACCTCGCGGCCTGGCAAGGCAAGCAGCCGCGGCGCGACGACCTGACCTTTTTCTGTTTCCGACCGTAAGACCGAGGAGAGAGCGTGCTGTACGAAGAGTTCAACGAGTTTTGGGACGTGGCGCGGCGCCGCCACGTCATCTTTTTTTACGTCGGCTATTTTTCGCAGCATGTGGTGGCGGCCATTTCGGAGACCATCAAGGCGCGGCTCGACACCGCCGGCGCGGCCGGTCCGACCCGGCGCCGGATCTTCTCCTCCTTCGTCGAAATGTCGCAGAACATCATGCACTATTCCTGCGACAGCCTGACGCCGCACGACCAGCACGACCGGCAGATGCGGCGCGGCTCGTTCTGCATCGGCATGCAGGGCGACAGCTTCTTCCTGCTGTGCGCGAATCCGGTCGAAAGCGCGAGCGTCGAGAAGATTCGCGACCGCCTCGAGCCGCTGCGGTCGATGACGATGGACGAGATCAAGTCGGCCTACAAGAAGGCCCTGCGCGACGAGACCCCGGCCGACAGCAAGGGCGCCGGGCTGGGCTTCCTGACCATGGCGCGCGACGCCAGCGAGCCGCTGGAATTCGAGTTCGCGCGGGAAGCGCAGGACGCCGCCACCACGGTATTCTGCATCAAAGCCATCATTTGACCAGACCACCAGGAAGCTACATGGAGCCACTCTTTATCAGCGCCTCGCCGACCTCGCCGGAGATCGATTTCCGCTTCGGCGAGGACACCCTGTCGATCCGCGGCGAGTCCTATCCCGAAAACGCGGCCGCCTTCTACGGCCCGGTGTTCGAGCGCGTCAAGCAGTACCTGGCGACCCGCAAGCGGGCCGAGATCACGGTCAATGTGTCGCTGGCCTACTTCAACAGCTCGAGCACCAAGATGCTGTTCATCCTGTTCGGCGCGCTGAACGACGCCGCGATGGCGGGCAACCGCGTGTGCCTGAACGGGTACCACGACGAGGACGACGAAACGCTGCTCGAATTCGGCCAGGAACTGCGCGACGACTTCCAGGCGCTCGACTTCTGCAGCCATCCGCTGGACGGCAACTGATGGCGCGGTGCCGGCATGGCTGAAGCCGACCTGTTCGCGTTCGAATGCGCGGCGCTGGCCGACGCCCGCGCCCTGCACGCCGATGCCGGCGCCGGCGCCGACGCCTGGCGCGGCGCGCTGGGCGAGCTGATCGCCCACTACGAACGCCTGATGCGCGAAAGCCGGCGCCTGATCCGGCGCAGCGACCGCGCCGAGTTCGACATGAACCAGCTGAATCGCCAGCTGCACGAGCTGGCCTCCCAGCTCGAGTACCGCGCCACCCACGACCCGCTGACCGGCGCCTTGAACCGCGGCGCGGTGATCGAGCACGCCTCCGGCTGCCTGGCGCATGGCGACCTGGCGCTGATCGTGCTCGACATCGATCACTTCAAGCGCGTCAACGACGACTTCGGCCATCCGGCCGGCGACGCCGCGATCCAGGCCGTGGTGCGCTGCCTCGAACAGTTGCTGGGCCCGGGCGCGGCGATCGGCCGCGTCGGCGGCGAAGAGTTTTCGGTGGTGTTGCCGACCAGCTCGGCGAGCGAGGCGGCCGACGTCGGCCAGCGCATGTGCGACGCCATCGCCGCGCATGCGTTCCCGGCGCCGATCGACCGTCCGGTCACGGCCAGCGTCGGCATCAGCTGGTGCCGCGCCGGCACCGCTTTCGAGACCTCGTACGGCCAGGCCGACGAAGCCCTGTATGCGGCCAAGCGCGCCGGCCGCAATTGCGTGCGCCTCTACGCGCCGGACCTCACGCCCTGACGCGGCGCGGCTCGGTCGCGAAGTAGGCCAGCCCGGCCAGCGGGAACAGCATGCCGGTGACCAGCACGCCGTGCCAGCCGTGCACCGCGTAGGTCCAGCCGCCCAGCGCCGAACCGAGCGCGCCGCCGGCGAAGAACAGCGCCATGTAGACCCCGTTCAGGCGGCTGCGCACTTCCGCGCCCAAGGCAAAGATGGTGCGCTGTCCCAGCACCAGGTTGGCCGCCACCCCCATGTCGAGGATGATCGAAGCCAGCGCCAGCATGGCGATCGTGACCGGCCGGCTGGCGTGGGTCGCCAGCGCCAGCGCGAAGGCCAGCACGCCGAGCGACATCGCGACCGCGGTGGCGATGCGGGTGTGGCCGCGGTCGGCCAGCCGGCCGGCGATCGGCGAGGCGATCGCGCCCGCCATGCCGACCAGCGCGAAGATCGCGATACCGGTCTGCGACACATGCAGCTCGGGCCCCGCCAGCACCAGCGGCACCGTGGTCCAGAACAGGCTGAAGCAGCCGAACATGCCGGCCTGGTAGGCCGCGCGCCGGCGCAGCGCAGGCGTGGTGGCCAGCAGCCGCGCCATCGAGGCCAGCAGGGCCGGATAGCCGATGGTGGCGGTCGGCATGCGCGTCGGCAGGCGGCGCCACAACACCAGCGCCAGGCAGGCCATCGCGACCGAGCCGCCGATGAAGATCGCATGCCAGCCCAGATGGTCGGCCACCAGGCTGGCCGCCGGACGCGCCAGCATGATCCCGAGCAGCAGGCCGCTCATGACCTTGCCGACCGACTGGCCGCGCGTCTCTTCGCGCGACAGGTGGGCGGCGAACGGCACCAGCACCTGTGCGGCCACCGAGCCGAGGCCGATGCACATCGAGGCCGCGAGGAACAGCCCCGGGCTGCTGGTGGCGGCCGCCGTCGCCAGCGCCAGCGCGCTGGCGATCAGGGCCACCACGATCAGGCGCCGGTTCTCCAGCAGGTCGCCGAGCGGCACGATGAACAGCAGGCCGAGGCAGTAGCCGACCTGGCTGAGGGTGACGATCAGGCCGGCCGCGCCGGGCGTCAGGCCGGTGGCGGCGCTGATCGGGCCGACCAGGGTCTGCGCGTAGTATAGGTTGGCGACGATCAGGCCGCAGGCGACCGCCAGCAAGCGGATCATGCCGGGGGAGATATCTGCCGTGGAGGCGGGCGAGTGCTGCATACGAAACTCCGAAAAAAAGCTCTTCACGAATTAGCGCAACCGCGTCGTTCCCGCGCAGGCGGGAATCCATAACGCGTTAGCGTGCCGGCGCCATGCGGAAACGACGTTCTCACGGCAATTCTCGAAGAACCAAAAAAAACGGCCTGCGCGGAGGCAGACCGTGACGCAAAGAGAAGAGCATAGCGCAACCAGACAATTTGCGTCGGCGGCGGGCCAAAAGCCTGGCGGCCCGCCTCTCTTCAAACAGATCAGAAGCTGGCCGACAGCCCCGCATACAGGCTGCGGCGCGCACCATACTGCGGCGCGCCGACGCCGACCCCGGAGCCGTCGCGCAGCAGGTAGGTCTTGTCGAACAGGTTGACCAGCGCCAGGCGGCCTTCCAGCTTGCCGACCGGCGTCGCCTTCCAGGTGTGGGTCAGGGCCAGGTTCACCGTGGTGTAATGCGGCAGCGCGCCCGAGTTCGGGGCGCCGCCGTCCGGCGTCAGGCGCAGCCCGCTGCCATACAGGAAGTCGCTGCTGACCTGCGAATCGCCGAAGTGGTAGTGCACCCCGCCCGACGCCGTGTAGGTCTGGTTGTGATCGACGAAGATGTAGTGGTTCGCGATGTAGGCCAGTTCGTCCGGCGCGAACAGCGATTGGCCCGAGACGATGTTCTCGCCCTGCGCCTTCTGGCTGGTCAGGTTCAGGAACCCGCCCCAGTGCGCCTCGTTATACAGCAGCGACAGCTCGAGTCCCTTGGCGTAGCCCTTCTCGTAATTGAACGGCGACAGGATCAGGGCCTGGCCGAACTGCCCTTCGTCGAGCAGGTTCGCGATCCGCTTGTAGTAGACGTCCGCGGTGGCCGACCAGTGCTTGTCGAATTGATGGCTGACGCCCACGTCGAAGTAGTGCGTGCGCTCGGCCTTGACGTTGTCCGACACCGCGACCTCCGGCGCATTGGTGGTGTTCGCATACAGGTTGATGCTCGACTGGGCCGCCAGTTCCTGCGGCGGCGGCGTGAAGTAGCGCGAATAGCCGGCGTGGAACGCGGTCGCGTCGCTCATCTTGTAGGCCAGGTTCAGGCGCGGGCTCAATTGCTGCTCGTCGGTGAAGGCCGATACCTTGTCGAAGCGGACGCCATAGTTGAGCGTGAGCGGCGCCAGGATATGCCATTCGTCCTGCAGGTAGACGCTGGACAGGGTGCCGGTCTTGCTCGAGTTGTCGATGACGGTCATCGGGTCGCTGCCGGCCTGCGCGCCAGTGTCGTCGGTGGCGAATAGCGCGACGCTGTTGTCGCTGTGCGTGATCTGGCGCGCATAGGCCAGGCCGGCGCGCACCGTGTGCTGCGCATTGAGCTTGTAGCCGAGGTCGAACTGGACCCCGCTCGCCGAATTCGAGCGCAGCGTGTTCGAGGCCACGCCGTTGTAGATCAAGTCACCCGCCGGATCTGGCGTGTAATGCAGTTCCGAATACTGGTGGAAGGCCGAGACCTGGTAATTCAGGTCGCCCAGGCTCTTTTGCAGCGACAGCACCACGAAGCGGTTCGCTTCGGTCTGCTGCTCGTTCAGCTGGGACGACGGCAGGCTGCTGGCGCCGCTGGCGGCGTCGCTAAAGCCGGTCAGCGAAAACGCGGCCGACTGGTCCGGGTTGTTCGGGATCTGGAAGCGGCCGTTGTAGGTGCCGAACATCAGGCCGAGACGCGTATTGTCGTCGACGAAGTAGGACAGGCTGCCGAACGATTTGCTCTGCTTGGTGCGGTCATGCAGCGCGCTGGTGGTGGGCAGCGGATTCTCGATCCCCAGCTGGTTGGTCAGGTAGCTGCCCGACAGGTAGTAATTGAACTTGCCGCTACTGCCGAACACTTCCGCGCTCGGTTCGAAGGTGTTGTTACTGCCGACCAGCACCCCGACCCGGCCGCCCGGCGTGGTGCCGCCTTCCTTGGTCTGGATATCGATGATGCCGGCGGTGCGCAGGCCGAACTGGGCCGGCAGCGCGCCGGTGATGAAGTCGATCTGGTCGACGAAGCGGGTATCGATCGACTGGCCGAAGCCGGTGATGCTCTCGGGCAGCTGCACGCCGTTGACGCGGTACTGGACGTTGGCGTGGTCGTCGCGCACGTGGATCGACCCCGAGGCTTTCGAATCCTGGGCTACGCCGGGCAGGCGCAGCAGCACTTCGTTGAACGAGGTGTTGTCGCCTTGGCCGAGGGTGTCGATCATATGGCTGTCGATGGTGTAGACGGTGGTGCCGACCTTGGGCGAGAGCTCGATCCGCGCGTCCTTCAGGTGGGCGGCGGTGATTTCAACGGTCTGCATGGGAGCCGCTGCGGGATCGGGATCGGGGGCGGCGGCCGACGCGCGCGTGGTGATGAACAGCCCGGCCAACAGCAGCGGCAGGGTGCGGAGTTGAGGTGTGCGGTACATGGTAAGCCTTGTCATGAAAGTGGCGCCGGGGCGCGTGCTGCATGCGGCGCCTCGGCAAATCAATATGGGTAAGTCGGAAACGGGAATCTCAGGCCAGCGGCGGCGGACCGCAGCTGGGCGGCAGCAGCGGCGGCGCGGCGTACAGGCAGGCGTAGCAAGCCGCCGTTTCGAGACGGTAGGGCAGTTGCGGCAGGAGCACGAGCGCCAGCGACGGCGCGGGCGGCGCGTCGGCCAGGCCGGCCAGCATGACGCAGGCGGCGCAGGCCTGGCGCTCCAGGTAGCCGTGGTGCTGGTGGCTGGCCGCGGTCCCCGCCACGGAGGCGAAGATCAGCGCGGTGCACAGCGCGACCGCGGCACGCCGGCGGCGCCGCCACAGGCGGACGAGATACGGCAAATCGAACATAAATTGAAATCAATGCCGGCGGCATGGCTGCGCGCCGTTCGATGCGAGAGCCCGACCCGGTCAGGGGTCGGCAGGTGTGCGGGCTAGACGGAGCGGCGCGGCGGCGCCTGGGCGGGAGGGATCAGGAAGGCTGGGCGGGCCGCCAAACGCGGCACGCCGGCGCTGACCAGTACGACGCCGACCAGTTCCGCGGCCGGCAGCGCGGCCACGGTGGCCGGCGGCAGACCGGCCGGCTGATGATGGGCGAAATGGCAGGCCGTGCAATCGGCGCCCTGGTCGGTCAAGGCGTGATGGTGCGAGGCGGCGCCCAGCAGCTGGATGGTCAGCAGCAGCAAGGCGACGCCCATCAGCACGCGGGCAAGCCACGTCCTGCTCTGGAAAACGTCAATACCCGATGCTGTCCGCATTAGCTCAACCGATCACGATGCCATTCATTCATGGTCGAATTCTATACCAAGCTCGCCGCGGCCGGGGGCAGGTTAAGCTTTGTTAATGAAATTACGGGCACGCGCCCGCCGTCACGCCTCCGGTTTCTTGCGCGCCGCGCTGCGCTTGGCGCTCTTGAGCGGCACCTTGGCTGCGCCCTTGGGCGCGGCGCGCACGGGTACCGGCGCGCGCGGCGCCGCGGCCGGCAGCGGATGGCGCTTGGACCGCTCGGCAGGGGTCGACCGCGCCGCCGGAACGATGGGCCCGAGTGGCGGCGGCGTGGCGCCGGGCGCGCGCGCGGCGAGCCAGGCGTCGACGCTCTCCATGCGCCGCGTGAACTCCTTGGGTTCGGTCGGCGTCGTCGCCGGCAGGTGCGTGGCGACCGCGCGCAAGGCCGAACCGCGCCGCGTCAGCTGATCCATCACCAGCATGCGCTCGGCCACCGCCAGCAAGGCGCGCCGGGTGTTGTCCGGTGCGATCTCCACGACCGGCTTGGCGGTCGTCGCCATGATCGCGCCGCGCCGGGCCTGCCGGGTCTCGAACGGCGGCAAGGTGTCTTCCCGCGCGCGCGACCGGATGCGCGGCGCGAACGTGCCGACCGCGCCCGGCTGCTGCGATGGCCGGGTGCGCTCGCCCAAAGGCGGCAGCTGGTACTTCTCCAGCACGTAGCGCAGGATGCTGGTGTGGTCGTACACGGTGTTGTCGACCCCGGCCTCGACGAAGGGCGAGATCAGGATCGTCGGCACCCGCACGCCGAGGCGGTCGAACGCGAATTCCGAGGGGCTGGCGTCGGGCGGAATCGCGGCCGGCGGCACCACATGGTCGTAGAAGCCGCCATGCTCGTCATGCGTCACGATCAGCAGCGTCGAACGCCACAGCGCCTCGTTGCCGCGGATCGCGTTGTAGACCGAGGCGATCAGCTGTTCGCCCTCCTCCATGCTGGCCGGCGGGTGCTGGTCGTTCTCGCGCTTGGCGCCGTTGGCGTAGCGCGGTTCGATGAAGCTGTAGGCCGGGAAGCTGCTCTCGGCCTGGGCGTCCTCGAAGAAGTCCTCCATCGCGCTGTACCGCCCGCTCAGGAAGGGCCACTTCAATTTGTCGAGGATGACCGACTGCGGAAAGCCGTCGTGGTAGATGCGCCACGAGACCGGCTTGCCGGCCACCCGCGCGTCGTCGAGCCGGTCGTAGATGGTGTCCTGGCGGAAGGTACCCCACAGCTGGTCGATCTCGGCCGGATTGTCGGCGTCCGGCATCAGCACATGGCCCAGGCAGGTGCCGCTGTGGGCGAACAGGCGATTCGGCCAGGTCGGGCCGGGCAGCGAGGAAAACCAGCGGTTGCAGACCAGGTAGTTCTTGGCCAGCGTGTGCATGACGTTCAGGTCGCCTTCCTTGAAGTAGGCCATCACCTGCTGGCGCTCGAAGGCGCTGGCCTTCGGATTGTGCTTGACGAAGTTGTCGACGAAGTGGGCGTTGCCGTCCTTGAGCTGCAGCTGGATGTCGCCGAATTCGTGCGGCACGTTGAAGGCCTTCGACACCACGTCTTCGGCCACCGGCTTCTGGAAGATCTCCTTGCCGCCGTCGGCCGCGTCGACGTTCTTGCCGGGGTTGAGCGGGTCGACGCCGTCGAGGCCCGGGATGCTGCCCTGCAGCCCGCCCAGCAGGTGGTCGAAGGAGCGGTTCTCCAGCATCAGCACGACCACGTGGCGGATCGGGTCGACCTGCATGTCGGCGCCATTGACGGCGCCTGCCGCCAGCGTGTGGCGCAGGCGGATGTCGTGGACCGCGGCCGGAATCGTGGCGCGCGGATCGACGCTCGGCGCCTGGCGGCGCGCCACCCGTCCGCGCGGGCGTTCGCTGTCCGGCAGCGCGGTGCCGGTCTTGATCGCGTGGCGCTCGCGCGAGCGGTCGTCGGCGAAGAAGGTGTCGGCATCGGCGCCGCCCGCCTTGTTCGGATCGAAGTAGCCGATGTAGCCGCCGGGGTTCACCTCGAACGGGCGCAGGCCGCTGCCGCTGAAGTCCTTGCGCGTGCCTTCCGATTCGTTCGGCGTGAAATACGCGGGCAGCACGAAATTCGAGACCGGCACCGAATCGATCTCGTAGACCTGGGCCTGGACCGCGTCGCACATTTCGAAGTAATGGTAGACGTCGGGTAGCCGCTTGCCGCGCGGGTTCGGGCCCTTGACCAGCAGGTTGCACTGCGGGTCGGCGATCAGCTCCAGCGCTTCGTGCGACAGGGTGGCCGACCACGGGTCGCCGAGCTGGGCGCACAGATCGAGGTAGACGAAGCCGTAGGGCACGCCCTGCATATTGCGGTCGTGGTAGCCGAGGGCGTCGTCGGAGCTGGCCGAATCGAGCAGGTAGAGCACCGCATCGCCGCGCATCTCGAGCAGCGCGTTGGTGTCGATACGCCCGCGCGCCGGGCCTTCCACCCGCAGGTTACCGCCGAACGCCCAGTAAGGCGCGAAGTCTTCGGCGATTTGCCGGTTGACGGCGCGGACCACGCGATGCAGTTCAAGATCGGACACCGTGCGGGTGCGGTTGACCACAGAAATCTGGTACATGCCTGTCTCCTTGATCGGGGCAAATCGCTCATCGATCCTGGATTCTGCGCTGTATTTACCGCCAAATTCTCACCAACAGTCACAAACGGCGAAATAATCAAAAAAACAACATCCGCGCCGGGGCCAACCGGGGTCAATGCCGACATTCGGACACGAGCTCTGCAGTCTGTCCACCGAACATCGCGCCCGACACGGCGGCAAATCCTTCCGCAATCGGGACTACGCAGCGAACTTCTGAACGGCCCGGCTGACTGTCTTGTCCGATACACCGAAGTACTCGCCTATCTGCCGCATCGTGTAGGCGGTCGAGAGATACGCAAGGGCCATCGCTTCATCCCGGCTCGGATATCGTGCCTGGTACCCCGCCAGCGGCAGGGCGAGCGAACGTCTCTGTGCTTTTGAGACCGCCCGGATCAGATCGGGGCTGGCCGTCTGTTGATGACGAGCGACAAATTCATCATCCCCTAGCAGCAGTTGATGCCTGGTGTTGCGCAACGGACTCATCAGCCCCTTGCCTGACATGACAAAGCGCAGATAGGCCGGCACCGCTTCGCGGCGTGAGGCGCCGAACTGGCGCAACAGCCAGTCGGTCGCCAGCCACGCCGGTCCCGCGCCGCTCCCGGCTGCATAGCGATGGCTACTCCACGGCCAGTCCTCCAAGGACCCGACCATCCGCGCGCGCAAGGGATTGAGCACAATGTAGCGCGTCAACTCCAGCAAGTGACTGTCCTTCTGCACGAGAATAGCCTTGTAACGCCCGTGGAACACATGGCCGACAAGTCCGTGCCGACGATTGAAATATTGAGAGTACTGCCCGTTCAACTGCCGCATTCCCTGCGACAAATTGCCCTCGACTGTTTCCACCAGAAGATGATAGTGGTTCGACATCTGACAGTAGGCAAAAACGACAAAGTTGAATCGTCTGGCGACGAGCTCCATGGTTGCCAGCCATGCCAAGCGATCGCTGTCATCGTGATAGATATGCTCGCCGCGATCACCGCGCGAGGTGACGTGGTAGAGCGCACCGGAGAATTGGAGTCTGAGTGGGCGGGTCATCGGTCGACATTACCCGCTGCGGCGGCGCTCCGAATGATCTACCTCAACCTTGGGCGAAGCGCCCCCGCTGCAATAGTCGAGGCCGTGTACGAATGTCGGCACTGACCCCGGTTTGAAAAAAAACCCGCAGCCTCACGAGGAGGACTGCGGGTTGGTTGCCGGCGCGGGCGTCGGGCGCTTAGCTGCGCCAGGCCATGAAGCCGAATGCGCCGGCCAGGGGCGCCGCCGTTTGCTGGCGCGCGGCCGGCACCGCGCCGTCGAGTTCAGCCGAGAACAGGCGCTGCGGCTTGCCGATGCGCGCCGGCTGCTTGGTCGCCGGCGCCGCGAAGGCGCGCGCGCTGGCCGATCCGTTGTCGGCAAAGCCGAGGGCGATGTGCTTCGATGTCAGTGCGGTCACAGAAAACTCCAAAACTGGTGATGTTGCACCGCATCATAATACCCTCCGCCATCGAGAACAAATTGATTTTTGGAATGTCACGTATTCACAAAGCACATATCGACGCCCAAGCCGCGGGCTAGCGCTGCTTCCACGGCACCAGCACCCGCTCGACTTCGTTCAGGATCATCGAGAACACGAAGCCCAGCAGCGCGATCACGATCAGGCCCACATACATGGTCTCCACCGACAGGATTTCCCACGCGTTCCAGATCAGGAAGCCCAGGCCGCTCTTGGCGCCGATCATTTCGGCGATCGCAATCAGGATCAGGCCCATGCCCACGCCCAGCTTCACGCCGCTCATGATGTGCGGTACGGCGCCCGGAATCGCGATCGTGCGGAACACTTGCCAGCGGCTGGCGCCGAAGTTGCGGCCGACGTCGAGGAAGATCTTGTTGATCTCCAGGACACCCGTGCAGGAATTGATCAGCACCGGATAGAACACGCCGATCGCCACCATCACCACCTTGGACGGCTCGCCCAGGCCGAAAATCAGCAGGATCAGCGGGAAGATCGCGCTCTTCGGCACCGGGTAGGTGGTCGCCACCAGCGGATCGACGAAGGCGCGCAGCGGCCGGTTCAGGCCCATCGCAATCCCCAGCAGCAGCGCCGGCACCCCGCCCAGCAGGATGCCCCAGAACAGGCGCTGCAAACTGGCCCAGGTATTCACCCACAGGCTGCCGTCGCGCACCAGCATCACGAAGGTCTCGGAGATCCGCGACGGCGCCGGAAAGAAGCGCGCATCGAGCACGCCGGCGCGCACCAGCGCCTCCCACACCAGCAGCAGCAGCACCGGCGACGCGAGGCTGATCAGGCGGTCGCGATTCCCTTCGCTCATGCCGCCGGCGCGCGGCGGCAGCGCGGCCGTGCGCAGGGTCTTTGGATGCGATTCAGGCAAGGCACTCATGATTCCACACTCCGTTCATCTTGCGCCCGGGCGCGCTGGACTTCTTCGCGCAGCTGCCCCCAGATCGAGTAGACCAGTTCACCGTATTCCGGCTGCGCGCGCAGCGCCAGCACTTCGCGCGGGCGCGGAAACGGCACCGCGACCAGCTGCTTGATCCGGCCCGGCTGCGCGCTCATGATCATGATGCGGTCGCCCAGCGTCACCGCCTCGTCCACGCTGTGGGTGATGAACACCACCGTCTTGCGGGTCTCTTCCCAGATCCGCAGCAGCTCTTCCTGCAGCAGCACCTTGTTCTGTTCGTCGAGCGCCGAAAACGGTTCGTCCATGAGCAGGATGTCGGGATCGTTGGCGAACGCGCGCGCGATCGACACGCGCTGCCGCATGCCGCCCGACAGCTGGTGCGGATAGGCGTGCGCGAATTTGCGCAGGCCGGTGCGGTTCAGATAGTGGCCGACCACGTCGGCGATCTCGGCGCGCGGCCGCTTGCGCAGGGTCAGGCCGTAGGCCGCGTTGTCGAACACGGTCATCCAGGGGAACAGCGAATCGCCCTGGAATACCATCGAATTGCCGGGCGCGCCCGCGCGCGGCGCGCTGATCTCGACCGTGCCCGAGGTCGGCGTGTCGAGTCCCGCCAGGATGCGCAGCAGCGTGGTCTTGCCGCAGCCGCTAGGCCCGACGATCATGAAGAAGCAGCCGGCGGGTATATCGAGCGAGACGTCGTCGAGCGCGGTGACCGGGCCGTGCGCGCCCATGAAGCTCTTGCCCAGGTTGCGGATCCGGATTTTGGTGTTGTCCATGCTGCCTCAGCGTTGCGTGCTGCGTGGTTTATAGGGGCCGAGTTCTTTCAGCGCGGCGTCGACGAAGGAATTGTCCAGCGCCTGTTCGACCGTGACCGCACCGTGGATCTGCCCTTCCGACTTGTAGAAGGCGAGGTCGTTCTTCAGGCTCGCCTGATGCACCGCGCCGTCCGGATTGCAGCCCTGCGGGCTGATGACGCGGTACAGCGCGGGGTCCTTGATGCTGGTGTATTCGGTCAGGATCGCGATCACTTCGGCCGCGTTGGGACCGGCGATCTTGCCGTCCTTGAGCGCGTCGTTGTAGTCGCGTATCGCACGCAGGTAGGCGCGCATGAAGCGCCTGGCGGCGTCCGGCTGGTGCTTGATGAAGGCCCCCGAATACAGCACCACGGCCAGCTGGTGGTCGGGATAGATGACGTCGTCGCCCATCACGCGCACCGCGTAACCGCCCTGCACCGCCTTGGTGGCCGAGGGCTCGGTGGTCATCGCGGCATCCACCGCCTTGTTTTGCAGCGCCATCACATGCTGCGGGAAGGCCAGGAACACGTGTTCGACGTCGCTGTTTTTCAGGCCGCCTTTTTTCAGCGCTTCGTTCAGGGTCGAGGTTGAGGCGCTGCCGGTCGCGCTGCCCGCGATCTTCATGCCCTTGAGGTCCTTCAGGGTCTTGTAGCGGCCGCTGTCGACCAGGTCTTTACGCACCAGCAAAGGCTGATAACCGTAGCCGGCCGGGGTCGAGCCCTTGTCGGCCACGATCTTGATGTCGATGCCGCGCGCGATCGCGTTGTACAGGCCGGCCGCCGGCGAGCCGGCGCCGACTTCGAGCTGGCCGTTGCCGAGCGGCGCCACCATCTTGGCGCCGGAGTCGAAATTCGTGAAGCTGACGTTCAGCCCTTCCTGCTTGAAGTAGCCCTTCTTGTCGGCGATGAAAAAGCCGACGTCGCTGCTGGCCCCGGCCAGCCCGACCCGGATCGTCGCCGGCTCCGCGGCCTGCGCAATGCAGGCCGTGGCCATCAGCAAGGCCGCGCAGCAGCGCGGCAATATCGTGCTTGTCATCGTAATATCTCCCTTGCGTTGTTATCGTTATCGCCGACGTTGTGGGTGCCCATTCCCTTATCTGCCAGCCCTCGGCTTGTACGGGCCGAGTTCCTTCAGCGCGGCGTCGGCGAAGCGCAGGTCGAGCACCTGGTCCACCGTCACCTTGCCCTTCACCTGGCCCTGCTCCTTGAAGAAGGCCAGGTCGGTCTTCAGGCTGGCCACGTTGATGGTGCCGTCCGGACTCGTGCCCTGCGGGGTGATCGCGCGGTAGACCTTGGGGTCCTTGATGTTGGTGTACTCGACCAGGATGGCGATGATCTCGTCCGCGTTGGGGCCGGCGATCTTGCCGTCCTTGAGGCCATCGTTGTAGTCGCGCGCCGCGCGCAGGTAGGCGCGCATGAAACGCTTGGCGGCGTCCGGCTTGTCCTTGATGAAGGCGCCGCCGTACAGCAGCACGGCCAGCTGGTGGTTCGGGTAGATCACGTCGTCGCCCAGCACGCGCACCGCGGCGCCGCTTTGCACCGCGCGCGTGGCCGACGGCTCGGTCGTCATCGCCGCATCGACCGCCTTGTTCTGCAGCGCGGCCACGTGCTGCGGAAAGGCCATGAACACGCGCTCGACGTCGCCGGTTTTCAGGCCGGCGCTTTTCAGCGCTTCGTTCAGGGTCGAGGTCGAGGCGCTGCCCGGCGCGCTGCCGGCGATCTTCATGCCCTTCAAATCCTTGAGCGTCTTGTAGCGGCCGCTGGCCACCAGGTCGGCGCGCACCAGCAGCGGCTGGAAGCCATAGCCGGCCGGGGTCGAGCCCTTGTCGGCCACGATCTTGATGTCGATGCCGCGTTCGACCGCGTTGTACAGACCGGCCGAGGGCGAACCGCCGCCGATGTCGAGCTGCCCCGCGCCCAGCGGCGCGACCATCTTGGCGGCCGAATCGAAGGGCGTGAAGGTGACGCTCAGGCCCTCCTGCTTGAAGTAGCCCTTCTTGTCGGCCACATAGAACACGATGTCGCTGCTGGCGCTGCTCACGCCCACGCGCAGCGGTATGTCGGCCGCGCGCGAGGCCAGCGGCGCGGCGGCAATGACGACGGCGGCGAGCAGGCCCCGAATCAGTTTGTCATGCATGAAAGTCTCCTTGGTTTTATATTTTTTTTATTACGCGCCCAGTTGCACCAGCATGTCGGTCACATAATCGGGGTCGGCCGCGACGATCAGCATGTCGGAGGCGGCACGCAGCAGCGGCAGCTCGGCGTGCAGGCCGCCGTCGTCCAGCAGGATGCCGGTGGTCGCGACGTGGGCCGCGCGCGCCCAGGCCTTGATGCCTTGCGCGGCGCTCACATCGTCGCCCGGGCAGGCGACCATGAAGATCATCTCGGCGTTTTCCAGCCGGGCCGGATCGAGGCCTTCGCCGACCGCCACCACGTCGACGCGATGCAGCAGCGCGCGATCGAGCCCGTCGATCACGGCCGCGCCGCCCCGCCCCAGGCCGATCAGCTTGATGCTGCGCGGCGCCGAATTGGCGACCTGGATGCGGTGCCGCGTGTCGCTGGAGGCTCGCGCATTGCTTACTGGGGTCATCGGACACTCCTTGAAATAGATGGCGAGGCGGTTCAGGCGATGCAGCGCCTGAAGCCGGCCTCCAGCAGGCCGCGGTCAAGCTGGCGGCCGATGAACACCAGCCGGCTCGACCTCCGTTCGCCGGCCTTCCACGGCCGCTGGAAGTCGCCCTCGAGCAGCATGTGCACCGACTGGAACACCAGGCGCCGCTGGTCGCCGGCGACGTCGATGATGCCCTTCGCGCGCAGGATGTCGGCGCCCTTGCTGGCGACCAGCGCGTTGAGCCAGGCGCTGATGCGCTCCTGGTCCATCGGCGCGTCGGCTTGCAGCGAGACGCTGGCGATGTCGGTGCCGTGCAGCGCGCCGTCGTGGTCATGGCCGTGATCGTGCTCGTGCCCGCAATGCTCGTCGTGCACGTGCACCGGATCCAGGTGCGCGATGCGGTCAAGCTCGAACGCGCCCTGCCCCAGCAGCTTGCCGAGGTCCACCTGCGCGCGCTGGGTGCGGTAGACCGGCGCCAGCGGATTGATCGCATGCAGCCGCGTTTCGATGGCGCGCAACTGCTCCGCGCTTGCCAGTTCGGTCTTGTTCAACACGATCCGGTCGGCGAAGGCGATCTGCTCGCGCGCCTCGCGGCTGTCGTCGAGGCGCAGCAGCACATGCGCCGCATCGACCATCGTGACGACCGCGTCGAGCCGCGTGCGCGCCTGCAGCGCGTGATCGACGAAGAAGGTCTGCACCACCGGCCCCGGATCGGCCAGCCCCGTGGTCTCGATGACGATCGCGTCGAACCGCGAGCCCGCGTCCAGCAAGCCGTGCAAGGTGCGGATCAAATCGCCGCGCACCGTGCAGCAGATGCAGCCGTTGTTCATCTCGAACAGCTCTTCGTCGGCGCTGACAATCAGGTCGGCGTCGATGCCGATCTCGCCGAATTCGTTGACGATCACGGCATAGCGCCCGCCATGCGGTTCCGACAAAATCCGGTTGAGCAGCGTGGTCTTGCCCGCCCCGAGGTAACCGGTCAGCACCGTGACCGGGATGCGCCGATCGGCGCTCAGGGAGGCATCCATGTTCACGCTACAGCCACGGCATCAGCGAGGCGTGGATCACGTCGGGCAGGCCTTCGTTGCCGACCGAGCGGATCGCCAGGTCGACCTGGTTCAGGCCGAACTTGTGGGTCGTGACCTTCTCCAGCGGGAAGCGGCCGGACGCGATTTGCGCCAGCGCCAGTTCGCACGCCCGGTAGCTGTGGCCGCGCGCGCTCTTGAGCGTGATGAACTTGAGCGTCACCTTCGCGATCGGGAAATTCGGGAATTCCGCCATCTCGCCTTGCATCACGATCACGCCGCCCTTGCGCTTGCAGGCTTCCACGCCCAGCAGGATCGGGAAGGTGCCGGCGCCGGCGGTGCAGTCGAGCACCACGTCGACCCCGCGCCCGCCGGTGATCTCCATGATGCGCGCCAGCGGGTCTTCCTTCTGCACGTCGATCGTGAAATCGGCGCCCAGCGCCTTCGCCACTTCGAGGCGCGCGCCGTCCTTCGAGGTGCCGGTCACGATGATCAGGCTGGCCCCGGCCTGCTTGCAGATCACGGTCTGCGACAGGCCTTGCTGGCCCGGCCCCTGGATCAGCACCACGCTGTTGTAGCCGACTTCGCCGTCGAACAGCGACCATTCGATCCCGTTGGCCATCGGCGTGACCAGGCCCGCCAGCTCCGGCGTGACGCCGTCCGGCCCCTTGTGGATCACCGAGTTCCACGGCAGGTAGGCATACTGCGCGAAGCCGCCCCACAGGTGCGGCGGCTTGTCCGAACTGGTGTAGCCGTAACGGATGCCGTCCGGGTTGTAGCGCCAGTCGGTGTTCTCGCAATGGCGGTATTCGCCCTTGTGGCACCACTCGCATTTCATGCAGCCGACGTAGTGTTCGACGAACACCAGGTCGCCTTCCTTGAAGCCTTTGCGCCTGGTGAATTCGCTGCCGGCCTTGCTGATGTAGCCGATGTTCTCATGGCCCATGATGACCGGGCCCTTGGCCAGCGGCTGCTTGTACATCTTGACGTCGGTGCCGCAAATGCCGGCCACTTCCATCTTCAGCAGCGCGCTGTCGGGCGCCACTTCCGGCATCGGGAATTCCCGGATTTCGATTTTACTGGGGCCGGTCTTGACCGCGGCGAGTACTTTTTCCACAACCACTCCTTATGAATTGAATGCGATGCCGGTCAGCGGCCGCCCACCTTGCGCGCGCTCTCGAGCGCACCGAAATTGCGCGGCGCCGCGCACATCAGGTAGCGGTAGCCTTCGGCGATCACGCGTTCGGCGTTCGCGGCGGCGACGTGCGGATGGCCGACGATGACCTTGTGCTGCTTGCAGGTGGCGACGATCTGCGCCATCGCGTCGAGCACCACCTTGTGTTCGGTCTGGCGCGGGTAGCCGAGCTCCTGGCTCAAGTCCCCTTCGCCGATCAGGACCGCGCCGATGCCCGGCACGTTCTTCAGGATGTCGGGCAGGTTCTCGATGCCGGCGGTGTCCTCGATCTGCAGCACCACCAGGATCTCGCCCTGCGGCGCCAGCGGCCAGACGTCGGCGCGCGCGTAGTACTCCTGCTGCGAGATGCCCCAGTAGCGCGTGGCCTGCATCGGGCCGTCGCCGCGGATGCCGGCCGGCTCGTACAGCGGCTTGTCCTTGAGGCGCTGGTAGCGGCAGGACGCCACCGCGTTGTAGGCTTCCGCCACCGTGCTGATATGCGGGAACACGATGCCGTAGCAGCCGACGTCGAGCGCCTGCTTGGCCAGGAACTGGTTCATCTCGACCCCGTTGGCCGGAATCCGCGCGGTCGGCGTGACGGCCGGCGCGGGCGAGCCGGCCGTCACGATCTGGCCGCGGTTGAGCAGGTACTGCATGCTGTCGCGCAGGGACTTGATGTCCCAGCCGCGGTGCTCGCCCTCGAATACCACGCCGTCGTACTTGGACGCCTGCAGTTCGATCGCGGTCTCGACCTCGCACGGCGCGAACAGCGTAAACGAAGGCTGGCCCGCCTCGAGCGCGCGAATGATTCCGTTCAGACGGGGAAGCGTGGACATCGGTGTCTCCTGTTGGTTATCTCGATTCATTGTAAGGCGATTTTCGGAACGTGGCAATTGAAAATGAAACGTCGTTCCATATAAAAGAACCATCGCACATTAAAATTCTTCCCAGTTGGCTTCGGTGGCGGCCGGCTTCGGCGCGGCGGCCAGGCGCGCTTTCGCCGGCTGGCGCGCGCGGACCGCAAGCGCGCTGCGCGGGGCCACCGGCGCGCCCCTGGCCGGGGCTGGCGCTGCTGCCGCCTGGCCGCTCAACTTGAACAAGCTGACCGAGCGTGTCAGCACGGCGGCCTGCTCGCGCATGCTTTGCGCGGCGGCGCTGGCTTTTTCGACCAGCGCGGCGTTCTGCTGGGTGGCCTGGTCCATCTCGACGATCGCCTGGTTGACCTGTTCGATCCCGGCGCGCTGCTCCTGGCTGGCCAGGGTGATCTCGCCCATGATGTCGGACACCCGCTTGACGCTGGCGGCCACCTCGCCCATCGTGGTGCCGGCCTGCCCCACCAGCTTGTTGCCGGCGTCGACCTTGCTGACCGAGTCGTCGATCAGGCCCTTGATTTCCTTGGCCGCGGCGGCGCTGCGCTGGGCCAGATTGCGCACCTCGGACGCCACCACCGCGAAGCCGCGCCCCTGCTCGCCGGCGCGCGCCGCCTCCACCGCGGCGTTCAGCGCCAGGATGTTGGTCTGGAAGGCGATGCCGTCGATGACGCCGATGATGTCGACGATCTTGCGCGCCGAGTCGTTGATCGAGCCCATGGTCCGCACCACTTCTTCCACCACCGCCGTGCCGCGCAGCGCCACCGCCGACGCGGTCGCGACCAGTTGGTCGGCCTGGTGCGCGTTGTCGGCGTTCTGGCGCACGGTGGAGGTCAGTTCCTCCATCGAGGCCGCGGTCTCTTCCAGCGAACTGGCTTGCTGCTCGGTGCGCGCCGACAGCTCCAGGTTGCCGTTCGCGATCTCGCCCGATGCTTCGACGATCGCGCCGGTCGCGCCGCGCACCTGGTCGACGATGCCCGACAGGCTGTCGGCCATGTCCTTGAGCGATTTCATGAGCTGCCCGGTCTCGTCGGCGCGCTTGATTTCGATCTCGACCGCGAGGTCGCCGCCGGACACGGTGTGGGCCACGGCGACCGCCTCGTTGATCGGCCGCGTGATGCTGTGCGTGGCCAACCAGGCCAGCAAGGCGCCGACGGCCACCGCCAACGCGCTCAGGGCCAGCATCATGCTGCGCGCCCGCGCGTAGGCCGCGTTGGCATCGACCAGCGCCTGCGCGTTCTGCTTTTCGATCAACTCGGTCAGCTCGACGGCGGCGACCATCGAACTGCGCAGCTGGTTGCGCACGTCCTTGATGATGGTGAAGGTGGCGTCGAAGCCCTTCTGCTTGAGCATGGCGTCGAACAGGCTGGTCTCGAGCTTGAGGGTGATGGTATCGAGATCCGCCAGTTTGCCGAGCAGCTCGCGCTCCTTGACCGTCTGATCCGGCTGGGGCGCATAGATTCCGGCCAGGGTCTTGACGGCCGCCGCGAAGCGCGCCCGCTCCTTGCTCACGCGCTCGGTTTCCTTCTTGATGCGGTCCTCGCGCTCCTTGGCGTCGGCCTCGTTCTTGGCGTCGGCCTTGTCGTCGGTCAGCGCCGCGATGTGCAGGTTGCGCACGGTGAGCGCGCGCTCGAAAGCGGAGACACGTATCGCGTTCGCCGCGCGCAGCTCGGTATTGTTTTCGTCCGCGATATTGCGCAGCGCATCCTGGATCGAGCGCATGCCGCCGATCCCGAGCACGGTAAGCCCCACCAGTAACAGCAGCAGCAGGCCGAACGAGGCACCGAGACGGCTGCCGATCTTCATATTGGTCAGTTTCATGGTGTTCCCGTCAGGTGAGGTGAAGGCTGCGCCAAGCCGCTACCGGTTCGGCGCCCGTGGAACGATTAAAACGTTTGCGCGAGGTGGCCGCGCGCGGTCAGCAAGGCGTCGAGCCGCGGATACACGTGGCGCGCATTGCCTTCGAAGATGCGGTAGCGCTGCGCCTCGCTCAGGCCGCGGACCTGGTCGATATAGCGCTTGGTGTCGTCGAAGCTGTGGCCCGTTTCGGGATCGATGCCGGGCACCGCGCCCAGCATCTCGGAGGCGAACAGGATGTTCTCGACCGGGATCACCTTGGTCAGCAACTCGATGCCCGGCAGATGGTAGACGCAGGTGTCGAAGAACACGTTGCGCATCACGTGGTCCATCAGTTGCACCTTCTTCATGCTCAGGCACAGGCCGCGGTAACGGCCCCAGTGGTAAGGCACCGCGCCGCCGCCGTGCGGGATCACCAGCTTCAGGGTCGGGAAGTCCTTGAACAGGTCGCCCTGGATCAGCTGCATGAAGGCGGCGGTGTCGGCGTTGATGTAGTGCGCGCCGGTGTGGTGGAAGTTCGGGTTGCAGCACGAGGTCACGTGGATCATCGCCGGCACCTCGAGTTCGCACAGCTTCTCGTAGATCGGGTACCAGTAGCGGTCGATCAGCGGCGGGTCGGTCCAGTAGCCGCCCGAGGGATCGGGATTCAGGTTGACGCCGACGAAGCCGAGCTGGGTGACCACGCGCTCGAGTTCGGGCAGGCAGTTGCGGGGCGAGACGCCGGGATACTGCGGCAACTGGCCGACGCCGACGAAATTATCGGGCAACAGGGTGCACAGGCGGTGGATGATGTCGTTGCTGACGGTGGCCCACTGGTGGCTGGTGGCCTCGGTGCCGACATGATGCGCCATGCCGGCCGCGCGCGGCGAGAAAATCGTCAGGTCGCTGCCGCGCTCGCGCTGCAGCTTGAGCTGCGGCTGGACCGACGCGATCAGCGCCTCGTCGCTGATCCCGAGCTCGGTCGAGGCCGGGCGCCGCGCGGGATCGGCCAGCCCGGCCAGCTGCTTGTCGCGGAAGGTGTGGAAGGCCGCCGGCTCGGTGGTGTAATGGCAATGGGTGTCGATGATCATGGCAGCCGCCCTTCGATGCGCGCTTCGACGCCGCCGAGAAAACCGAGCAGGCGCGCCGCGCTGGCTTGTTCGGTCTGGTCGGCCGGGGCCGCGTCCCAGTAGTCGGCGCCGGCCAGGCATTCTTCCAGATAGCGCGCGGCCGAGGTGGCGTGCGAGGCGTCCTTGCCGGGGATGATCAGGGCCGGGATGGCCAGGCCCATCAAGTCTTCGGGCTCGGCGCCGGGCGCGGTGTCGCGGTCGATCAGGGTGCGCGCCATGCCGGCCACCACCCGCTTGTACGGCTCGACCGGCTGGCGCGCATACTGCGCGGCGAACGCCGGGTCGCGCGCGATGACCGAGGCCCATGGCCCGCCGCGCGGATCGGCGCCGAAGGGCTTGCGTTCGGCCTGCACCAGCTCGACCACTTTCTGCAGCCCGTTCTGGTGGACGTAGGCGAGGTGCTCGGCGAAGCGCTGGTGCCCGGTCAGGCGGTACTGCGCGCCGCCCACCGGCCAGTACAGCACCATGCTGCGCACCAGCCGCGGGTAGGCCACGGCGAACGCCAGCACCGGACCGCAGCCCATGCAGCCGCCCATCAGGTGCGCCTGCGCGTGGCCCAGATGCTCGAGCAGGCCCTTGCCCTGGAGCGCGTAATCGCGCCAGCCGACGCGCTCGACCCGGCCGCCGGACTGCCCGGTTTCGCGGCGGTCGAACACGATGCAGGAAAACCGCGTGCTCAGGTGTTCGAGCGGCTTGGTGCGCGCATAGATGCCGAGCGAGGACCACTGTTCGAGCGTGGCGTTAAAGCCGCCCGGCGAGAACATCAGCAGCGGCGGCCCCTGGCCGATCACGTCGTAGCGGGTGTCGATGCCGTCGATCTGGATGGTGGGCATGGCGGTCTCCGGTCAGGCAGCGGGTTTGACGGGCGGCGCGCCCTTGATCTGGCGCGCCGCGCGGACGTCGGCCGCGTAGGCGCTCACCGCGTCGAGCGCGATGCGCGCCACGTTCGCGTAGTTCTCGACCGGCGAATCGATCGCGCTGGCCGGATAGCCGATCGCGGCGTGCGCCATGCGCATGCGGCCGTCGAGCCAGGGGCCGCCGCCGAAGCCGCCGATCACCGGGATCTTGACCGCCGCCGCCACCGCGGGGCCGGCGCGCGGACCCGAGTTGGTAAAGTCGAGCAGCGTGGCGCCCGCGCTTTCGAGCCGCTTGGCCTCGGCGATCAGGCGGTCGATCATCTCGTCGGTGACCAGCGCGCCCGCCGTGTTGGCGGCGCTGTAGGGAATCCCGTACTGCAGCGCGGTCTGCGGCGTGATGCCGAACTGCGCGAACACCGGGATGCCGGCGCGCGCAATCGCTTCCACGGTGTCCGGGAAATCGGCCGCGCCATCGAGCTTGAGCATGTCGATGCCGGCCTCCTTGACCATCCGGATCGCGGCGCTGATCGCATACTGGGTGCCTTCCTGCAGCGGGCCGAAGGGGAAGTCGGCGCTCAGCAGCGCGCGCTTGACGCCGCGCCGCACCGCCTTGCAGACCACCAGCATTTCGTCCATCGTGATTTCGAAGGGATTCGCGTGGCCCCACAGGTTGACGCCGACCGTGTCGCCGACCGACACGATCTCGACCCCGGCGCGGTCGACGATCTGGGCCATCTGGTAGTCCCACACCACCATGCCGACGATCTTCTTCGCGTCGCGCTTCATTTGCTGCAATTGCGGCAGCGTGACCGCCGCTTGTTGGCTATCCATGCTGTTCCTTGTCGGTTGTGGTCAGGCGCTCAGCTCGAGGGTGCCGCGCGCGAACAGCTGCTCCATCGTATAGGGTCGCGCGAGGATGCCCTGCTCCACCGCCAGTTGCATCACCATCTCGATCATCGCACGGTTCGGCGCCACGCCATACGGCAGCGGATCGGCGCCGGTGGCGTCCATCACGCGCTTGTACAACTGGTCGGCGGCGCTCGGCTCGGCGATGGCGCCGGCCGCCAGCCGCGCCACGTACTGGCGCTTGGCTTCGGCGAAGGCCTCGAACAGGTGCAGCGCCAGGTCGGGATGGGCGTCGAGCAGCTCGTCGCGCACCACCACGGTATGGTTGATCGGGTAGTAGCCGTCGCGGCGCAAGGCGGCGATGCCGGCGCTCTTGGCGTCCGGGACCAGCTGCGCGATGTCCGGATGGTTGGAGGCGACGCCGATCGCCGCCGCGATCTCGCCGGCCGCCAGCATGTCGCCCAGGTTCTTGCCCTCCTCGATGCGCACCACGTTCGCCGGCGGCATGAATTCGGCCACGTGCTCGTCGCCCGACAGCACCCAGGTGATCTTCGACAGGTCGACCCCGTATTCGTGCTGCAGCACGCCGCGCGCCCACACGCCGGTGGTCACGGTGTAGCCGCGGTTCACGCCCACCATCCTGCCTTCCAGCTGCTTCGGATGGTGGATGCCGAGCCGGGTGTTGTACAGGATCGCGCCGTGGTGGAAGGCGCGCACCACGAACACCGGCAGCGCGGTGAAGCGCTTGCCGGCGGCGCGCGCGCACAGGTAGGTGGTCATCGCCATTTCGCTGACGTCGAACTCGCTGCCGCGCGCCATCCGGCGGAACGCCTGGATGATCGGCGCCACCTCTTCGAAGTTCAGCTGCAGGCCGTGGGGCCGGATCGCGCCGTCTTTCAGCGCGAGGGTGTGGCCCAGGGTCTGGACCACGGTAGTCAACTGTAGGTCGGGCATCTCATGTCTCCATTATTTTTTTCTGGCCGCCGTCGTTCCCGGGCTCGGCGCCCCCCTTGGCGGGAACCCATACCGCCGCGGATCAGGCGAAGTATGGAGAAAATTCATGCAGTGCATGAATTTTCGCGTTCGCAAGGACCACGTTGCGTCAGCAGCAGTCGAGGCCTGCGCCTTCTTCCGCTTCCAACGATTTCATCAGCCAGTCATACGGCAAGTCTTCCCGCACCACCTGTTCCGGCGGTTTGAACAGCTTGAACTGATGGCGCGTGCCCTTGGCCGGCCAGAACGCCACCACCGTTTCCAGCGGCGGGCAGCCGGGCAGCGCGCACGCCACCTGCGTCACCATCACCACCGACCCGGGCGCCAGCTTGAAGCGCTCCATGGTCCATGCCTTGATCCGGTCGAGCGCCGCGAGGTGGGCCGGGCTTCGGTTGGCCGCTCCCAGCAGCGCCATCGCCTACACCGACGTCAAGGGCACGCCTTCCTGCGCGATCAGCGCGTCCTTGGCCGCGTCCTTGAACGCGACGTCGGGCGGCAGCACCAGCGAGGCCGAACGCACGCGGTGGGTCGCCGCATCGAGGCCCGGCGGCGCGACCCCCTGCTGCAGCGCCAGCGCCGCCTTGCGCAGGCGGTGGCGCGCCATGATGATGCCGTTGTCGGTCGAGACCAGGTTTTCCTTGCTGCGGTCGGCGATCGGCCCCATGCTTTCCTGCAGCGAGGAGTCCTGGATCGCGATGCCCGAGATGCCGCTGTAGCTGACCCGCGCCTTCTGCGCCGCGCGGTCCATCAGGTAGTCGTTGTCCTTGTTCTGCACCGGGATGTAGGTGCCCGGGATCAGCTTGACGTGGATGCCGTAGCCGTCGTCCATCGCCTTGACTTCGGTGGCGGTCAGCTCGCGCATCGGATGGTAGTCGTAGCTCCAGGACCAGCAGGTCTCGTCGTCGATCGGCACCCAGAAGTGGCCGTGGATCGGATGGTCGCCGCGCGGCGGGATCGCGGTAAAGCACGGCATCACCCATTGCGTGATGCGCCAGTAGTAATGGCCGTTCTCCGCATTGCGGCGCGCGCCGATCAGCAGGCCGCCTTCCGACTCGACCACTTCGAACTTGACCTGGAAGTCGCCCAGGTTGTACTTGTTGCCGCGCGCGCCCTTGAACAACGGGTCCTGTTCCAGCGCGCCGCTGTGCAGGAAGGACACGTGGCTCGAATCGATGCCGCCTTCCATCGCCTGCAGGTAGTTGCACTCCTGGTGGCGCTTGGAGATGTAGCGGCGCTCCGGCGCCACCATCGCGAATTCGAATTCGGGCAGCGCCGGCTGCAGCTCGGGCGGTCCCATATAGGTCCACAGGATGCCGCCGCGTTCGACCAGCGGATAGGACTTGAGCTTGATCTTCTTGCAGTAGCCGCTTTCGACCGGCTCGGACGGCACTTCCACGCACTGGCCGGTGGTGTCGTACTTCCAACCGTGGTAAGGACAGCGCAGGCCGTTTTCCTCGTTCCGTCCGAACCACAGCGACACGCCGCGGTGGGCGCAGAATTCGTCGGTCAGGCCCAGTTTGCCGGCGCTGTCGCGAAACGCGATCATGCGCTCGGACAGCAGCTTGACGCGCACCGGCGGGCAGTCCGGCTCGGGCAGCTCGCGCGCCATCAGCGCGGGGATCCAGTAACGGCGGAACAGGTCGCCCATGGGCGTGCCCGGGCCGGTCTGCGTGAGTAGTTCGTTGATTTCGCGGCGGGTCATGTCTCGATTCCTCAAAAAAGCGTCGTCTGCGGTGATTGCGCTTCGTTCTTGTATACGGAACGCTGTTCCTATTTCAGAATTTAAGATATCATCAGACCCAAGGCGATGTCAATCATTAGCGTCGCGCGGGGCGCCAAATCGCCGACTCCCTTGAACATTTACGAACTGACAACGACACCGACCATGACTACCAATCCTTCCTTCAAGCTGCTCGACCTGCTCGAACTGTGCGACAGCGCCGCGGTGGCGCCGAACAGCGCCGCCAAAGTCGAGAAAAACGGCCTGGCGCTGGCCGTGTATAACCTCGACAACGAGTTCTACGTCACCGACGACCAATGCACCCACGGCCCCGGTTCGCTGTCGGAAGGCTATATCGAGGGCGACACCATCGAATGCGACTTCCACAACGGCGTCTTCAACATCCGCACCGGCGAAGTGGTAGCCCCGCCCTGCATGATCCCGCTGCGCACCTACGCCGTGCAGGTCGTCGACGGCAAGGTCTATATCGATCCCGCGCAGCCGGCCTTCGCCGCCAGCCAGGCCTGCCCCAGGCAGCAGGCGTCCTGAGCCCTAGCGCCTGAGCATGATGCAGGCGGTGCCGGCCACGCCCAGCGCGGCGGCCAGCAGCACCGGCCCGTTCAGCTGCTTGAGCGAGCGGCTGGCCGCCACCGCGAAAAATATCGTGAACAAGGCTTCCATCGAGCTGATCATGGCGCAGCGCGCGATCGTGCTGCTGTTCAGCGCCGCGAAGTACAGCAACTGCCCGGCCGAACTGAGCACCCCGGCCGCGAACAGCCAGGGATTGAACACGCTGAAGGTCAGGCGCAGCGCGCGCCGGTAACTGTCGACGAACTGCGCGATGAGAACGAACATCAGCGCGCCCACGATCGAGCCGAACATGGTGCCGAAGGCCGGGTCGGGCATGCCCAGCAAGCCCTCCTTGCGCGCCACGTAGCCGCAGGCATACGCCAGCGCCGACACCGGGCCGTAGAAGAAACCGAGATTGACCAGGGTCGCGCGCAAGGAGCGCGGCGCCCCGCCGGCCGGCGCCGCGGCGGCCGCGGCGCCGGCCGCGCCCAGCGACTGGCGGATCAGCACCCCGAAGCTGGCGCCGATCATCAGCATCCCGAGCGCCATCGGGCCATCCACGCGCTCGCCCAGCAGCAGCACGCCGAGCAGCACCGAGAACAGGGGATTGAGGCGCTTGACGGCCGAGGCGCGCACCGCGCCCAGCCGCTGGATCGAGGCGTACAGGAACACGCGCCCGATGAAGATGGTCAGGATGCCGGCGCCGGCGAACCACAGCAGGCTGGCGCGCTCCATCGGCGGCATGCCGCGCGCCGGCATCGCCGCCAGCCACCAGGCGCCGGCGATCGCCGCCGTCAACAGGATCGACATGAAGGCGCCGTTGTCCTGGCTGCCCCTGGCGCCGCGCGTGATCGTCACGTTCGAGGCCGCGAAGCAGCAGGCCGACAGCAAGGCAAGCAGTTCGCCCATGGCGACCGCCTTAGCGGCTGGCCGCCTTGAGCACCACCTCGTCGTAGAGCCGGGTCCATTTTTCCATCTGGCCGATCGCCAGCGCCGGGTCGATCACCTTCAGCTTCATGTTCTTGAGCGGCGATTCGACCGAGGCGTTGGCCGGCACGTAATCGAGCGAGACCAGGATCTTCTGCGCCTCGGGCGAGAGCAAGTAGTCGTAGAACAGCAGGGCCGCGTTCGGATGCGGCGCGCGGCGCGCGATGCCGATCCCGTTGGCGCGCGCGATCGCCGGCTCCAGCGCGAACCAGCCGATCGGCACGCCCTTCTTGCGCGCCGTCTCCGGCATGTAGTTATACACCGTCAGCGCGAGCGGCACTTCGCCCGAGCCGACCAGATTGGTCAGCAGCGAATGGCCCTTGCGCACCGAAATGCCGTTCCCGGCCACCAGCTCGCGAAACAGCTTGAGGCCCTTGGCCTCGCCCATCTCGGTGACGGTGGCGGCGAACCAGTCGAAGTCCTCCATTTCGATCCCGAGCTTGCCCTTCCATTTCGGATTGAGCAGGTCCTCGAAGCGCTTGGGCAGCTCCTCCGGTTTGATCAGATTGGTGTTGTAGGCCTGGACGAACACCGTCAGCAGCGTGGCCACCCACTCGCGGTGGGCCGGCAGCGTGCCGGGACGCAGGCTGGCGAAACCGGGCGCGCTCACCGGCTGCAGCACCTTCTCCCGGTGCAGCGCCTCCATCTCGGGCGCGCTGATATGGATCGCATCGACTTCGTAGCGCCTGCCGTTGGTCTCGGCCAGCGTGCGCTGCAAGACCTTGTCGCTGCCGGCGCGCCATACCTTGACCTTGATGCCGTAGCGCTTCTCGAACGGCCCGACCAGCGGCGCGATGTCCTTTTCCGCGATCGAGGTGTAGAGCGTGAACACGCCCTCCTTCTGGGCGGCGGCCACGATTTTCTGGCTGCGGTCGGCGCCCGCATAATTGAGCAGGGCCGGATCCTGGGCCAGCGCCGGCACTGCCAACGCGCACGCCAGCAGCCCAAGGGCGATGCGATGGCGTGCCGAACGACAGGCAAGCTCGAACAACCCCAAGATCATCGTCCTTCCCGCGCGGGCGGGAATCCATGCGCCCGGCGCATGGGTCCCCGCTTGCGCGAGGACGACGGCTTGTCGAGATGCCTTCCACATGACGGCTCCTTGGCTCTACTTGAGTTTGCCGGACATGTATTGTGCCACCAGTTCGGCGCTCAGCGTGATGCCGGGCCGGTACTCGGGCGCGTCCTCGATCTGTTCGAGGTCGTTCAGGCCGAACTTCTGGTAGATCCGGTTGATCGCCGAGATCAGGCGCACCGGCCGCGCCGGGTCGGCGTTGAAATGCTGGTGGATAGTGTTCGGCGGCAGGTAGATCACGTCGCCCGCTTCCCATTCGAAGCGCTTGATCTCGTCCTGCGGCTTCCAGTGGTAGGTGTCGGTGATCTCGACGTCGCAATCCTGGTGCAGGTCGTAGCCGCGGCCTTCGAGCACGTAGACGCACTCCTCGGCCAGGTGGCGGTGCTTGCCCGAACGGCTGCCCGGCGGGATCAGCTGCATGTAGGCGTCGACCGATTCCATGCGGGTGTTCATCTGCTCGTTGAGCAGGTGCTTGAGGATGCCCTGGCGCGACATCTCCCACGGCATCTCGTGCGGGTGCACGACTTTCTTGCGCTTGCTGTTGCGCTGCGGCGCCGCCGTCGCGTCGTCCAGCAAGCCTTGGTACAAGGCCTCGTTGCCATTGCCTGTCATCCAGGCCTTCGATTCACTCCATGCCATGATGCTTTCCTTATTCGTGGTTGTAGTCGTCTTCGAAGTGGCGCGGTTCGAAGCCGACGCCGCCTTCGGTCGGCTCGGTCGGACGCGGGATGACCTGTTGCTGGAACAGCAGGTTCATGAACATCATCATCGGCTTCGGTTTCATCACCAGCGCGCGCGCCGGCTTCAGCGGATCCTTGTTGAAGTGCTGGTGCACGCAGTTGTTGTGGACGATCGCGACGTCGCCGGCATCCCAGTCGTAGCGGATGCCATCGTGGATTTCATAGCCGGTGCCGTCGAGGATGTAGAACGCCGCCTCGTTGACGTGGCCGTGCTTCTGGGTGCGTCCGCCCGGCGAATACTCCTCCAGGTGCACGTGCAGGGTCTGGGTCAGGCCGTCGACCGGCTCCACGAAGTGCTTGGAGAACGATTGCGGACCGTCGGTGAATTTCATTTCCGAGCCCTTGATCACGCGCGGCATGGACCGCAGCCGCGTGAGTTCATCCTTCAGGTTGTAGGGGCCGGCGATCGCGCGCAGGAACACGCGATCCTTCTTGCTGTTGTAGTGCGATTCTTTGCCCATGGCAGTTCCTTGGTTGAGTGGCTACTTCGATTGCTTGGTGATGATGTCTTCGTACAGCTTGCTCCATTTGGCGCCTTCGTCGAGCACGATGCGCGGATCGACGAACTTGATCGGCATCTTGTTCAGCTTGGTATCGACCTTCTTGCTGGTCGGCACATAATCGCGCTTGAGCAAGATCGGCTGGGCGTCGGTGATCATGAAGTCGTAGAACAGCACCGCGGCATTCGGATGCGGCGCACGGGCGGTGACGCCGACCCCGTTCGGCCGCGCGATCGCCGGCGGGATGATGAACCATTCGATCGGCGCGCCCTTGTTCTTCATTTGCTCGGCCTTGTAGTTGTAGACCGTCAGCGCCATCGGCACTTCGCCCGAGGCGACCAGGTTGGTCAGCAGGGTGTGGCCCTTGCGCACCGACAGGCCGTTGGTGGCGACCAGGTCGCGGAACAGCTTGAGGCCCTTGGCTTCGCCCAGCTCGCCGACGGTGCCGGCGAACCAGTCGAGGTCTTCGGCTTCGACCCCGAGCTTGCCCTTCCATTTGGGATTGAGCAGGTCCTGGTAGGTCTTGGGCAGCTCGGCCGGCTTGATCAGGTTGGTGTTGTAGGCCAGCGAAAAAATGTTCAGGCGGGTGCTGACCCATTCGCGGTGCGGCAGCAGCGCGGGGGCGATCAGGTCGCCCAGGTAAGGCGATTTCACTTCCTGCAGCATTTTTTCGCGGTGCAGCGACTCCAGCTCGGGGCCGTTGGTCTCGACGATGTCGACCTCGAAGCGGTTGGCGCGGGTCTCGGTCACGGTGCGCTGCAAGACCTTCTCGGAGCCGGCGCGCCAGACCTTGACCTTGATGCCGTATTTCTTCTCGAAGGCCGCGGTCAGCACCGCCATGTCGTCGACCGGCACCGAGGTGTAGACCATCAGTTCGCCTTCCTTGCGGGCGGCGTCGACCAGGTGCTGCTGGCGGTCGGCGCCGGCGTAGGTGGCCGCCTCCAGGCTACCCTTGTTCTGGGCCGGCGCAGCGGCCGACAGCGCCAGCGCGGCGCCGGCCAACACGGTGGTGAGGGTAATGCGGGTGATGCGGTTCATAGTCATGCTCTCGGCCTTTTCATGGCGTGTGTTGAAGTTCGATCGCGGCTGGGCCGCCCCGGCTGTCTCCTGCCGGTATTAGTCTGCCTTCTTGTTCGGCGCTTGTCCTCTAAGAAATAGCTCGGACCACAGTTTTTCCCATTTTTCGGCCTCGTCGAGGGTAATCGCGGGGTCGATCATCTGGTAGGCAAATTTGTTCAAATTGGTATTCACCGCGGTGCTGGCCGGCACCCGGTTGCGCTGGCGGATCAGTTCCTGGCCGTCGCGCGACAGCAGGAAATCGGCAAACAGCAGCGCCGCATGCGGATGCGGGGCGTTGCGCGCCAGCCCGATCGCGCCCGGCCGGCCCATGGTCGGCGCCAGCGCCTTCCACTTGATCGGCGCGCCGGCCAGGGCCAGGCGCTCGACCGCATGGTTATAGACGGCGGCGGCCAGCGGGATCTCGCCGGCGGCCACCAGTTCCGACATCAGCGTATGGCCGGTGCGCACCTGCGGCCGCGCCTCGGCCAGCTTGCGGAAATAGGCCATGCCCTCCTTCTCGCCCATCACCTTGACCAGCGAGGCGAACCAGTCGCTGTCGCTCGCTTCGATGCCGAGCTTGCCGTTCCAGCGCGGCAACAGCAAGTCCTGGTAGGTATTCGGCACCTCGTCCGGCTTGACCAGGGTGGTGTTGTAGGCGATCGTGAAAAAATTGAAACGGTCGGCCACGTACAGGCGGTGCGGCGGAAACGCGCTGGCCGGCAAGTCCTTGAACGAGGGGCTGAGAAATTCGGCGAGCATTTTTTCGCGCGCCAGGATCTCCATTTCCACGCCGTCGCTCTCGAGCACGTCCGGCGTGTAGCGGCCGGCGCGCGCTTCGGTGATCGTGCGCTGCACCATCTTCTCGCCGCTGGCGCGCCACAGCACGGTCTTGATCTTGTACTTCTTCTCGAACGCTTCGAGGATCGGCGCGGCATCCTTCGGATTGAGCGAGGTGTAGATCGACACCAGGCCTTCCTTGCGCGCGGCCTCGACCAGCTTTGGCTCGCGGTCGGCGCCCTGGTAGAGATAGATGGCGCCCACGGGCGCCGCTTGCGCCGACGCCATGCACGGGGCCAGCAGCACACACATCAAGCCGCACAGGGCCAGCGTGCGCCACACCGCATTCCATCTCCCGCTTCGGTCCATATCCGCGTCCTGTCGTGTTGGTCTGGATCCCGCAGCCGGCGCCCGCGCGCCGGCCGCGGGCTGCATCAGAAGTTGTGGGCGATACCCACGGCAAAGGTCTTGATGTCCTGCCCGGTCGCAGGCTTGCCATTGTTGTAGTTGTTGTACACCGCCGAATCGCCGTTCCCCATGTAGGTGTAGACCGCGAACACCAGGGTGCGCTTGGAGAAGGAATAGCCGGCGCCGACGGTGGCCATCTTGCCGTCCAGGCCGTCGGTGTTGCAGGCCGCGTTGCCCACCAGCGCGCAACTGCCCGCCGTCGCCGCGCCGTAGGACGCGATCATCGTCACGTTGGCGATCTTCTGCTCGCCGGCGATCGACCAGGTCCGGTGCTTGTATTCCTGGAACTTGCCGACCGTGCCGCCGGTCTCGTTGTACTTGATGTTGGCGAGGTTCGCTTCGACCCGGGTGCTGTCGCTGAACTTGTATTGCGCGGTCCAGCGGATCGCCTCGTCGCGCGAGTGGGCCAGCGGGTTGGTGGCGTTGCTCAGCGCGGTCGGCACGTTCAGCGAGCCGCCGAACAGGTCGTAGTGGCGCTCGACGGCCACGGCCGCGTAGAGCGGGCCGGCTTCGTACTTGAGGCCGGTCGAGATCACGTTCTGGCGCTGGAAGTCGTTGGCCACCTCGCCCAGCGAATAATCGAACAGCGCCTGGAAGCCGCCGGCGAACTCGGGCGATTCGTAGACCAGGCTGTTGGCGCGCCGCAGGTGGAAGCTGGACGCGGAACTGCTGCCGATGCCGGGCTTGGACAGGATGTTACTGGTCGACAGGAAGTTGCCGCTCGAGATGCCGAGGTAGCTCATGGTGTCGCCCAGGTTCTTGTACACCGTGTCCATGCTGCCCAGCTTGACCGTGCCGTAATTGCTGGCCAGGCCGACGTAGGTGTCGCGGCTGAACAGGCTGGAGGTCGAGCTGTTGGTGCCGGTATCGACGCCGAAGCCGATCTCGAGCTGGAAGATCGCCTTCAGGCCGCTGCCCAGGTCTTCCGCGCCGCGAAAGCCGAGGCGCGAATTGGGCGAGTCTTCCGAGGTCGCGCGCACGTCGGCCGCGCTGGTCGGTGCCGCGGCCAGGGTGCTCACCGCCTGCCCCTTGGGCGTGGCGCCGGACACGTTGACGTTGACGATTTCCGGGTACAAGCGCCCGTAGATCGTCACGTTCGATTGGGCCTGCGCCGACAGCGCGCAGCAGCAGCCGAGCGCGCCGAGCGCGATGGCAGTCAGTTTCGTGTTCTTCATATTCATGTGTCTCCTGATTTTATTGTATGAGTCGAGCACTTCTGTTTTACTGCTGTGCCGCGCCGCTGGCCAGTGCGAACCAGCGGAACGGCGTTCCACTTTAAAACGGTGACAATTCCGCCTTGCCGGGCGCCTGGTTATGGTTTGGGAGGTAAATCGGCCAGTTCGGCCTGGTAAGCCGCTTCCATCCGCGAGCTCAGGCCGTGCTTGGACAGCGCGTTGGCGAACAGGTCGCGCACGGCCGGGCTCTCGTCGGCGTAGTCGATCTGGTCGCCGCCCACGCGCTGGCTGATCCATGCCTTCGGCACGCCTTGCGCGTTGCGGATCGACACCACTTCATGCTTGAACGCGAGGTAGCGCGCCGGTGTCGTGCCGGTATTGAAATGCTGGTGGAACCAGAGGTTGGGCGGCACCACCATCGAGCCGACCTGCCAGTCGTAGCGACGCGGCTCCTCGCCTTCCGGCCACATCAGGCTGTAGCCTTCGCCGGACAGGATGATCACGTGGGCGCCCGGGCCATGGCAGTGCGCCTTCTTGTAGGTGCCGATCGGGAATTGCGAGATGTGGCTGTTCATCGAGCCCTTGGCCATGTTGAAGCGGATATGGCCGCCGCCGGCGCCGCGCTCGGCCGCGCTGATCAGCGGCAGGTTGACCGCGTCGGCCACGAAGTTGGTCTCCAACAGCAGGCCTTTTTGCTCGCCCTTGTTGTCGAAGTAATCGGGCTCGCCCGAGAAGCGGTTCTTGAAATCGTATTTGGTGTTGAAGATGAAGTCGATGTCTTCGTACAGGTTGATCACCGACGGCCCGTTGGTGACCGACACGAAGCGCGCGGCGTCGCGCCCCGAACCGTTGAAGTGCTGGCAGGTGGCGTTCAGCGGAATCGCGAACAGCGAGCCGGCCTGCCATTCGAACGAGACCTTGCGGCCGGCGTCGTTCCAGACCGTGCTCGAGCCGCGGCCCTTGAGCACATAGATCATCTCTTCGAACAGCTGGCGTTGCGGCGCCAGCTGCTTGCCCGGCGCGATCTCGCAGACGTAGCAGTCGTTCGAGGTGCGCGAGGCTTCATGGTTGATGAACACCCCGGAGCCGCCGCGCCGCGCCCATGGTTTCAGGTCGACCGTGTGCAAGCTCGGCACATAGTGCGCGCTGATGATGTCGAGACCTTCGGTCGCGATCCAGCGGGTATAGGGCGATTCCTTTTCGCTTGCGAACTTCTTGGCCATTTCGGCTGAAACCAATGCATCTTTTGCCATCGAATACTCCAATATCGGTCTTTAAAAAAATGCTAAACGCCGTCGTTCCCGGGCTTGGCGCCCCCCTTGGCGGGAACCCATGTCCCGCATGCCAGATAGTCAGCATGGATTCCCGCCAAGGGGGGCGCCAAGCCCGGGAATGACGTGCCTCACGCTTTGTTACGCATCAGTTGCGCCACCAGCTCGGCGTCGAGGATCATGCCGGGCCGGTACTCGGGCGCATCCTCGATCTGTTCGAGGTCGTTCAGGCCGAACTTCTGGTAGATCCGGTTGATCGCCGAGATCAGGCGCACCGGCCGCGCCGGATCGGCGTTGAAATGCTGGTGGATGGTGTTCGGCGGGAGGTAGATCACGTCGCCCGCTTCCCATTCGAAGCGCTTGATCTCGTCCTGCGGCTTCCAGTGGTAGGTGTCGGTGATCTCGACGTCGCAGTCCTGGTGCAGGTCGTAGCCGCGGCCTTCGAGCACGTACACGCACTCCTCGGCCAGGTGGCGGTGCTTGCCCGAACGGCTGCCCGGCGGGATCAGCTGCATGTAGGCGTCGACCGACTCCATGCGGGTGTTCATCTGCTCGTTGAGCAGGTGCTTGAGGATGCCCTGGCGCGACATCTCCCACGGCATCTCGTGCGGATGCACGACTTTCTTGCGTTTGCTGTTGCGCTGCGGCGCCGCCGTCGCGTCGTCCAGCAAGCCTTGGTACAAGGCCTCGTTGCCGCTGCCTGTCATCCAGGTCTTTGATTCGCCCCATGCCATCAGGTATCTCCCTAAAAATGGTTGCTCACGCCGGGTCGGCGTGATTGAAATCGGATTCCGCCTCGCGCACCTGGAAGCCCTCGCCGCCCGGCGCCGCGGTGGCCGCGCGCGGCTCCACCTGGTACTGGAACAGCATGTTCATGAACAGGTACATCGGCTTGGTCTTGATGACCAGCGCGCGCGCCGGCTTGTCCGGCGAAGCGTTGAAGTGCTGGTGCACGCAATTGTTGTGGACGATCGCGATGTCGCCGGCCGCCCAGTCGTAGCGCACGCCGTCGTGGATCTCGTAGCCGACGCCGTCGAGAATGTAGAACGCCGCCTCGTTGACGTGGCCGTGCTTCTGCGATTTGCCGCCCGGGCCGTACTCCTCGAGATGCAGGTGGAAGGTCTGGGTGATGCCGTCCTTCGGCTCGACGTAGTGGCGGCTGTAGGCCTGCGGTCCGTCGACGAAGGGAATCTGGCTGGCCTTGCGCACGCGCGGCATCGAGCGCAGCCGCGCCAGTTCGTCCTTCAGGTTGTAGGCGCCGGCGATCGCGCGCACGAACACCCGGTCCTTCTTGCTGTGATAGAGCTCGTCGGCCATGATCAAGCCGCCTTGCGGTAGGTGATGTTGTCCTGGATCGTGATGCACTTCTCCGGGTTCAGGCGCACATAGATGGTGTCGCCCACCGAGGCCTTGAACGAGGGATGGCAGCGCGCCAGCAGGCGCTGCTCGCCGATCATGACCTGGTAATCGAGGTACTCGCCGAGGAACACCTTGAGGTCGACCCGCGCTTCGATCACGTTGATGCCGTCCGGGCGGCGCTCGAACAGTTCGATGTCTTCCGGCCGCACCGAGATCAGCGCGCTGTCGCCCTTGGCGTAGGGATCGAGCGAACTGACCGACAGCGCGCCGATGCTGGAGTTGACGCGGTAGCCGTTCTTGGCTTCGTCCGGGCCATCGACGGTGGCGTCGAGGAAGTTGGTCAGGCCGACGAAATCGGCCACGAACTTGTTGCGCGGGCGCTCGTAGATCTCGCGCGGGGAACCGATCTGCACGATGCGGCCGGCGTTCATCACCGCGATCTCGTGTGACAGCGCCAGCGCCTCGCTCTGGTCGTGGGTGACGTAGATGGTGGTCAGGCCCAGCTCGCGCTGCATGCGTTTGAGTTCGAATCGCATGCGCTCGCGCAGCTTGGCGTCGAGGTTCGACAGCGGCTCGTCGAGCAGCAGCAGCTTCGGCTCGAGCACCAGCGCGCGCGCCAGCGCCAGGCGCTGCTGCTGGCCGCCCGACATCTTGGTCGCCTCGCGGTCGGCCACGTGGTCCAGGCCCACCGCGGTCAGCACCCGCATCACCTTCTCTTCGATCTGCGCCTTGCTGAATTTGTTGCGGCTCACTTCGAGCGGGAAGGCGGCGTTCTTGAACACGTTCATGTGCGGCCAGATCGCGTACGACTGGAACACCATGCCGAAGTTGCGCTTGTTGGGCGCGACGAAGATGCCGCGCCCGGCCGAATAGACGGTCACGCCGCCGACCGTGATGTCGCCCGCGTTCGGCCGCTCCAGCCCCGCGATCGAACGCAAGGTGGTGGTCTTGCCGCAGCCGCTAGGCCCCAGCAGCGTAAACAGCTTGCCTTCGGGGACGACGAACGACACGTCCTGCGCCGCCTTGACGATCTCGCCCTTGTCGTTCGGGTATTCCGTGTACAGCGCATTCACATTCAACATGGTGCTCTCCTACCTTGATTTGATCAGGCTTCCTTGACGCCGAATTTCCGGCCTACCCACTGCGCCAGCATGACCAGCATGAACAGGGCGATGATGAACATCACACCGAGCGCGGACAGTTCGACGTATTGGCCGTTTTCCCACAATTCCCAGATCAGCACCGAGACCACTTCGGTGCCCGGGCTGTACAGCAGGATCGAGGTCGACAACTCGCGGATCGACACGATCACGATATAAATCCAGCCGGCCAGCAGGCCGGGTTTCAGCAGCGGCAGCACCACGCGGAAGAAGGTGGTGCCCCAGGAGGCGCCGCTCATCGCGGCCGACTCTTCGAGCTCCTTGTGAATCTGCAGCATCGAGGTGGTGTTGTAGCGCAGGCCGTAAGGCATGAAGCGGGTGACGTAGGCGATGAACATGATCCACATGGTGCCGTACACGCCGATGTCGAAGTTCAGGTAGAAGATCATCAGCGCCAGGCCCAGCACCAGGCCGGGGAACACCATCGGCAGCGAGGCCAGGCTATCGAGCACGAAGCGGCCCGGCAGCTTGGTCTTGACCACGATCCAGCAGATGATGGAGGTCAGCAGCATGACCACGGTGGCGCAGCCGACCGCCAGCAGCAGGCTGTTGCCGACCGCGCTGAACAGGGTCGGATAGGTCAGGATGAAGCTATAGGCGTCGAAGCTGAGGTTCTTCAGCGCCGCCATCGACGGCACGCTGTAGAACTTCTGCAGCGAAGACCAGAGCAGCACCAGGAAAGGCAGCACCACGATGAAGGAGAAGTACAGCAGGAAGGTGCTGGCGGTCAGGTAGCGCCATTTGCCGAGGTCCATGGCGCGCGGCCGGAAGCCCTTGCCGGTCACGGTCGAATATTTCGAGCCCTGGTTCGACAGGCGCGACTGGAAGTAAATGCCGATCGCGGTGATCAGCAGCAGGGTCACGGCATACGACGAGGCCAGCCCGACCTGGCTCGGATAGGCGTGGATGGCCTGGTAGATCGACGAGGTGAACACCTGGATCCCGACCGGCAGGCCGAGCAGGGCCGGCACTTCGAACGATTCGATCGAGCGCACGAACAGGATCAGCAAGGTCGCGCAGATCGCCGGCCAACTCAGTTTGAGGGTGATGTGCCAGGCGATCTGCGGCACGCTGGCGCCGCTCATCATGGCCGACTCCTCCAGCGACGGGTCCATCGAGCGGAAGGCCGCGGTCATGATCAGGAACGCCATCGACGAGTAATGCAGGCCGTCGACCCAGATCATGCCCCACATCGAATAGATATTGAAGAACACGTAGTCGGTGCCGAACCAGCTTTGCAAGAGCATGTTCAGGATGCCGATCTTGGGGCTCGCCAGCAGGATCCAGGCCACCGTGAACAGGATGCCCGGAATGATCAGCGGGATGATCGACAGCGCGAAGAACAGCGATTTGAACGGGGTGTTGGTGCGCTCGTTCATCCAGGCCAGCGCGGTGCCGACCAGGAAGGCGAACACCGAGGCGCCCATGGCGAAGGTGACCGAACTACCCAGCAGCTTGAGGGTCTCGACGTCGCTGTAGGCCACCACGTAATTGGCGAGGGTGAAGACGGCCGGGTTGGTGGCGGTGGCCGGCGTAAAGAAGCTTTGCCACAGCAGGAAGCCGAGCGGCATCAGCGCCAGATACGACACCAGCAACACGCTGACGCCGATCACGAGCCATTTCATGTCTATGTTGCGCCAGCCTTTAGGCCGGTCGACCGGTACTCCGGCCGCGTGTGCTACTGCTCCCATATCGAAGCGTCTCCTGGTTGGCTTGCCCGGCGCCGTCTGTGCGGTTTGCGCCAAGTTTTAGGGGGTTTTTCTCTGTTCTGCTATATGGACCATCGGTCCGAAAACGAATTAAATCAAATTTACCGATCAGCACTATCCGTGTCAACAACATTCAGTGAACATTCGTGATTATTTCTGCACGATGCGCAAAATACATCACGCGGCGCGCCGCAACTTGGCGTGGTGGTAGTCCCACACCTTGCGCAGCAGCTTCGGTTTCCACAGATTGCGGGCTATCGTGGCGATCTGGTCGACGGTCAGTACCGCCGGTTCGCCCAGCTGCGAGGCGAGGTGCTGGCGCTGCGCGGTCTCTTCGAGGTAGATGCCGAGCACGAAGGCTTCGACGATGCCTTCGGCCGCCACCACCGCGCCGTGCGACTTGAGCATGATCACGCGGTCCTCGCCCAGCTCGGCGGCCAGTTCCTGCGCCAGCGGGCGGTTGTTGATCGACGCGGTCTGGTCGAAGCTGCGGATCGGCCCCAGCACGGCGGCCTGCATGATCACCGGCAGCACCGGCTTGCCGGCCATGCTGAACAAGGTGGACCACAGCGGATGGGTGTGCGCCACCGCGCCGACGTCGGGGCGGCGGCGGTAGATCTCGGCATGGATGTGGAATTCCATCGGCGGCACCGGGCCGCCATCCACCGGCACGCCGTCGAAATCGATCATGACGATGTCGGCCGCGGTGAGACCGCTGCGCACCGACTGGCCCGAGTTGATCAGCATCCGGTCGCTGCCCGGCACCCGCCAGCTGAAGTGGCCGTTGAAATCGATGACCTGGGCGCGCTCCATCATCAGGATGGCGTCGGCCAGCATCTGTTTTTGCTCCGCGTAGTCGTGCATTGCGTTCCCCTCAGCTCTTGTCGTGATCGTGATGATGATCGTGCTCGTCGTGGGTGTGCTGCCCCGGCCCGTGGCCATGCGTATGGCCGTGGCCATGCCCGTGGCTGTGCGTGTGCCCATGCGCACGCACGTGCGGCCGGTATTTCAGGTCGGTGCGCGCATTGCCCTGCACGGTGCGCGGGTCCTGACTGAACACCAGCGACTTGACCGTCACCGGCACCGTCTGCGACGGCATCCGGATCCGCCCGAGGTCGATGTAATCGAAGTCCCACAGCACGATCCCGTCGATCACCAGGATGTCGCTGTCGACCTCCATCTCCTCGCGCAGCAGGTTGCCGAGGGTGTGGGCAAGGTCGGTGTCGAGGATCAGGTACAGCGGCAGCTTGCGCGCCAGCGTGTTGCGCATCGCCGCGACGATGCCGGCCGCGAAGGCCGCGATGCGCGGATACGCGGGCGGCCCGCTCCAGCGCAGCGCCAGCGCCACCTCGGCCTCGCCCTCGACCAGGTCGAACACCTTGAAGTGGCGGCGGATCGCCTGCTCCACTTCGCCGGCGTCGATCACCTCGGTGCAGGTATAGTCGGGCTGCAGCACTTGCAGGTTACGGCGCGGCAGCAGCCGGCCAGGGCTCGAGATATACAGGGTGTTGCCGCTCAATTGGACCGAATATTCGGACGCGCCGAGCGCGGTGGCGCGGATGCATTCGCCGGCCGGCAGCATCGGCCACGGCAAGGCGCCGGCGTCGATCTTGCGCCGCAGCGCGCTGCCCAACAACAGGCCCATGTCGCCGAAGTCGCGCGTTTCGCGGCCATACACATATTCGGCGACGCCGCCCGAAAACATGACGGCGTCGATCGGTCCCAGCGCGGCCAGCGGGTCGGTCAGGTAGAGGCGCTCCACGGCGGGCGCGAACTGGGGCGCGGCGATCGCCTGCAGCAGGGCCTCGGCCATCCAGTCGGCCACCTGCGCCATCTGGGCGCGCGTCGCCTGCTCGCCCAGGCGCCACTCGAAGCCGGCCTGCTCGGCATGGTATTGGCCGGCCGGGTCGAGCCGCGCCAGGCGCTGGCCCTCGTCGACCACCAGCAGGCGCCCGCCGATGTGGATCGCGGCGGTGGACTTGACCTTGCCGCCTTCGACCACGGCCAGCTTGGTGGTGCCGCCGCCGATGTCGACGTTCAGGATGCGCTGGCCGCTGTCGTGCGAGGCGCGCGCCGCGCCCGAGCCGTAGGCCGCCAGCATCGATTCCATGTGGTGGCCGGCGGTGGCGCACACGAACTCGCCGCCCTGCTCCGCGATCACCGCCGCAATCGCCTGCGCGTTCTCGCGCCGCAGCGCCTCGCCGGTCAGGATCACGGCGCCGGTGTCGATGTCGTCCGGATGCAGGCCGGCGCCCGCATACGACTGGTCGATGATCGCGCCCAGCGCGGCTTCGTCGATCCGGGTCTCGCTCTGGTAGGGCGTGAGCGCGACCGGCGACTGGTACAGGGTCTCGCGCGAGACCACCACGTAGCGGCTCGACAGGTCCTCGCCCATGCGCCGCAGCTTGATGCGCGAAAAAATCACCTGGGTGCCGGAAGAGCCGATGTCGATGCCGACGCTGACCAGCGACACATGGTCCTGCTGCCACACCGGATTGTCTTCCAGCGCGCCTTCGGGCAGGTCGAAGTCGTCGTGATCGTGATCGCTCTCCTCCCCTTCCGGGTGCACGTGGTTGGGGTCCTGGCCGTACAGGTGGTCGCCGAGGCTGTGGCCGGAAGGCTGCTCTGGATTGGTCGCCATGGTCAGATCTTGAACGATTCGAGGGTCTCGGGCGCGAACAGCTCGGTCGGCGTCAGCAGGCGCTTGGACAGGCCCTGTTCGTAGGAATAGCGCAGGAAGGTCGACAGCGTGGCCTGGTTCTTCTCGAAGCCGTAGGGCCAGAAATCGCGGCCCATCTCGCGCCGCGTCTCTTCCACGTGCGCGGTCAGCCACGGCAGCATGGCCTTCAGCGCGGCGGTCTCGTACAGGTCCTGGTAGGTCTCTTGCTGCGCCTGGCAAAAGGCCTTGTACAGCGATTGCGCGACCCAGCGGTTCTGGTCGTACACCTCGCGCCGGATCACCACCGTGTGCATGATCGGGAAGATGCCGGTGCGCCGGAAGTAGTCCTGCTCGACCGGCACGAAGTCCTCGAACAGGCGCTTGACCTTGTCGCTGCCATGGAAGGACGACGGCATGCGCGCGGTGTACAGCGCGTCGATCTCGCCGCTGGCCAGCATCGCCGACAGGGTCTGCTCGGGGCCGATGCGTTCGACCTTGATGTCGGGCGGCAGGTCGAGCTTGAGCTTTTCGGAGCGGTTCGGCTCTTCCTCGCCGCCGGTGTAATAGGTCACGCTGTTGACCGGCACCCCGAACTCGTCCTGCAGCACGCCGCGGATCCAGACCGGCGCCGTCATCTGGTATTCCGGATTGCCGATGCGCTTGCCGATCAGGTCCTTCGGCTCGCGGATGCCGCTGTCGGCGTTCACGTAGATGCAGGAGTGGCGGAAGAAGCGCGAGGGGAACACCGGGATCGCGATGAACGGGCTGTCGCGGAACAGCGACACCGTGTACGAGGACAGCGACATCTCGGCCACGTCGAACTCGCGGTTGCGCAGCATGCGGAAGAAGGTCTCCTCGACCGGCATGTTGAGGTAGTTCAGGTCGATGCCGTCGGGCTGCACGCGGCCCTCGAGCAGGCTGCGGGTCCGGTCGTAGTTCCAGCAACCGAGGCTCAATCGAAGTTTTGACACGGGTGACTCCTGCTCAAAAAGTAGTGAATTCCGTCATTCCCGCGCAAGTGGGAATCCATGCATTGCCAGCCGAGTATGGGTCCCCGCTTTCGCGAGGACGACGTGTTGCGGGCTTCCTAGTAAAAGGCATCGAAATGGATCTGCGATTGCGGCACTTTCTGCTGGATCAGCATGCGCTGGACCGCCTGCGCCATCGCCGGCGGGCCGGCGAAATACACCTCGTGTTCGGGCAGGCGCAGGCCGATGGTCTCGAGCGCCAGTTCGTGCACGAAGCCGACCTTGCCGGACCACGGGTCCGGCGCCGCGGCGTCGGGCATCGACACGATCGGGTGGAACAGGAAGCGCTCGCCGTAGCCGGGCAAGTCGCGCAGCAGATCGTCGCCGCAGATGTCGCGCGCCGCGCGCCCGCCGTAGAACAGCTGCAGCCTGACGCCGTCCAGCGCCGGCGTGGCGGCCACCCCGCGCGCGATCGACACCAGCGGCGCGAGACCGGAACCGCCGGCGATGCAGACGATGTCGCGCGGGCTGTCGGTGCGCAGGTAAGCCAGGCCGTAGGGGCCGTCGATGGCGATGCTGTCGCCCGGCTGCAGATTGTCGAACAGCGCGCCGGTGGCCGCGCCATCCGGGGTGCGCTTGATGATGAAGTCCCAGCTGGCCTGGCCCTGCGCGATGTCGGACATCGAATAGGCGCGCGGGCCGTCCACGCCGGGCAGGTACAGCAGCGCGTACTGGCCGGGCAGGAAAGGGGTGGCCGCGGGCAGCGCGAAACGGAATTCGCGCATGTCGTGGGTCAGCTCGCGGGTGGCGAGCAAGGTAGCGCGCAGGCGCTGCGGCAGGCAGGCGCTCGCATAGTGCGGCGCCGCGCGGGCCTTGATCGTGCAGTCGCCGGTCGGCCGCGACTGGCAGCCGAGCACGCGCTTGCGGGCGAGGTCGCGTTCGCCCAGCGCCGGCGCGTCCGGCCAGTTCGATACGACCTCGCCGGCGACCAGCTCGAGCTTGCAACTGCCGCAGGAACCGACATTGCATTCATACGACAGGCCGATGCCGGCGCGCAGCGCGGCGCGCAAGATGGTGTCGTCCGCCGCACAGGCGAACTGCTGCCCGCCGTCGGCGAGCGCGATAGTGTACGTGGCAACGATAATCGCCTCCAGGTGCTAATCCAAATCACAATCGGGCCGCCCGGGGCCGCGCCGCCAGCGGCGCGTTACGCCATCCGGTGCCGCCTTGCCGCACGCAGCGGCTGATAGCCCAGGCGCGCCGAAATCGCATCGGCAGCCTCGATCACATCCGGCGCAAAGGTGGCCAAGGCTTTCTTGGTCAGCCGCTGGGCCGGTCCCGCAATACTGGTGGCGGCGATCACGTTGCCGGCATGGTCACGTACCGGCGCCGCGAGGCTGCGCACCCCAATCTCGTTCTCTTCATCGGCGGTCGCGTAGCCGCGCGTGCGGATCGCCGCCAATTCCTGCTTGAACTCGTCCTGGTCGACGATGGTGTTCGCCGTCCGTCCATCCAGGCCGTCCACCAGCACCGCGGCCAACACGTCGGCCGGCTGGAACGCCAGCATCACCTTGCCCGCCGCCGTCGAATGCGCCGGCTTGCGCATCCCGACGTCGAGCGTCATGCGTATCGCCTGCTTGCTTTCCAGGCTGTTGATGTAGACGATGCTGGCGTGGTCCAGGATCGCCAGGTGCACCGTCTCGCCGGTCTTCTCGCGCAGCGCCATCAGGAAGGGCTTCGCTTCGCTCGAAAAATCCATCTTGCGCCGCACCAGCGACCCCAGCTCGAAGATCACCAGGCCGAGCCGGTACTTGCCGCTCTCCGCGCTCTGCTCGAGCATGCCGGCGTCGATCAGGGTGCTCGCCAGCCGATGCACCGTACTCTTGGGCAGCAGCAGGCGCTTGCCGAGGTCGCTGATACCGATTTCGTAGTCTTCGTCCGAAAACGCCTTGATCAGGCGAATCGCGTTGGCTACCGACGACAACCGCGTTTTTGCCGCCGCGGTCTTGACTTTCCGTTCCATAAATAGAGCCCCTTTCTGTTATGCAGAACGCAGTCTATCAATGCCAACTATGAAACTCAAGGTAAAAGCACCCTCCTCAGGCCATCCCGGCCGGGCGCGACAAGCGCAAGGCGAGGCCGAAACTGGCCAGCAACACCACCATCAGCGCGCCCGGCATCAACAGGCCCGCCCCTTCGATCAGCGCGGCAAACGCCGGCGCAAAATATTTGGCCATGCCGAGACCGGCGATCGCCAGGCTCAGGAAGCCGATCGACAAGCCCATCACGCGCGAGGCGATCAGCGCGCGGCGCTGGGTCTGGCTCAGCAGGCGCGCCACCCACAGGCCGTTGACGCCGTCGGTCAGCATCATGCCGATCATGAACACCAGCCCGAGGCCGATCGAGAACACGGCGCCGGCCAGGTTCGAGGCGGTCAGCGAAAACAGCGCGGTCTGGCTGACCGTGTCGAACGACAGCGCGAACGCGGCGCCGACGCCGGCGATCACCACCGGATGGCTGGTCTCCGAAAAGCGGCGCAGGAAGCGGCCCTTGAGGCCGACCGGACGCACCGGCTGGTCGGGCGCGGCGCGCAGCACCTGGCGCAGGTTGGCCCAGCCCAGCACCAGCAGGAACACGATCGAGATCCAGGCGCCCAGCTGTTCGAGCCAGGCCGGCGCGCTCCAGCTATTGGCGCTCAGCGCGACCAGCGCGGCGACCAGCATCACCACCAGCCCGTGGCCGAGCGAGAACAGGAAGCCCGACCAGCGCGACAGGCGCGGCCGCTGCTGGGCGTTAAAGCGGGTCATGCCATCGATCGTGGCGAGATGGTCCGGATCCATACCGTGCTTCATGCCCAGGATGAAGACCACCATCACCAGGCCTAACCAGTCGTGCGGCATTGAGTGCGTCATCGTTCGTCTGCTTTCTGTGAGGCGCTGCTTATTGTTTGAGGAACAGCCGGTTCCACAAGGCTTCCCACTTCTCGTTTTCGTCGAGCACCGTGGCGGGGTCCACCATCGTGTACGCGAAATTATTCAGGGGACTTTTCACTCTCGTGCTGACCGGCACCCGGCCCATCGCATTGAACAATTCCTGGCCTTCGGGCGAGAGCACGAAGTCGGCGAACAGCAGGGCCGCGGCCGGATGCGGCGCGTCCTTCGCCAGCCCGATGCCCTGCGGCCGGCCGACCACCGGTTCGACCGCGACCCAGTCGATCGGGCCGCCGCGCCGCTTGAGCGATTCGACTTCGGCGTTGTACACGGTCAGCGCGACCGGCACCTCGCCGGCGCCCACCAGTTCGGCCAGCATGATGTGGCTCTTGCGGATATCGGGGCGCATCGCGGCCAGCTTCTCGAACAGGCGCATGCCGCGCTCCTGGCCGAGGGCCTTGATGATGGTCGCCATCCATTCGGCGTCGCTGGCTTCGAGGCCGATCTGGCCCTTCCACTTCGGCTGCAGGAAGCCTTCGTAATGCAGGGGGATGTCTTCGCGCTTGTACTTGCCGGTGTTGTAGGCGACCACGAAGAAATTCAGGCGGTCGGTGACCCACAGCTTGCTCGGCGCCACCGCATGCGGCGGCAGTTCGGCCAGGTGCGGGCTGAAAAATTCGGACAGCAGTTTTTCGCGCGCGATCATCTCCATTTCCGGCCCGTTGGTCTCGAACACGTCGAG
>Ga0193702_1000050_pt1 | contig 49510 bp, 38 predicted proteins | sample U3a1metaG_FD_143060 | JGI IMG/M metagenome (GOLD analysis project Ga0193702, IMG submission 143060) | Soil microbial communities from a riparian zone of the East river system, Colorado, United States - U3a1 | ecosystem: Environmental > Terrestrial > Soil > Riparian zone | place: USA: East River... | reverse complement strand
AGTTTCGTGACTTCCTTGCGGCTCAACTCCTTGGCGGTGTAGATCACGATCGGCAGGTCGCGCAGCGTCTGGTCCTTGCCGATCACGTCGAGCAGGTCGAAGCCGCTGATGTCGGGCAGGGTCAGGTCCAGCACCATGCAGTCGAAGTGCGAGCCGCGCAGCGCTTCGAGCGCCGCGGCGCCGTTTTCGACCGCCACGATGCGCAGGTCGGTATCGCCGATCAGCGACACGATCGCATCGCGCTGCATCTTCTCGTCATCCACCACCAGCAGGCTGCGTTTGCCGCCCAACAGGAATTTCTGGATGCGGGTGAACTCTTCCTGCAGCGCCTCGCGGCTCACCGGCTTGTTGATGTAGGAGATCGCGCCCTGGCGCAGCGCGCGCTCGCGCTCGCGCAGGCTGGACATCACGTGCACCGGAATGTGGCGCGTGCTCGGGTCGCGCTTGAGGCGGTCGAGCACCGTGAAGCCATCGATGTCGGGCAGGTCGAGGTCGAGCAGGATCGCCGACGGCAGGTAGTCGCGCGCCAGCGACAGCGCCGAGTCGCCGCGATCCGTGACGATGGCCTTGAAGTTCTTCTCGCGCGCGAATTCGAGCACCACCTTGGCGAAGCGCTCGTCGTCCTCGATGATCAGCACCGACGGGTCGCCCGGGGCGATCAGGCCGCGGTCGTCGAGCATGGAACCATACTCGATCAGTTGCGGCGCCTCGTCGCCGTTGGCGACAGGGTCGAGCGCGCTCTCGTCCTGCGCGCTGCTGGCGTACACCACGTGCTGGGGCGGCGCCAGGCGGGCCGGCTGCGGCTGGCGCGCCTGGTCGTAGTTGATGAAGCCGGCCCGGTTGTAAGGCAGGAACAGGGTGAAGGTGGAGCCGGCGCTGACCACCGATTCGACCCGGATCTCGCCGCCCAGCAGGCGCGCCAGTTCGCGCGAGATCGACAGGCCGAGGCCGGTGCCGCCGTACTTGCGGGCGGTCGAGCCGTCGGCCTGCTGGAACGCTTCGAAGATCAGCTGCAGCTTGTCGGCCGCGATGCCGACGCCGGTGTCCTTGACCGCGAACGCCAGCACCGCATCGGCGTGCACCAGGTTCGGATGGTCGCTGGTCCAGCCGCTGGTGACCAGGCCGATTTCCAGCGCCACCTGGCCGTGGCTGGTGAACTTGAAGGCGTTCGACAGCAGGTTCTTGAGCACCTGCTGCAGGCGCGTGGTGTCGGTCATCACCGCGGTCGGCAGGGTCTCCGCCAGTTCCACCGTGAAGCCGAGGTGCTTGGCTTCGGCCATGTGGCGGAAGGTGCGGTCCACATAATTGCGCAGGTTGTTGAAGCGGTACTCCGACACGTCCAGCGTGACGGTGCCCGACTCGATCTTCGACAGGTCGAGGATGTCGTTGATCAGCGTGAGCAGGTCGGAGCCGGAGCCGTGGATGGTGCGCGCGAATTCCACCTGCTTGCCCGACAGGTTGCCCTCGGGGTTGTCCGACAGCTGCTGCGCGAGGATCAGCAGGGAGTTGAGCGGGGTGCGCAGCTCGTGCGACATATTCGCCAGGAACTCGGACTTGTACTTGGACGACAGCGCCAGCTGGGTCGCCTTTTCCTCCAGCGCCAGCTTGGCCTGCTCCACCTCGCGGTTCTTGCGCTCGACCTCGATGTTCTGCTCGGACAGCAGGCGCGCCTTCTCGGCCAGCTCCTGGTTGGTCTGCTGCAGTTCCTGCGCCAGCGACTGCGACTGGGTCAGCAGCGACTCGGTGCGGCTGTTCGCCTCGATCGTGTTGAGCACCACGCCGATCGATTCCATCAGCTGGTCGAGGAAGGACAGGTGGGTCTCGGTGAAGCGGTCGAGCGAGGCGATCTCGATCACCGCCTTGACCTGCTGCTCGAACAGGATCGGCAGCACCACGATGTTGGTCGGCGGCGCCGCGCCGAGGCCGGACGAGACCACGATGTAGTCGCGCGGCACGTCGGTCAGCCAGATCCGGCTCTTCTCGATCGCGCACTGGCCGACCAGGCCTTCGCCCGGCAGGAAGGAGGTGGCCAGCTTGCGGCTGGAACGGTAGCCGTAGCTGGCGATCATGCGCAGGCGGGCGTCCATCTCCTGCGAGTCCATCATGTAGAACACGCCGTGGTGGGCCGAGACCAGCGGAGCCAGTTCGGACAGGATCAGTTTGGTCACCGCCTGCAGGTCGCGCTGGCCCTGCAGCAGGCGCGTGAAGCGCGCCAGGTTGGTCTTCAGCCAGTCCTGTTGCGCGTTCTTCTGGGTGGTTTCCTTCAGGTTGCGGATCATCTCGTTGATGTTGTCCTTCAGGTAGGACACCTCGCCGCGCGCCTCCACCTGGATCGAACGCGAGAGGTCGCCGCGGGTCACCGCGGTCGCCACCTCGGCGATCGCGCGCACCTGGTTGGTCAGGTTCGCCGCCAACTGGTTGACGTTCTCGGTCAAGTCCTTCCAGGTGCCGGCCACGCCGGACACATTGGCCTGGCCGCCCAGCTTACCCTCGGTGCCGACCTCGCGCGCCACCCGCGTCACCTCGGAGGCGAACGAGGACAACTGGTCGACCATCACGTTGATGGTGTCTTTCAGCTCGAGGATCTCGCCCTTCACGTCGACCGTGATCTTTTTCGACAGGTCGCCGCGCGCCACCGCGGTGGTCACCGCCGCGATGTTGCGCACCTGGCCGGTGAGGTTGGAGGCCATGAAGTTGACGTTGTCGGTCAGGTCTTTCCAGGTGCCGCCCACGCCCGGCACGTAGGCCTGGCCGCCCAGCTTGCCCTCGGTGCCGACCTCGCGCGCCACCCGCGTCACTTCCGACGCGAACGAGGACAATTGGTCCACCATCACGTTGATGGTGTTTTTCAGTTCCAGGATCTCGCCTTTCACGTCCACCGTGATCTTTTTCGAGAGGTCGCCGTTCGCCACCGCGGTCGTCACGTCGGCGATGTTACGCACCTGGCCGGTAAGGTTACCCGCCATCGAGTTCACGCCGTCGGTCAAGTCCTTCCAGGTGCCCGCCACGCCGGGCACGTTGGCCTGGCCGCCCAGCTTGCCCTCGGTACCCACCTCGCGCGCCACCCGCGTCACTTCGGAGGCGAAGGAGTTGAGCTGGTCGACCATCACGTTGATGGTGTTCTTCAGTTCCAGGATCTCGCCTTTCACGTCCACCGTGATCTTTTTCGAGAGGTCGCCGTTGGCCACCGCGGTCGTCACGTCGGCGATATTGCGCACCTGGCCGGTGAGGTTACCCGCCATCGAGTTGACCGAGTCGGTCAAGTCCTTCCAGGTGCCGGCCACGCCCTTCACCTGCGCCTGGCCGCCCAGCTTGCCCTCGGTGCCGACCTCGCGCGCCACCCGCGTCACCTCCGACGCGAAGGAGGACAATTGGTCCACCATCACGTTGATGGTGTTCTTCAGTTCGAGAATCTCGCCTTTCACGTCCACCGTGATCTTCTTGGACAGGTCGCCGTTCGCCACCGCGGTGGTCACCGCCGCGATGTTACGCACCTGGCCGGTGAGGTTCGACGCCATGAAGTTCACGTTATCGGTCAGGTCCTTCCAGGTGCCGCCCACGCCCGGCACGTAAGCCTGGCCGCCCAGCTTGCCCTCGGTGCCGACCTCGCGCGCCACCCGCGTCACCTCGGAGGCGAAGGAGCGCAACTGGTCGACCATCACGTTGATGGTGTCTTTCAGCTGCAGGATCTCGCCGCGCACGTCGACCGTGATCTTTTTCGACAGGTCGCCGTTGGCCACCGCGGTGGTCACCTCGGCGATGTTGCGCACCTGCGAGGTGAGGTTACCCGCCATCGAGTTGACCGAGTCGGTCAAGTCCTTCCAGGTGCCGGCCACGCCCTTCACCTGCGCCTGGCCGCCCAGCTTGCCCTCGGTGCCGACCTCGCGCGCCACCCGCGTCACCTCGGACGAGAACGAGGACAGCTGCTCCACCATGGTATTGGCGGTGGTCGCCGCGCGCAGGTACTGGCCCTTGAGCGGATGGCCGTCCACTTCCAGCGCCATGGTCTGCGACAGGTCGCCTTTCGCCACCGCGCCGATCACGCGCGCCATTTCGGTGGTCGGGCGCACCAGGTCGTCGATCAGCGTATTGACGGAGCTGATGATGGTGGCCCAGCCGCCCACCACGTTCGGCACCGAGGCGCGCTGGGTCAGGCGGCCTTCGCGGCCCACCACGCGCGACACCTCGGTGACCGCCTTGACCATGTTTTCCTTGGTCTCGATGATCTCGTTCAGGGTATCGGCGATCTTGCCGGAGATGCCGGACCAGTCGGACGGCATGCGCGCGGCAAAGTCTCCCTTTTTCAGCGCCATCAGGGTCGCCAGCAAGAGTTTGACGTCCAGCTCTTCAGCCATGTCGGTCATATTATTCATCGGCTCATTCCTCGTTTTTTTGGAGTGGAAGGGGCGGCCGGTTGTCGGTCCCGGCTCGAATTGGATGGGCCTTCGCGGCCCGTTATGCGCAGCATGCCCAACATGGCCGCCGCTGGCAAGGGGGGGCTGAGCAACTCGCCCTGGAACTGATCGCAACCCAGCGTATCGAGCAGCGCCAGTTGATGTTGGTGTGCCACACCCTGGGCCACGACCTGCAGCCCGAGCGCGCGCGCCAGGTGGATGATGGCGGCCACCATGTCGGCCCCGTGCGGGTCGCCGATCGCCTGGACGAAGGCGCTGTCGATCTTCAGGGTGCGCAGCGGCAGCGCGCGCAGGGCGGTCAGCGAGGCGCCGGCGCTGCCGAAATCGTCGACCGCCAGCCGCACCCCGGCGTCCTGCAACTGGCGCAGCACCGTCGGCACGTGCTCGGAGCCGACCAGCAGCTGCTCGGCGATCTCGAGCTCCAGCCAGCCGTGCGGCAGCTTGCACTTGCGCAGGTGGGGCAGCACGCGCGGCCCCAGCTCCTGCGGGATCTGCAGCACGCACAGGTTGACCGAGATCGTCAGGTCGGGCGGCGCCGGGATCTCGTCGCGCCATTGCGCGGCCTGGCTGCAGGCCGCGGCGATGGTCCACTCGTTGAGCTGTTCGAGCAGCAGGCGGTCGCCGATCCGGGGCAGGAACTGCGGCGTCTCGAGCAGGCCGTGGCGCGGATGGCGCCAGACCAGCAGCGCCTCGGCGCCCGCCAGCGCGCGGCCGCGCACCGCCGCCTTGGGCAGGAAGCGCAGCTCCAGTTCGCCGTGCGCCAGCGCGTGTTGCAGTTCGGCGTTCCAGCGCGCGCGCTCGGCCTCGCGCGCATTGAGCTCCTCGCGGAAAAATTCGATGCTGCCGCGCTTGTGCTGCTTGGCGTGGTACATCGCGGTGTCGGCGTTCTTCATCAGGACCGCGGCGCTGTCCGCATCCTGCGGATACAGGCCGATGCCGATGCTGGTCGAGGTCTGCACTAGCAGGCCGTTGATCTCGAAGGGCTTGGTGTGCGCCTGCTGGATCTTGCGCGCGACCCGCGCCGCATTCGCGTGTGCGCCCTTGCCCTCGAGGAGCACCACGAATTCGTCGCCGCCCAGGCGCGCCACCACGTCCGACACCCGCACCGCGGCCAGCAGGCGCGCCGCGACCAGGCGCAGCAGCTCGTCGCCGACTTCATGGCCGAGCGTGTCGTTGACCTGCTTGAAAGTGTCGAGGTCGAGGTAGAGCAGGGCGAACTCGCCCTGGTGGCGGTCGGCATGGGCCACCGCATGTTCGAGCTGCTGGATCAGCGAGCGCCGGTTCACCAGCCCGGTCAGCGGATCGCGGATCGACAGCTCGTAGGCGCGCCGTTCGGCGTGCTTGCGCTCGGCCACCTCGAGTTCGAGCTCGCGGTTGATGCGCTCGAGGTCTTGCAGGCGCTGCACCCGCAAGTCCTGGTACAGGCCGGCCAGCTCCTCGCTCTTGGCCTGCAGCTCGAGGTTCTTCTTGGTCAGTTCGACAAACACCGCAACCTTGGTCTGCAGCACTTGCGGGATGACCGGCGTGAACAGATAGTCGGCCGCGCCCTTCTGGTAGGCCTTCAGGCGGTGCATCTCGTCGGCGTAGTGGGCGGTGATGAAGATGATCGGCACCGCGCTCGAACGCGGATGGGAGTGGATCGCCTCGGCCGTTTCGAAGCCGTCCATGCCCGGCATGTTTACGTCCAGCAGGATCACCGCGAATTCGTGGATCAACACCTGGCGCAGCGCCTCGTGGCCGGACGTGGCGGTGATGAGCTCGTAGTCGCGCGCCGGGTTGGCGCGCACGAGCAGGCTCTCAAGCGCAAACAGGCTTGCGGCGTCGTCGTTGACCAATAAAACTTTGGGAATCTGCACGTCAGGAAAGACCCGAGGGTAAGGAGCCGGAGCGAAGCACCAGACTAGCCCAAAAAAAATTTCCATGACGCACGGTTCGTGCACGGGGCGACGTATGTTGTTGCCGTGCGACACAGCCCTGATCTTGCATTGGAGATATTTCTGCACAGAATATTAATAACAAAGCAATTACGACAAAATCTATCTTGCCCTCGGGTTTGACCTAGCCTTACACTTGTACGTACGTGTTTGGCGTGTAATTTCCGGTTACGAATCGTCTCGATATTCGGGCCAGTACCGACCTTTTTTGTATGAGCATAAGTTTCAGCGGCGGGGGGCTGTATGGTGGAACTTGGTCAGCTTTTGGATCTCCTGAACAGCGAGAGCGAGGCGAGTTGGAGCGCCAACCTGTTCGCGCTGGCGCAGCGGCAGGGATTCGAGCAGGTGCTGTACGGCGCCGTCGGATCGCGCCATGCGCGGCTGGAGACTGCCTTCTTGCGCAGTAATTACCCGGCCACCTGGCGCCAGCGCTACGATTCGGAAAAACTGCATTACGTCGACCCCACGGTCGCCCACTGTCTGGGCAGTGCGCTGCCGATCGTGTGGGAGCCGGACACCTTCAAGCAGCCCAGCCAGCGCGAACTGTATGAAGAAGCCTGCGGCTATGGCATCCGCTCCGGCATCACCTTCCCGATCCATGGTCCGGGCGGCGAGTTCGGCGTCATCAGCTTCGCCTCCGACAGCCTGCCCAACGAACGGTTCGCGCGCGCGATCATCCATTTCCTGCCGACGCTGTCGCTGATCCGCGACTACGCCTTCCAGTCCTCGCTCAAGTTCATCCGGGCCCGCCGCGACGCCGAGCACGCGCCGCACCTGACCAAGCGCGAGCTCGAGGTCTTGAGCTGGGTGATGGTGGGCAAGTCATCCTGGGAGGTCTCGAAGATCACCAACTGTTCGGAGGCGACCATCAACTTCCACATCGCCAATATCCGCCAGAAGTTCAACGTCAACACCCGCCAGCAGGCGCTGGTCAAGGCGATCGCGCTGGGCATCCTCACCCCGGAAGATCACCATCGCTGAGCTTGCCGATCAGGTAGAGCTTGACGAGAATGGCGACCGGCGCCGGAATCCCGAGCCCGGTTTCAAACCGGCTGCCGCTCGACTGCGTCACGCCGAACCTGCCCCAGAATTTTTCCTGACTTTCCCGTTTGCTGATCCGGAACTGCCTGAGCGCACTGATGTTCGATGAGCTCTGCATCGGTGCCGCGTCGTTCACCGCTTCCATCCGGTGTTCAGGCACTTCCAGCGCCTGATAGTTGTAGTCCTGACCCATACGGCTCCCTCGCTGTGAAGACCGCAGTATTTCACCTGTGGCGCATGCGGCCCACCTATCAACCTTGCTAGTTATACCCATGCCGGTTTTGCATGATTCTCTATGCAGGTTGCATACTTTTTCACACAAGCGAGGTAGACCATGGCACTCAATATTCGAATTGCTGCACGGCGTGATTTCAAGTCCAAGGACCTGTGGGAAATGCATACTTTGCGGGCCAAGGTGTTCAAGGACCGGCTCGGCTGGGAGGTGCCGGTGATGAGCGGCATGGAGATCGACGGCTACGACGCGCTCGAACCGCTCTACATGATGATCCGCGAGCCGGGCGGCGACACGCTGCGCGGCTGCTGGCGCATCTTGCCGACCGAGGGCCCGTACATGCTCAAGGATTCGTTCGCCGAGCTGCTGCACGGCCAGCAGGCGCCGGCGCATGCGCGCATCTGGGAGCTGAGCCGGTTCGCGATCGAGACCGACGGCAATCCGCGCTTCGGTTTTTCGGAGATCACGATGGAGTCGATCGGCGAGGTGATCAGCTACGGCTACCACGCCGGCATCGACCAGTACGTGACGGTGACCACCACGGCGATCGAACGCTTGTTGCGGCGCGCGGGCGTGGTGACCCGGCGCTTCGGCTCGCCGCTGACGATCGGGGTGGAGAAGGCGGTGGCGCTGTACGTGGACATCGGCGCGACCTATGACGCGATGTTCGAGGCGCGGCTGGCGTCGTAGCGGGCGGGCGTCAGGGGACGTAACGCGCGATGAAGTAGACGCCGCCGGTCATCAAGGCCATGGCGCTCGTCATCCAGGTGACGAGGCGCCAGAACTGGGTGCTCAGCTCTGCCCGCAGCTTGCCGAATTCGGCGGCGGTTTCGGCGCGCATCGTCCTCAGTTGGGCGTAGGCCTTGCCGAATTCGGCGGCGGTTTCGGCGCGCATCGTCCCCAGTTGCGCGTATATCTTGCCGAATTCGACGGCGGTTTCGGCGCGCATCGTCCCCAGTTGGGCGTATACCTTGCCGAATCCGGCGGCGGTTTCGGCGCGCAGCGTCCCCAGTTGCGCATATACGTTGCCGAACTCGGTTGCGGTTTCGGCTTTCATCGTGCCCATCTCGGCGCGCAGGTCGGCAATATCCTGCTTGGTCGCATAGTTCGAGCGCACGATCGCAAGGTCCACCGTCATGGTGGCCACATGTTGCTCGAGTGCGGACAGGCGGTCTTCCATGCGCCGATCATCGGCCCGGCGCGGACGGTTGTCAATGCTGTTGCTGTATTCGGGCGGCTGCACGCGGGCTCCTCTCGACGGATGGTCGTCGACCAGTATCCCGCGCTTGCCGGCGGTGCGCTTGTGCTTCCTCAAGCGTGTGCGAACCGCCGGTGCTGGCGCTATTTCAGCTGGTTCAGCAGGAAGGTGTAGGTCAGGGCCCACATCTGGGCTTGCTGGTCGTTATTGGCCGCGCCGGCGTGGCCGCCCTCCGTGTTTTCCCAGTACAGCACGTCGTGTCCCTGCTCCTGCATCAGCGCCACCATCTTGCGCGCGTGGCCGGGATGCACGCGGTCGTCGCGGGTCGAGGTGGTGAACAGCACGCGCGGATAGTGCTTGTCCTTGAACACGTTCTGGTAGGGCGAGTACTTCGAGATGTACGCCCACTGCGCCGGATCGTCCGGATCGCCATACTCGCCCATCCACGACGCGCCCGCCAGCAGCTGGTTGTAGCGCCGCATGTCGAGCAGCGGCACCTGGCACACCACGGCGTTGAACAGGTCGGGCCGCTGCGTCATCACCGCGCCCACCAGCAGGCCGCCGTTACTGCCGCCCATGATGCCGAGGTGGCGCGGGCTGCTCACCTTGCGCTTGATGAGGTCCTGGGCCACCGCGATGAAGTCGTCGAAGGCGCGCTGGCGATGCTCCTTGAGCGCGGCCTGGTGCCAGCGCGGCCCGAACTCGCCGCCGCCGCGGATGTTGGCCAGCACATAGACCCCACCATTCTTCAGCCACGCCTCGCCGTTCACGCCGCTGTACGACGGCGTCATCGAAATCTCGAAGCCGCCATACCCATACAGCACGGTCGGATTTGCGCCGTTCATTTTGGTGTGCTTGTTCATCACCACGAAGTAGGGCACCTTGGTGCCGTCCTTCGAGGTGGCCTGGTACTGGGTCACGGTGTACGGCCTGGCGTCGAAGAAGGCCGGCAGCGCCTTCAGCGCGCTGCGTTTGTCGCTGCCCACTTCGCCGAGGTAGAGCGTGGTCGGGGTCAGGAAGTCGGTCACGGTCAGGAAATATTGGTCGGAGCCGATCGGGTCGACCGCCGATACGCCCAGCGAACCGAAGGCCGGCGCATCGACCGCGCGGCGCTGCCACTTGCCGTCCGCATGGCGCAGTTCGACGATGCGGTTCTTGACCTTGTCGAGGGTATTGAGCAGCAGCGCGCCGCGCGTCACGGCCACGCTGTCGAGCGAGGTCGAGGCGCTCGGCGCGAACAGCACCTCGAACTCGCGCTCGCCCGCCAGGAAGCGCTTGAAGTCGGCCGCCAGCAGCGCGCCCTGCGGATAGCGCTTGCCGCCCACCTCCCAGTCGGAACGCAGCTCGATCACCAACTGGTCGCGCACGGTGTAGGCGTTGGCGTCGTCCGGCTTGGCGACCTTGGTCAACTTGTCGCCCTCGCGCACGAACATCTCGCTGCTGTAGAAAGTGATCTGGCGCTCGACGAACTGCTGCTCGTAGCCGGGCGTGAAGTCCTTGTAGGCGTGCGCGCTCATGTCGCCGGCCTGCGCTTCGAACAGGGTGCGGGCCTGGGCCAGCGGCGCACCGCGCTTCCATTCCTTGACGATGCGCGGGTAACCCGAGCTGCTCATCGAACCGGGGCCGAAATCGGTGGACACGAACACGGTGTCGAGGTCGATCCAGCTGGCGCCGCCCTTCGATTCGGGCAGCACGAAGCCGTCCTTGACGAAGGCGCGCGCGGCGGTGTCGTACTCGCGCACCACGTGGGCGTCGCCGCCGCCGCGCGACAGCGAGACCAGGCAGCGCTCGCCCTTCGGTTGCAGGCAGGATACGCCGCCCCATACCCAGTTCTCGTTGTCGTCGCGCGCCAGCTGGTCAAGGTCGATCACGGTTTCCCACGCCGGCTCGGGCAGCTGGAACTGGGCCAGCGTGGTGCGCCGCCAGATGCCGCGCACATGCTGCGGGTCGCGCCAGAAGTTGTAGTAGTAGTCGCCCTGTTTGCTGACGTAGGGGATGCGCTCCTTGGCGTTGAGGATGGTCTTCAGGCGCGCATGGATGCCCGCGAATTCGGGCCGTCCTTCGATTTCCTTCTGGGCGGCGGCGTTGTGCTGCTTGACCCAGGCCAGCGATTTGTCGGCCGAAACCTCTTCCAGCCAGCGGAAATTGTCTTGCGGTTCCGCGCTTTTTTGGGCCTGCGCGGCGCCGATCGCGGCCAGTCCGAGCAGGACGCCAGTTGCCAGTGTTCGCATCGTGTGTAAGTCTCCAGGGGGGCGGCCGGCGTGGCCGATTGCATATAGTAGCAATATTTCCGGCCCGGGAAGCGATATCCGGCGTTGTCCGCAGACGAAAATTGGCTGGCGCGCCGCGCTGATGTATGCTGCGACCAGGACCGATTTTTTTGCCGACAGGCCGACACGATGACGCAAGCGATCACGCGCAGCATGGCAAACACCGTCACCGGGACAGGGCTGTCTCGGGTGCGCCTGTGGGGCGTCGGCCTGTCGCTGTCCGCGCTGGTCGCGGCCTGCCTGTACGTGGGCGCCTCCAAGACCGTGGAGGACGACGCGCGCCAGCGCTTCGACGGCATCGCGCGCAGCGCCCAATACAGCCTGGGCGCGCGCATCAAGTCCTATACTGACGTGGTGCGCGGCCTGAGGGCGCTGTTCAACACCTCCGACGCGCGCGTCACGCGCCTGCAGTTCCACCGCTACGTCGAGGCGCTGGCGATCCGCGAACACTTCCCGGCCATCGAAGGCGTCACCTTCGCCGAGTATGTCGAGGACGCCGGCCGCGACGCCTTCGTCGCGGCGGTGCGGCGCGACCGCAGCCTCGACCCGGGCGGCCATCCCGATTTCGCCATCGTGCCGCCGGGGCGCCGCCCCGACTACACGGTGCTGACCTTCCTCGAACCGATGTCGGCGCTGCGCGGCAAATTCGGCGCCGACATCGCGATGGCCGGCCCCGAGGTGCGCGCGGCGCTCGACCGCGCGCGCGACACCGGCCAGCTGAGCGCCTCGGGCCGGCCGATCGTCATCGCGCTGCCCGTGCCGCATATCGGGCTCGGGCTGCGGCTGCCGGTCTACCGCGCCGGCATGCCGCTGACCGACGTGGCGGAGCGCCGCGCCGCGTATGTCGGATCGGTGGGCGTGGGCTTCGGGGTGGCGGCGATGGTGCAGCGTGCGCTGGCCGACATGGCTGGCCGCAAGGTCAAGCTGGCGCTGTATGTCGACGACAGCCCGGAGACCCAGGGCCTGACGTCCACCATCGAGCGCGACGACCGCCTGCTGTACGACGACGCCGGCGCGCTGCAGGCCGCGCCGGCGCGGATCAATCCGGATGCCTGGTACGAGACGGTGCTGCCGGTCGATTTCAACGGCAGCCTGTGGAAGGCCAGGTTCCGCGCCAAAAAGACCGACCTGTATAACGACTTCGACACCTATTTGCCGCCGCTCGCGCTGCTGGCCGGGTTCGCCGGCACCATGCTGATTTACGGTTTTTTCTTCACGCTCTACTGGTCGCGGCGCAGTGCGATCGAACAGCGCCTGCTGCTCGATTCGGTTCTCGACAGCGTCGACGCCCACGTCTACATGAAGGACCGCGAGCGGCGCTACCTCTACGTCAACGCCAAGACCGCCGAGGCGATGGGAATGGCGGCCGAAGACATCATCGGCAAGCTCGATCGCGAAGTGATGCCGGCCGCGCGCGCCGACGACTACTGGCAGCAGGATCAGCAGATATTCGCCGACGGCGCGCGCCAGGCCAGCCAGATCGAATTCGCCCAGCTCGATGGCGACGCGCGCCAGCTGTGGACCGTCAAGGTGCCGGTCATGCTGGACGGCGAAGTGACGGCGGTGATCGGCCTGTCGACCGACGTCACCGAGCTGCATGAGCTGAAGGCCCAGGCCGACGCGGCGAATCAGGCCAAGAGTAACTTCCTGTCGAACATGAGCCACGAGATCCGCACGCCGATGAACAGCATCATCGGCATGTCGCACCTGGCGCTCAAGTCGGTGACCAATCCCAAGCAGCGCGACTACCTCGAGAAGATCTACCATTCGAGCCAGCACCTGCTGGGCATCATCAACGACATCCTCGACTTCTCGAAGATCGAAGCCGGCAAGCTGGAGCTCGAAGTGCTCGATTTCAGCCTCGATACGCTGATGCAGAACATCGCCAATCAGCTGGGCGAGGCGGCCGCGATCAAGGGCCTGGCGCTGGAGTTCGAGATCGCGCCCGGGCTGTCGCAGCAGATGCGCGGCGATCCGCTGCGGCTCGAGCAGGTGCTGCTCAACTTCACCAGCAATGCGATCAAGTTCTCCGAGAACGGCAGCATCCGGGTGCGCGCGCGGCCGCTGCAGGATTCCGACAGCGACGCCATGGTCTGCTTCGAGGTGCAGGACGCCGGCATCGGCATGAGCGAGGGCCAGATCGCCGAGCTGTTCAAGTCCTTCCACCAGGCCGACCCCTCGACCACCCGCAAGTACGGCGGCACCGGGCTGGGACTGGTGATCAGCAAGCAGCTGGCCGAGTTGATGGGCGGCCGCGTCGGCGTCGACAGCGCGCCCGGCACGGGCAGCACCTTCTGGTTCACGGCGCGCCTCGGCAAGGCCGTCAACTTCATGCGCGCCGGGCCGGCGCCGGTCGATCCCGAGGTGCTGCGGGAGATCGCCGGCGCCTACATCCTGCTGGTCGAGGACAATATCTTCAGCCAGCAGGTGGGACAGGAGCTGCTGGAGGAGCTGCACGCCACGGTGGTCATCGCCAACAACGGCAAGGAGGCGATCGACCTGATGCTCAAGGAGCGCTTCGATTGCGTGCTGATGGACGTGCAGATGCCGGTGATGGACGGCTTCGAGGCGACCCGCATGATCCGCTCCGATCCGCGCCTGCGCGGCGCGCTGGTGATCGCGATGACCGCCAACGCCGGCCTGGACGACCAGGCGCGCTGCCTGGAGGCGGGGATGGACGAATTCGTGACCAAGCCGATTTCGCCGGCCCTGCTGTTCGAGGTGATCGCGCGCTGGCTGCGGCAGCGCCGCGGACCCGGCCAGGAGCGGCGCGCGGCGGGACGGCCGGCGCAGGGCGGCGCCGAGGCCGGGCGCGAGGCGCCGGAGCTGATCGACATGGCGGCGCTGGCGCTGACCTTCGGCGGCGATCCGGACAAGATGCGCAAATACGCCCTGCTGTTCATCGATTCGGCGCGCGACGGGCTGGCCGAGATGGCCAACGCGCTGGAGCGCTCCGACTTGACGCGGGTGGCCGAGCTGGGGCACCGCACCAAGTCCTCGGCGCGCGCGGTGGGCGCGATGGGATTCGCCGAGTTGTGCCTCGCGCTGGAACGCTTCCGCGAGCGCGGCACGGTGGAGGAGGCGCGCGCCATCGTCAGCCGCATGGTGGAATTGCACGAGCGCCTGCGGCATCACATCGCAGCGGATTTGGTGATGACGGCATCGCGTTAAATTGGTATGCTGTGCGGTCGCAGCAGCCAACCCACGGAACTCCATGCCAGCACCGGTTTCACCCATCACGCCCGGCCTCCTGATCCTGCACGGGAACCAGATGGAGCAGCTGCGCGCGGCGGTTTTCGGCTGGCTGCGCGGCCATCCGCTGGCGCCGCTCGAAACCGAGACGATCCTGGTGCAATCGAACGGCGTGGCCGAATGGCTCAAGATCGCGCTGGCCGAAGAATTGGGCGTGTGCGCCGCCACCCGCGTGGCGCTGCCCGCGCGCTTCCTGTGGGAGGCCTACCGCGGCCTGCTGGGGCGCGAGCGGGTACCGAGCCGCTCGCCGTTCGACAAGAACCCGCTGACCTGGCGCCTGATGCGGCTGCTGCCGGCGCTGCTGGCCGACCCGGTGTTCCTGCCGCTGCGCCACTTCCTCGGCGACGGCGATCCGGAACGCCGGCTGCAGCTGGCCGAACGCCTGGCCGACCTGTTCGACCAGTACCAGGTCTACCGCGCCGACTGGCTGTCCGACTGGGCCGCCGGCCGCGACCAGCTGCGCAGCGCGCGCGGCGAGGCGATCGCGCTGGCACCGGACCAGCGCTGGCAGGCGCAGCTCTGGCGCGCGGTCAACGACAGCCTGCCGGCGCCGCAACGCGACTCGGGCCGCGCCACCATCCACGACTTGTTCGTCGACGCCAGCGAACGGGATCAAGCGCCGGCCGGCCGCCTGCCGCGGCGCGTGGTGCTGTTCGGGATCTCGGCCCTGCCTTACCAGACCCTGCAGGCGGTGGCCGCGCTGTCGCGCTACACCCAGGTGCTGCTGGCGGTGCCCAATCCCTGCCAGTTTTATTGGGGCGACATCATCGAAGGGCGCGAGCTGCTCAAGGCCGAACGCAAGCGCCAGCGCGCGCGCGGCGGCGTCGACCTGTCGGCGATGCCGATCGAGGAACTGCACGCGCACAGCCATCCGCTGCTGGCGAGCTGGGGGCGCCAGGGCCGCGACTTCGTGCGCATGCTCGACGAATTCGACACCGGGCCCGCGGGCCGCTTCGACAACTTGCGCATCGATCTGTTCAGCGAAGGCGCGGGCGGCACCTTGCTGGCGCAGGTGCAGGCCGCGGTGCGCGATCTGTTGCCGCTTGCCGAGCACCCGCACACGCCGCCCGCCGCCGGCGACCGCTCGATCGAATTCCATGTCGCGCACAGCGTGCAGCGCGAGGTCGAGGTGCTGCACGACCAGCTGCTGTCGTGGTTCGCGGCCGACCCGGCGCTGCGCCCGCGCGAGGTGGTGGTGATGGTGCCGGACATCGACGTCTTCTCGGCCGCGATCCATGCGGTGTTCGACCAGCACAAGCGCAGCGACCCGCGCTTCATCCCGTTCGAGATCGGCGACGTCAAGGACCGCAGCGTCAATCCGCTGCTGGTGGCGCTCGAATGGCTGCTGCGCCTGCCGCAGCAGCGCTGCCGCCAGAGCGAGGTGCGCGACCTGCTCGACGTGCCGGCGCTGGCTGCGCGCTTCGGCCTGTCCGAAGAAGATATGCCCACCCTGGGCACCTGGATCGAAGGCGCCGGCGTGCGCTGGGGCCTGGATCAGGAACACCGCAATGGCCTGGGCCTCGGTTCGGCCGGTGAGCAGAACGCCTGGATCTTCGGCGTGCGCCGCATGCTGCTCGGGTATGCAAGCGGCGCCGGCGCCAACTTCCGCGGCATCGAGCCGTACACGGAAGTGGGCGGCCTCGATGCCGCGCTGGCCGGTTCGCTGGCGCAGCTGATCGAAACCCTGCTCGCATGGCGCGCGATGCTGGCGCAGGCGCGCAGCCCGGCCGAGTGGGGCACGCAGGCGCGCGCGCTGCTGGCGGCCTTCTTCGACGCCAGCGAGGAAGGCGACCGGCTCACGCTGGCGCAGTTGCACGAGGCGCTGCAAGGCTGGCTCGAGACCTGCGCCAGCGCCGAATTCGACGAGGCCGTGCCGCTGGCCGTGCTGCGCGAAGCCTGGCTCGGCGCGCTCGACGAGCCGACCCTGAATCACCAGTTCGTGTCCGGCGGCGTGACCTTCTGCACCCTGATGCCGATGCGCGCGGTGCCGTTCCGCGTGGTCTGCCTGCTCGGCATGAACGACGGCGATTTCCCGCGCCGGGCGCGCCAGGCCGATTTCGATTTACTGGCCTTGCCCGGCATGGCGCGCCCCGGCGACCGTTCGCGCCGCGACGACGACCGCTACCTGATGCTCGAGGCCGTGCTGGCCGCGCGCGACAAGCTGTATATCTCCTGGGTCGGGCGCAATGTGCGCGACAACAGCGAGCAGCCGGCCTCGGTGCTGGTGTCGCAGCTGCGCGATTACCTGGCCGCGGGCTGGAACTTCGATCTCGCCGGCCTGAGCACCGAACACGCGTTGCAGCCCTTCAGCCGCCGTTATTTCGAACAGGGCGGCTTGTTGACCTATGCCGGCGAATGGCGCGCCGCGCACGGCGAGGCCGCGGACCAAGGCACTGCGGCGCTACCGCCGTTCGAGCTGGAACCGGGCTACCGCCTCAAGCTCGCCGAACTGGCGGCCTTCCTGCGCCAGCCCGCGCGCTACTTTTTCAGGCGCCGGCTCGGCGTCTCTTTCGCCGATGCCGACCGCGTGGGCGAGGACGAGGAGCCGTTCTCGCTCGATGCGCTGGAGCGCTACTTCCTCGAAGACAGCCTGCTCGACGACGCCAGCCCGCCCGAGGCGTTGGACCAGGTGCGCGCTAGCCTGACGCTGCGCGCCGAACGCCTCGCGCGCGAAGGCGTGCTGCCGATCGGCTTGATCGGCAAGGAGTGGCAGCGCCAACTGGTCGATGGCCTGGTCCCGGTACGCAGCGCCTGGCTGAGCTTGGGCGCGCAGTACGCCGCGCCGGCGCCGAAGCTGGCGATCGGCTTCGACTTCGGCGGCATCCAGCTCGACGACTGGATCGACAAACTGCGCAGCAACGACAGCGACACCGCGTGGCTGATGCAGATCTCGTCCAAGGTGCTGGACCGCCAGGGCCGTGCGCGCGGCGACAAACTGATCGCGCCGTGGTTGCGTCAACTCGCGGCCGCGGCGGCGGGCGAGCAGCTCACCGGCTTCCTGGTCGCGCGCGACGCGATCATGGCGATGGCGCCGCTCGAACCCGGGCAGGCCAGGGCCGAGCTGGCCGCGCTGGTCGCCCTGTGGCGCCGGAACATGGACCAGCCGCTGCCGGCCGCCTGCAAGACCGCGTTGGCCCACCTGCAGGGCGGCGATCCGCGCGCCATCTACGACGGCGGCTTCGAGCTGTCGGGCGAGGTGGCGGACCTGTGCCTGGCGCGCCTGTGGCCCGACTTTGCGGCGTTGACGGCGAGCGGCGACTGGCTGGCCACCGCCGAAGCGCTGTATGGCCCGCTGGCGCGCTGGCTGGGCGAGATCGCGATCACGCCGCTGGATGGAGAAATCGTATGAGCCAGCTGCTCGACGCGCTCGACTTCCCGCTGCACGGCTCGCGCCTGATCGAGGCCAGCGCCGGCACCGGCAAGACCTGGACCATCGCCGCGCTCTACCTGCGCCTGGTGCTCGGCCACGGCGGCGACCAGGCCTACGCGCGGCCGCTGCTGCCGTCCGAGATTTTGGTCATGACCTTCACCCGCGCCGCCACGCGCGAGCTGTCGAACCGGGTGCGCGAGCGGCTGGTCGAAGCGGCGGCTTTTTTCCGCGGCGAGCGCGAACTGGACGACGGCTACCTGCGCGCATTGGCCGCGTCCTATCCGGCCGGCAGCCCGCGCCAGCAGGCCGCGCACCGCCTGATGCTGGCCGCCGAAACGATGGACGAGGCGGCGATCTTCACCATCGACGCCTGGTGCCAGCGCATGCTGCGCGAGCACGCCTTCGACAGCGGGAGCCTGTTCGACGAGGAACTGGTCAGCGACGAACACGCGCTGTTCGAGGACGCGGCCCACGACTACTGGCGCCAGAACGTCTACCCCTTGAACAGCAAGGCGCTCGATGCCTTGCTGGGCTGCTGGCCCGACGTCGACGTCCTCAAGCGCTCGGTGCGCGAGCTGGTGCGCCGGGTCGATGTGCTGGGTGCGGCACCGGACGAATCGCTGGCCGCGCTGATCGCGCGCGTCGAACGCACGCAGCTGGCCGAACTGGCGCGCCTGAAAACCGGCTGGACCGAACGCGCCGACGCGATGGAGCAGTGGATCGCCGCCCAGCGCGCGCTCGCGCCCAAGTGCTTCAACGGGACCAAGCTGCGCGCCGATTCGCTGGTCAAGTGGTTCGATGCCTTGCGCGCCTGGGCCGTCGACCCCGCACTGGCGATGCCCGCGATGACCGACACCGCCTGGCACCGCCTGACGCCGGACGGCATCACCGACGCCTTCAGCAAGGGCTTCAGCACCGACATTCCCGATTGCTTCGCCTTCACCACCGAGCTGTGGGACGCGCTCAAGGCGCTCGATCCGCTGGCGCACGCGCTGTACCGCCACGCCGCGGCCAGCATCGCGCGGCGCATGGCGGAACTCAAGCGCCGCAGCCGCCAGTTCGGTTTCGCCGACATGCTCGAACGCCTGAAGGCGGCGCTGGAAGGCCCGAACGGCGAGGCCCTGCGCAAGCGCATCGCCGAGCAGTTCCCGGTCGCGATGGTCGATGAATTCCAGGACACCTCGCCCGACCAGTACCGCATCTTCGACCTGCTGTACCGGGTCGCCGGCAACGCGCGCGAGCACGGCCTGTTCCTGATCGGCGACCCGAAGCAGTCGATCTACGGCTTCCGCGGCGCCGACATCCACAGCTACCTCGCGGCGCGCGCCGCCACCGAGGGCCGCCACTACCAGCTGGGCACCAACTACCGCTCCACCGCGGCGCTGGTGGAGGCGGTCAACCGGCTGTTCCGCCATGCCGAGGGCGATGCGCAGCACAAGGGCTTCGCGGCCGGCGCCTTCCGCTTCCGCAAAGGGGAGCTGAATCCGCTGCCGTTCGAGCCGGTGCAGGCCAAGGGCCGTTCGCAACAACTGGTCGGCGTGGCCGGCCCGTACCAAGCGCTGGCGGTGTGCAGCACCGAGCGCGACGACATGAAGGCCGACGACTACCGCGAATTCTTCGCCCACCACTGCGCCGAGCATATCGTCGGCCTGCTCAACGACCCCAGGGTCGGCTTCGAGGGCGGCGGCGAATTCAAGCGGCTGCTGCCGGCCGACGTCGCGATCCTGGTGCGCGACCGGCGCGAGGCCGCGGCGATCCGGCGCGCGCTCCAGCAGCGCAAGGTCGCCAGCGTCTACCTGTCCGACAAGGACTCGGTGGTCGACAGCGAGGAGGCGGCCGACGTGCTGCGCTGGCTGCATGCGGTCGCCAATCCGCTCGACGGCGGCCTGGCGCGAGCGGCCTTCGCGACCCGCACCGCCGGCCTGCCGCTGGCCGAACTGGCGCGCCTGTCGTCCGACGAACTCGAATGGGAACAGCGCATCGAACAGCTCAAGGCGCTGCATGTGGTCTGGCAGCGCCAGGGCGTGCTGGCCATGCTGCGCCGCTTCATCCACGAGCTCGGGCTGCCCTCGGAGCTGCTGCAAGAGGCGGGCGGCGAACGCCGGCTTACCAACCTGCTGCACCTGGCCGAGCTGCTGCAGGCGGCCAGCGGCCAGCTCGATGGCGAGCAGGCCCTGATCCGCTGGTTCGCCGAGCAGGTGGCGGGCGAAGGCGAGGGCGGCGACGAGCGCGTGCTGCGTTTGGAAAACGACGCCGAGCTGGTGAAAGTGGTCACCGTCCACAAATCGAAGGGGCTCGAATATCCGCTGGTGTACCTGCCTTTCGCGGTCACCGCGCGCAAGGCGGACCGCCGCAACCGCAGCTTCTTCGAATTGGTCGGCAAGGATGGTGTGCGGCGCATCGACTTTGCGATGTCGGAGGAATCGCTGATCGCGGTCGACCGCGCGCGCATCGAGGAAGACCTGCGCCTGCTGTACGTGGCGCTGACGCGCGCGCGCCACTTCCTGTGGCTGGGCGTGGCCGCGCTGGCCGGCAAGAAGACCGGCGAGAACCGGCTGCACGAGTCGGCGCTGGGCTACCTGCTCACCGGCGGCAGCCCAATCGCGGCGGCCGATATGCCCGTGCACTGGGAACGCCTGCGCGGCGACTCCGAGGCGATTGAGCTGCGCACCTTGACCCCGCCCGAGGGCATGACCATGCTGGCGCGCGCCGAGGCCAGGCCGCCCCTGCTCGACGCGCCCGAATTCAATGCGAGCTTCGAGCGCAACTGGGCGGTCGGCTCGTTCACCTCGCTGACGCGCCAGACCAACGCGGCGCCCATGCGCGCGCAGGAAGAGACCTTGTTCGAGGAAGAGGAAGCGGCGCGCGCGCCTGCGATGCGCACCGAGGACGCGCCGTGGCACCGCTTCCCGCGCGGTTCGGTGCCGGGTAACTTCCTGCACGAGCAGCTCGAGTGGATGGGGCAGGAGGGTTTCGCGATCGCCGACGATCCCGGTTTCGACGCGCGCCTCGCGCTGCGCTGCGAACGCGCCGGCTGGCAGCACCGCGCGGAGGACACCATCGCCTGGCTGCGCACCGTCGCCGCCACCCGCCTGCCGCAACTGGGCGCGCCGCTGTCGGCGATCGCCGAGCTGCTGCCCGAGATGGAGTTCTGGTTCCCCAGCGATCACTTGAAGACATCCGCGCTGGACCGCCTGTGCCGCACGCTGCTGCTGGACGGCGCGCCGCGCCCGGCGCTGCCGGAGCGCCAACTGCATGGCATGCTCAAGGGTTTTGCCGACCTGGTGTTCGAGCACGAGGGCCGCTACTGGGTGCTCGACTACAAATCGAACGCGCTCGGTCCGGGCGATGCGGCCTACGGCAAGGCCGCGATGGCGGCCGGCATGGCCGCGCACCGTTACGATATCCAGGGCGCGATCTACATGCTGGCCCTGCACCGCCTGCTCAGGAGCCGCCTCGGCGAGGCCTACGACCCGGCGGCGCAGCTGGGCGGCGCGATCTTCCTGTTCCTGCGCGGGATCGCCAATCCGGCCACGCGCGGCTGCTACCTGCTGGCGCCCGACCCGGCGCTGCTCGATGGCCTCGAGCGCTTGCTGGACAAGGACGGAGGCGGCCATGAAGCCTGACGCCGACCTGCAGCGCCTGTGGGCCGAAGTCGCCGCCTTGACCGACGCCGGCGAGCTGCGGCGCCTGAGCGGCGCCTTTGCGCGCTTCATCGCCGCGGTGGGCGGCGCCTCGCCGGCGCTGATGCTGGCCTGCGTGCTGCTGTCCGAGCTCGAAGGCCGCGGCCACAGCTGCCTGATGCTGGGCGAACTGGCGGCGGACCCTTGCACGCTCATGGGCTGGAGCGAGGAACAGTGGAAGTCGCTGTCGGCGCCGGCCGGCGCGCTGCCGAAGAATGCCGCCGCCTGGCGCGCCGAGTTGGGCGCGGCCGACCAGGTGTGGCAGGTCGGCGAGCTCGATTTCGACCAGCCGCTGGTGCTTGACGGCGACCGCCTCTACCTGCGCCGCTACTGGCGCGACGAGACGCTGGTGGCCGACACCATCCGCAGCCGCGCGGCCGAACTGCGTGCCGTCGACGTGCCGCATGTGCGGCAGTGGATCGACATCCTGTTCGCGTCCGAGTGCCGCGCGCAGGCGCCCGACTGGCAGAAGCTGGCCTGCGCGATCGCGCTGCGCGGCTCGCTGGCGATCATCACCGGCGGACCGGGCACCGGCAAGACCTATACCGCGGCGCGCCTGCTTGCCTTGCTGTTCGCGGTCGCGCCGGATGCGGCCCAGCAGCGCATCGCGCTCGCCGCGCCGACCGGCAAGGCCGCCGCGCGCCTCAAGCAGTCGATCGACAAGGCGCTGACCGAGCTGGCCGACAAGGTGGGCGGCGCGCTGCCGCTGCGCGAGCTGACGGCGCGCATGGGCGCGGCGCGCACGCTGCACAGCCTTCTCGGCGCGCGGCCCGATACGCGCGCCTTCTCTCACCACAAGGGCAATCCGCTCGACGTCGACGTGCTGATCGTGGACGAGGCATCGATGGTGCATCTCGAGATGATGGCGGCGCTGCTCGATGCGCTGCCGCCGACCGCGACCCTGATCCTGTTGGGCGACAAGGACCAGCTGGCGTCGGTGGAAGCGGGCGCGGTGCTGGGCGATTTGTGCCGCGATGCGCAGGCCGGCGGCTATACCGCGGCCACCTTGGACTATGCGCAGGCGGCCAGCGGCGAGACCATTCCCGACGAATTCACCGGCGGCGCCGGACCACTCGCGCAGCAGACCGTGATGCTGCGTCATAGCCGGCGCTTCGGCGGGCCGATCGGCCAACTGGCGCTGGCGGTCAATGCGGGCGATGCGCTGCGCGCCGAGCAGGTGCTGCGCAGCGGCGGCGAGGCGGTGCGCTGGATCGAGCACGCGCAGCAGCATCTGGTGGTGCAGCTGGCCGGCGAGGGCTACCAGGCGTATTTGCAGCTGATCGCGCAGGGCGCGGGCGCGCACGAGGACGGGATCAGGCAGGTGCTGCACGCCTTCGATGCCTTCCGCATCCTGTGCGCGGTGCGCGAGGGCGAGTGGGGCGTGAGCGGGCTGAATGCGGCCATCGAGCAGAAGCTGGAGACGGCGGGTTCGATACGGCGGCGCGGCGAGTGGTATGTCGGCAGGCCGGTGATGGTGACCAGGAATGATTACGGGACCGGGGTGTTCAATGGCGATATCGGCTTGACCTTGGCGGATCCGGCGCGTCCGGGGTCGTTGCGGGTGTACTTCCTGGAAGGCGACAAGGTGCGCAGCGTGCTGGCGACCAGGCTACGGCAGGTGGAGACCGCGTATGCGATGACCGTGCATAAGTCGCAGGGGTCGGAGTTCAGGCATACGGTGCTGGTGCTGCCCAGGGAGGGCGGGGCGATGGTGGCGCAGGAGCTGGTTTATACCGGGATTACGCGGGCCAGCGAGGTGTTTACGCTGGTGGGAAGCTTGGGCGAGGCGATCGGACGGAAGACGCGGCGCGCCAGCGGCCTGAGGGACATGATCGAGCGCTGATCGTCGTTCCCGCGCAGGATTAAATAGGGCCGGATTAAATAGGGTCAGAGTCGAATTAATTCATGAATCTCGAATTAATTCGACTCTGACCCTATTTAATCCGGCCCTATTTAATCCTGCGCGGGAACGACGCGTTATGCGCGGTGGCGGCGGACTTTGACGTGCTTGCCGCGCGTGCGCAGGCTGACGGTCTTCACTTCCGGCGTCTCGTCACCCGAGATGAAGCGGCGAATGTTCATCGCGTCCAGCACCCGCACCGACGTCGCGCGCGCATTCAGCAGCACCAGCGTCGCGTTCTTGCCGGCCGATTTGATGCGCATGATCAGGCAGCGGCCCGCTTCGTTCGTGTAGCCGGTTTTCGACAGGCCGATGTCCCAGCCCTTGGCGCCCACCAGGCGGTTGGTGTTGTGGTACTCCACATTGCGCCCGTTGATCTTGACGATGTCCTTGGAATCGGTCGTGATGCGCGCGATCTCGGGATACGCCGATGCCGCCACCGCCATCTTGACCAGGTCCGCCGCGGTCGACTTGTTGTTCGGCGAGAGGCCGGTCGGCTCTTCGATCACGGTCTGGGTCATGCCCAGCGCGGCGATCTTGGCCTTGACGGCCGTGTTGAACGCTTCCGAACCGCCCGGGTAGGTGCGCGCCAGCGAGGCCGCGGCGCGGTTATCCGACGACATCAGCGCCAGCTGCAGCACGTCGGCGCGGCTGATCCTGGCGCCCACCGGCACCCGCGAGCTGCTGTGCTTGAGCATGTCGACGTCCACCTTGTCGATCGCGATCGGCTCGTCCATGTCCGGCTTGGAGTCGAGCACGACCATCGCGGTCATCAGCTTGGTCAGCGAGGCGATCGGCACCACCGCGGTGGAATTCTTTTCGAGCAGGACCTTGCCGGTGTCGTCTTCGACAACGAGCACCGATTGCGAGCCGAAGGTCGCCGCCATGGCGCCCGCGGACATCGTCATCAGTAAGGTGGCGATCAGTTTTTTCATCTTGATGTGTGTGTGTGTTGAGGTTGTCGGGGCGCCAGGGTCGGGGGCGCTGCGCACGAGCATGAAACGCATCTAGCTATGGAGCAACTACTATAAGGGACGAAGATATCATCAAGCCTTGGGCCTGTCTATGGCGCACATGCTAAAAGCGGGCTGAACTTGAAAAAAACTGCCAAAGACGCGTAAAAAGGCAGCGCAATATTTTGAAGCGCGCAACTTTGCGGCCGGAAGGGAGGGGCGACGGCGGCGCGCGCGCCGCCGTGCGGGCGAAACCGAAAACTTATTTCGATTGATAGATCTTGTCGAATTCGCCACCATCGTCGAAGTGTTTTTTCTGCGCCTGCTTCCAGCCGCCGAACACTTCATCGACCGTGAACAGCGCGATCGGCTTGTAGTTGGCCGCGTACTTCCTGGCCACCGCGTCCGAGCGCACGCGCATGTAGTGCTTGGCGCCGATCTCCTGGCCCGCTTCCGAGTACAGGAAGTTCAGGTAGGCCGTGGCCTGCTTGCGCACCCCGCGCCGGTCGACCACCTTGTCGACCACCGCGACCGGCGATTCGGCCAGGATCGAGATGCTCGGATAGACGACTTCGAAATTGTCGCCGAACTCGCTGCGCACCAGTTGCACCTCGTTCTCGAACGTGACCAGGGCGTCGCCGATGTCGCGTTGGGTGAAGGTGGTGGTGGCCGCGCGGCCGCCGGCGTCGAGGATAGGGACGTTCTTGAAGATGCGCGTCACCAGCGCGCGCGCTTGCGCTTCGGTGCCGCCTTTCTTGATCACCGAGCCCCAGGCCGCGAGGTAGGTGTAGCGGCCGTTGCCGGCGGTCTTGGGATTCGGGATCACCACCTTCACGCCCGGCTTGGCGAGGTCGTCCCAGCTCTTGATCTGCTTGGGATTGCCTTTGCGGACCAGGATCACCATGGTCGAATAGTACGGTGCCGCGTTGTGCGGGAATTTCTTGTTCCAGTCGGCCGCCAGCAGGCCGTGCTCGGCCAGCATGTCGATGTCGTTCGCCTGGTTCATGGTCACCACCGATGCTTCCAGGCCATCGGCCACCGAACGCGCCTGCTTGCTCGAGCCGCCGTGCGACTGGTTGATGGTGACGGCCTCGCCGGTCGTCTTTTTCCATTCGGCGATGAAGGCCGGGTTGATGTCCTTGTACAGCTCGCGCGCGACGTCGTAGGAGACGTTCAGCAGCTGGACGTCGGCGGCGTGCGCGGCCGGCGCCAGGGCCAGCACGCCAAGGCCGAGGACGAGGCCGACGGCGGTGATCGCCCGGCGCGCAAGCAGCCTTGGTAAAATTGTCATATTGTTCTCTTTATCGCGGCCCGGAGGCCAAGTGTTGTCGAAATAGATAGCAATAGTCTAAAATCCGCAGCCAAAAGGGAAGTATTAATTTGTCATATGCTTAGATGGCATGGCCGGCCCCTCCGGAACCGGCTAAAGAACGCATAAGCGTTCTTGATTTGCTTCGTGGGCGGCGCGCCGGAAAGGGCGTAGGCTGGACAAGTGGTGTAAATCCGCAACAGCAGTGTGCCGAGCTTCGGTGTATAGTCAGGCCGCCGCTTGGAAAACGGCAACAGAATTTTCTAGCAATCATTGTTTCAATTGTGAGCGCACATGGGCATTACGATTCGACCAGCAGCCGACGAGGACGCATTTGCCGCGTGCGACGTGCTGCGCCGTTCGATTCTGGAATGCTGCGTCCAGGACCACCAGCACTGCCCTTCCATCCTCGACGCCTGGCTCGGCAACAAGACGCCGCAAAACGTCGCCGGCTGGTTCGCCTCGCCCAGTAACTACACGGTGGTGGCCGAGCGCGATGGCGCGGTGATCGGCGTGGCCCTGCTGAACCAGGCCGGCAAGCTGTCGCTGTGCCATGTACTGCCCGAGGCGCTGCACCGCGGCGTCGGCAAGGCCCTGCTGGCCGCGGTCGAAAGCCAGGCGCGGGCCTGGGGCGTGAGCGTGCTGCGCCTGAACAGCACCGCCACCGCGCACGATTTCTTCGCGCGCAACGGCTACATCAACGCCGGCAAGGAGAAGTCCTGCTACGGCGTCGAGTGCGACTTCTTCTGGAAAAAGCTGAACGTCGATCCGGCGTGCGAGCCGGCTACCACCAAGCGCTTCTGCGCCTGCAGCGCTCAATAACTCACCGATCCGACATTCTTGCTGTGCAGCTGGCCGTGGCGGTCGACCGCCAGGTAAGCCACGCCCGCCGTGTCGAGGAAGACGATCGCCTCGTCCTCCAGCAGCATGGCGATGGTGGCGTAGCTGCCGGCCGCCGTCGCCACCGGCGCCAGCACGCTGACCGACTGCCAGCAATCGACGCTGTTGCCGCTGCGCGGGTCGAGGATGTGGCAGTAGCGCCGGCCGCCGGCGTCGAAGTAGCGTTCGTAGTCGCCGCTGGTGGTCAGCGCGCCGCTGGCCACCTCGATCGCGGCGATCGTGCCCTCGCCGGCGCGCGGATGCTGGATGCCGATCGACCACGGCGCGCCATCGGGCTGCGGGCCGAGCACGCGGATGTCGCCGCCCAGCTCCACGTAAGCATGCGTCACGCCGAGGCCGGCCAGGATCGTGCCCGCGCGGTCGGCCGCATACTCCTTGCCGAAGCCGCCGAAGTCGATTTCCATGCCGGCGCGCGGCAGGCGGATGCGCTGGCCTTCGCGCTGCACCTCGCCCCAGCCGATCAGCGCGAGCAGCGGCGCCAGTTGGGCGGCGCCGGGCACCCGCGGCTGGCTGAAGTTCCAGGCGCGGCGCAGCACGCCCGAGGTGATGTCGAAGCGCCCGCCGCTGGCGGCGAACAGCGCGTCGGCGTAGGCGAACAGGGCCAGCGTCTCGTCGTCGCATTCGGTCCAGTCGACGCCGGCGGCGGCGTTGATGCGCGAGACGACGGTGTCGGGCCGGTAGCGCGAATACTTCGCTTCGATGCGCTTGACCTCGTCGATCGCGAACGCAGCCAGCCGGTGCGCCTCGGTTTCATCCGAGGCGGCGAGGCGGATCTCGCAGCGGCTGGCCATGGCGCCGAAGCCGATACCGAACACCGGCAGCGCCCTTACCATTGCGTCACCAAAGCCGCGTGAGGGACAACTGCCAGGTGCGCGCATAGAACGGCGCCAGGCCCGGACTGCCGGTGCCGCCCAGATGCAGGGCGGCGCGCTGCTGATAGTCCTCGAACTTGACGTCGACCACCCAGTCGGCACCCAGCTTCTTCTCGGCTTTCAGGCCCAGGGTCAGCGCGCCGAAGGCCGCCATGCGCTGGTCCTGCGTGATCAGCAGGCCGGGCGTGAACTGGAAGTTGGGCGGCGAGGGCGGGCCGAACACCGGGTCGTACACCGCATCGAAATAGAACGAGGCGGCCGACTGGCTGTACAGGCGCGCCGACGGCGTCAGCGTCCAGCCGCCGCCCAGCGGCTGCACATACTCTTCGCTGAGGGTGTGGGCACGGATCCCGAAAGTATCGCGGTAATAGCGGTAACTCGCGCGGCTGGTGCCGCCGCTGGCGTCGAAGCGGTGGTTCCAGCGCAGCAGCGCGGTGTTCTCGGTGCGCGAGCGGGGACGGATGTCGAGGAATTTATACGGGTCCGAAAAATAGCCCTCGCCATCGGTGTGGGTCAGGTCGAATTGCGCGATGTCGCGCACGCCCAGCACCTGGGTCACGCCGGCCATCAGTTCGACCGTGTGCCTGCGTTCATCGTGCACCACGCCGTTGACCGGGTTGATGCGGTCGTTGGTGACGCCGGCGCCGAAGGTGAAGCTGGTGTTCTGGTCCGCGCTGGCGATGCTGCCCTGCACGCCGAGGGCGCGCGACAGGTAGTCGTTCTCGTTCGAGCGGCTGGCCGAGACGCTCAGGCTGCCGCGCGAGAAATGGCGCGTGACCCGCACGTCGGCCGCGATCCGGCTGTCGTCCATGTGCGAGGCGCCCGAGATCGCGGTGTGGTAGCGCGGCGACGCGCCCGAGATCGAGTCGTGCAACAGCGAGGCTTCGAGGGTCCAGACGCCGGCCACCGGGGCCAGGATGCTGACGGACGGCGAATGCACCGCGATGCGGTCGAGGCCCGGCTGGCGGTCCTGGTAATCGAGGTAGCTGAGAGTGATCTCGCCGCGTTCGGGCGGCGTGTCGGCGTGAGCGGCGCCGTGCAGGCCTGGCAAGGCCAGCGCCGCCAGCAGAATGGAGCGGGGTGATTTCAATTGCATCCGCAGCCTCCGCCGCCGACACTGGCGCCGCCCGACGCCGCTTCCTTGCTGGCGTAAACGTGTTCGTCGTTTTTGCTTTCCATGCGGTCGCCCTGGAAGGTCATCTCGGGCTGCGCAAGGCGGCCTTTTTCCCAGGGCTGGACCGGTTGCACCAGCGAACAGCCGGCCAGGCCGGCCAGCGCGCACAGGCAAAGTAGTTTTATTGGCATGTCAACTCCTTCATTGTTTGCGTTGCAGTGCGGCGGCGATCTGCTGCTCCACCGCCGCCGTGTCGTTATCGTTAAAGCCGGTGTGGTTCATGATCAGCTTGCCGTCGCGGCCGATCAGCACACTGCTCGGCATGCCCTTGATCCCGTAGGTGCGCGCGGTGGCGCCCGAGGGGTCGAGCGCGACCAGGAACTTGGCCGGGGTCGCGGCCAGGAAGCGGGTCGCGTCCTCGTGCTTCTCGTCGAGGTTGACCGCGATGATGCGCAAGCCTTGGGCGCCGTAGCGCGCCTGCAGCTCGTTCATCCACGGGAAGGAGCGCTTGCACGGGCCGCACCAGGAGGCCCAGAAATCGAGGTAGACTAGCTGGCCGCGATAGTTGGCAAGGTTGACCGGGCCGTTCAGGCCCGCCAGTTCGAAGGGTGGGGCGGCGGCGCCGGCGTCGAGCGCGCGCGCGCCGGCCGGAACCAGCATGCACAGCGCCAGAAGGCAGCGCAAGGTAGGGGTGAATTTCATATCTTTACGGCTCCTGCCCCGAGGGCGGCGGATTCAAACAACGATAACATACGATACATATGCGATGCGCAAGGGCAGCACCTTGCGTTATAGTGGATACCCCGCTTCACCGAATAAGTTCATGGCGTCACGCAGAGAATTTCTACACCAGGGCCTGTGCCTGTCCACGCTGGGCGTGCTGGCCGCGCCATTGATCGGCTGTGCGCACGCCAGTACTTCCACCAATGTCGGCAAAACCGCCGCCGCGAAGGGCAAGGGCGGCGCCGCCAAGCCGGCACCGGCCGCCGAGGTGGGCGAGCCGTCGGTCGCGATGGAGCCGCCGCCCGACATTTTCGACGCCCAGGCGCTCGACCTCGAGTTCTGGCTCAAGCCGCGCACCCTGGACCTGATCCGTCCGCAGAGCGGCGAACGGGCCAAGCTGCTGTACTGGAAGGATGGCGAGATCATCGACTCCGCCTACCAGGAGCTGTGCCACCTGCTGCGCGACGTGAACGGCAAGGCGACCAGGCCGATCGACCCCAAGCTGTTCGAAACGCTGTGGGGCACCCAGGCCTTCATCGCGCGCTACGGCATCGAACAGCCGCTCGAGATCCTGTCCGGCTACCGCACGCCGGCCTCGAACAGTAAATTGATCGAAGCGGGCGTGCCGGCCGCGCGCCAATCGCTGCATATCGAAGGCAAGGCGGCCGACATCCGCATCGCGAACCTGAACGCCGAAGTGCTGGGTGGCTTGGTGCGCAGCTTCCGCCAGGGCGGCGTCGGCTTCTACTATCGCGCCGGTCCGCGCGGCGGCTGGATCCACGCCGATACGGGCCTCAAGCGCACCTGGAAGGGCTGACCCACACGAGGAGGCTTGCAACGATGAGCGGAACGACTTCCCCCAAGCAGGCCGCGACGCAGGGCATCGCGCTCGGCTTCATCGCGGGCTATGTGGACACGGTCGGTTTCGTCGCCCTGTTCGGGCTGTTCACCGCCCACGTCACCGGTAACTTCGTGTTGATCGGCAGCGAGCTGGCCTCGCCCTCGAGCGGCGTGTTGATCAAGTTCCTCGCCTTCTTCACCTTCGTGCTGGCGGTGGCGCTCACGCGGCTTGCGGTGCTGTGGCTGGAGCGCAGCGGCAAGCCGGTGCTGCTGGCGCTGTACCTGATCGAAGCCGCGCTGCTGTTGCTGTTCCTCGCCTTCGGCACGCTGGCCCGCCCGGTCACCGATGCAGGCGCGCCGCTGGCGCTCCTCGCCGGCGCGGCGGCGGCCGCGGCGATGGGCGTGCAGAACGCCGGCAGCCGGCTGGTGCTGCAGCAACTGGTCCCGACCACGGTCATGACCGGCAACGTCACGCAACTGGTGATCGACTGGGTCGACATCGCGCGCGGTGCGGCCGACGAGGTCGTGCGTGCGCGCAGCAGCAAGTTCTTCTGGCCGATCGTCGCATTCGCGCTGGGCGCGATCGGCGGCGCGTTCGCGTATGCCTGGGTGGCCTTCCTGGCGCTGGCGCTGCCGATCGCCGCGCTGCTCTGGCTGTGCGTCGGCGAACGCCAGGCCAGGGCATAATCGGCAGGATCAGGCAATGATCGTTCAGGAACGGTCTACCGCCTGAACATGGCCGCGCCCTAAGATGAAGGCCTCGATTCATCTTCCGGAGCAGCCATGAAAACCATAGACCACATCTACATCGACGGCCGCTTCGTGCGCCCGCTCGGCAGCGAGACGCTGGAATTGATCAACCCGGCCAGCGGCCTGCCGATCGGCCGCGTGACGCTGGGCGACGCGCGCGACGCGCAGGCGGCGATCGCCGCGGCCAAGGCGGCATACCCGGCGTTTGCGCGCACCACCGTCGAACAGCGCATCGGCTACTTGCAGCGGCTGGCCGACGCGGTGGCTGCGCGCTCCGACGAACTGGTCGACGCCATGGTCGAAGAATACGGCGGCCCGCTGCGCACCTGCCAGAACTCCACGCGGCGCGCGGCCGACGGCTTCCGGCGCGCCGCCGAACTGTTGAAGACCTTCGACTTCGTCAGCTACGTCGGCAAGGCCAAGGTGGTGCTCGAGCCGCTCGGCGTGGCGGCGCTGATCACACCATGGAACGCCAACTACTCCTTCATCTGCGGCAAGCTGGCGATGGCGATCGCCTCGGGCAGCACCGCGGTGATCAAGCCGAGCGAACTGAGTGCGATCCAGACCCAGTTGCTGGCCGAATGCCTGCACGCGGCGGGCCTGCCGCCGGGCGTGTTCAACATCGTCAATGGGCGCGGCGATACGGTGGGCGCCGAGTTCACGCGCCATCCCGACGTCGCCAAGATCTCCTTCACCGGCTCGACGGCGGTCGGCAAGACGATCGCGCGCGGCGCGGCCGAGACCATGAAGCGGGTCACGCTGGAGTTGGGCGGCAAGTCGCCCAACATCCTGCTCGACGACGCCGATTTCGAGGCCGCCATCCCGCTCGCGCTGGCGGCGGCGACCATGAACAGCGGCCAGGCCTGCCTCGCCGGCACCCGCCTGCTGGTGCCGGAGCATCGGATGGAGGAGGTCAAACGGCTGGTGCTGCGGGCGGCGCAGAGCTTCAAGGTCGGCGATCCGCGCGCGGACGGCACCATGATCGGGCCGATGGTCACGCAGCGGCAGTACGAACGCGTGCAGCACTACATCCGCGCCGGCCTCGAAGAGGGCGCGCAGCTGCTGGTGGGCGGTCCCGGCAAGCCGCAGGGGCTGGAGCAGGGACACTACGTGCGGCTGACCGTGTTCACCGGCGTGCGCAACGACATGGCCATCGCGCGCGACGAGATCTTCGGGCCGGTGCTGGCGATCATCGGCTACCGCGACGAGGACGAGGCGATCCGCATCGCGAATGATACGATATACGGCCTGCACGCCTACGTCAGTTCGGGCGATGCCGAACGCGCCGGCCGGGTGGCGGCGCAACTGGTCGCCGGCCGCGTATTCATCAACGGCCTGTACGACGAGCCGGATGCGCCGTTCGGCGGCTTCCGCCAGTCCGGCATCGGCCGCGAGTTCGGGCGTCACGGCTTGCAGGCTTACCTTGAACCGAAAGCCATCATGGGCCACCAACAGTGAACAGCGATATCGACGTCTTGCGGGAGGCAGCGGCGCGCCATTTCGACGGCGTGCCGGACGGGCAGCGCCAGGTGCACACGCCGATTCCTTACCTGTCCTTCCTGCGCTTCTTGCGGCCGACCGAGATGAGCCGCGGCATCCTCGAGCCCTCGATCTGCCTGGTCCTGCAGGGCCGCAAGAAGGTGCTGATCGGCGCCGCGATCAAGCATTACGGACCGGGCAGCTATGTGCTGTCGGTGGTCGACATGCCGGTGTCGGGCCAGGTCACGCGCGCCACGCAGGACGAGCCTTACCTGGGCCTGAAGATCGACCTCGACCCGAAGGAGATCGCGGCGCTGGTGATCGACTTGCGGCTGGCGGTGCCGAACAAGCCGGCATCGGCCGCGGGCGCCTGCGTGGACGCGGCCGGCGCCGAATTGCAGGACGCCTTCGTGCGGCTGCTAAAGCTGCTCGCCGCGCCGGCCGACCGCGCCGCGCTGGCGCCGCTGGTCAAGCAGGAAATCCTGTACCGGCTGCTGAGTGGACCGAGCGGCGCCATGCTGTACCACACGCTGCTGGGCGAGCGCCGGGAGCAGGGCGTGAGCGCGGCGATCCAATGGATCAAGCAGCACTACGACCAGCCGATGAAGATCGAGGAGTTGGCGCGCGAGGTGAGCATGAGTCCCTCGGTGCTGCACCGGCGCTTCAAGGCGGTGACGGTAATGAGTCCCTTGCAGTACCAGAAGCGGATGCGGCTGACGGAGGCGCGCAAGCTGCTGCTGGCCGGCAGCATGGAGGCGGCGACGGCGGCCTACCGGGTCGGCTATGAAAGCCCATCGCAGTTCAGCCGCGAGTACCGCCGCCTGTTCGGCGCCTCGCCCTTGCAGGACGCCGAATTCCTGCGCCACCACGACATCGAGTGATTATTCGGCGCGGGCGGCGCGCTTGATCGCCTGCGGCGGCTGGCCGAAGGCGCGCAGGAAGGCGCGCCGCATGCGCTCGGCGTCGGAGAAGCCATTCTCGCGCGCCACCACCTCGATCGGATGGCTGCCGCTTTCGATCATCGCGCGCGCCGATTCGACCCGCAACTGCTCGATCGCGCGCGCCGGCGACTGCCCGGTCTCGCTGCGGAAGCTGCGGCTGAACTGGCGCCGCCCCAGGTGCGCCGCCTCGGCCAGCAAGTCGACCGACAGTTCCTTGCGCAGATTGCTCTTGGCATAGGACAGCGCGGCCTGGATCCGGTCCGACTTCGGCGCCAGTTCCAGCAGCGCCGAAAACTGCGACTGCCCGCCGCTGCGCCGGTGGTACACCACCATCGTCTTGGCGATCGCGCGCGACACCTCGCGCCCGAGGTCGGCCTCGACCAGCGCCAGCGCCATGTCGATACAGGCCGTCATCCCGGCCGAGGTCCAGAGCGCGCCGTCGTTGATGAAGATGCGGTCCGGGTCCACCTTGATCTTCGGATAGCTGCGCTGCAGCTCAGGCGCATAACACCAGTGCGTGGTCGCGTGCTTGCCGTTGAGCAGGCCGGCGGCCGCCAGCACCTGGGCCCCGGTACAGATGCTGGCGATGCGGCGCGAGACCGCGCTGGCCTCGCGCATGAAGGCCAGCACCGCCGGCGCGGCGGGGGCGATGTCCAGCGCGCCGGTCACCAGCACGGTATCGAAGCGCGGGTCGCCGAAGGGCAGGGTCTCGACCCGCACCCCGGACGAGCTGGTGACCGGGCCGCCGTGCTCGGACAGCATCTCGATCGCATACGCCGGCCCGCCGGGCTCGCCGTTGGCCAGCTCGAAGGTCGATACCGCCGCCAGGTCGAGGATCTGGAAGCCGGGGATGAGCACGAATCCGATGCGCTTTTTCATGATGTCCCAAATTGAGGTTTAAACGACTCTTGGGACCAAAGATAAATGGCTAGACTGGGTTTGTCAACTACCGACAAGCACTTTTAAAAGGAAACCATCATGAGCACAAGCACCAACAAGGGTACCGCGCTGATCACGGGCGCATCGTCGGGCATCGGCGCGGTCTACGCCGACCGCTTTGCGCGCCGCGGTTACGACCTGATCCTGGTTGCGCGCGACCGCCAGCGCCTCGACCAGCTGGCGGCGCAATTGGCCGCGGCGAGCGGCCGCAAGGTCGACGTGATCCAGGCCGACCTGTCGCTGGGCGCGGACCTGGCCAGGGTCGAAGCGCGGCTGGCGAGCGACGCCTCGATCACGGCGCTGGTCAACAACGCCGGGCTGGGCGCGACCGCCAGCCTGATCGACTCGACGCCCGAATCGCTGGACCGGATGATCGCGCTGAACGTGGTGGCGCTGACCCGGCTGGCGCGCGCGGCGGCGACCGGTTTCGTGGCGCGCGGCAGCGGCGTGATCGTCAACATCTCGTCGAGCGTGGCGCTGGCGCCCGAGGTGCTGAACGGCGTGTACAGCGGCACCAAGGCGTTCGTGCTGAACCTGACGCAGTCGCTGCACCATGAAGTCGGGGCCAAGGGCGTGCGGGTGCAGGTGGTGCTGCCGGGCGCGACCGCCACGCCGTTCTGGACCGCCGCCGGGCTGCCGGTCGAGCACCTGCCGTCGGAGATCGTGATGCAGGCTGACGAGTTGGTGGACGCCGCGCTGGCCGGCCTCGACCAGGGCGAGCTGGTGACGATCCCATCGCTGCCCGACGTCGGGCAATGGCAGGCCTTCAGCGCCGCCCGCCTGGCGATGGGCGACAAGCTGTCGCGCCAACACGCCGCCCCGCGCTACAAATAAGCAACATGGGGTCACATCTGACAATCGTACATTTCGCTAGCGAAATGTACGATTGTCAGATGTGACCCCAAGTGAGGAGCAATAAAAAACCGCGCCGCCTCGGGAGAGGCGGACGCGGTTTTTGGGTCTGGTGCGGGGTCCTGGAATCGAACCAGGTTATCAGTCTTAGGTGCTAGTACCGACTTCGACTGGGCTTTACCAATAAGCGAACCTCGCAGCTCAAATCATACGCTTTCTTTGTTAGTTGGCAAGTAAAATTTACCACAACCAATATAAATTCTTTCATGAATTCATTCATATTGATAGGGTTTGGCCGGTACCTCGTCCTTGTGCTGCTTCTCGAGTTCGTCGAGGTCGAGCCGGTGGTCCCACCAGATGTACCAGCCGCGCTTCTGGTCGGCCTCCACCTCCGGGTGCGTGCGCAGGAAACCGTCGAGGAATTGTTCAAATTCTGATACGTACCCCCCGTGGCCGATACGATATTTCGCAGTGTTCGCTTTCATGGCGCCTCCTTTTCACCTTGCTGTGACTTGGCCGAAGCCGGCGAGTTCGCCATGTACGGCAGCGCCGAAATGCCGTACGATACGCGCCGTCCCCTGCTTTCTCCCAGCCATCACATGACCCTCGCGCCCGACCAGGACCCGCCCCGTTTCCGCCCCGTTCCCTGGATCCATCTCGAGACCCCGCACGACGTGGAAGCCTGGATCGACGCCCACAACCGCAGCCTGCAAGAGCATATCGGCCCCCAGGAAACCGGCTATGGCGTGTGCTTTACGCTGGCCGCCGGCGGCAATCTCTACCTGCACACCAGCGCCGATGCCGTGATCCTCGACGTCGAAGCCGACGCGCAATGGATCGCGCCCCTGATCGTGGCCGCCACGGAAACCGCAGCGCCCGCCGCCCAGCTCTGGGTCCTGCCCGACGACAAGCTGGTCCAACTGATCATCGGCCTCAGCAGCCTGGTGGCCAGCACCACCCTGGTCAGCGGCCATTATTTCGGCGCGCGCGGCAGGAATCGTGCGTATTAGCACTTCTTTCTTCGCACGCGATCCGGTTTTTCAGTTATAAAAGCGGATTCGGCTTTTTTGAAACGGACAAGGTGATACGCATGACCCAGCACGCCCCGCACGCCATCCTTCGCCGCACGCTTGTCCTCGGCGCCACCGTGCTGGCCGCCAGCCTCATGCTGCCGGCCGCGGCGGCCGACCTGCTGGCCGCGGCCAAGGCGCGCGGCACCCTGCGCATCGCGATGGAAGGGACCTATCCGCCATTCAATTTCAAGGATGGGAAAACCGGCGCGCTGGCCGGCTACGACGTCGACGTCGCCAAGCTGGTCGCCGCCAAGCTGGGCCTGAAACCCGAATTCGTGACCACCGAATGGGCGGCGATCCTGGCCGGCCTCGGCGCCGGCAAGTACGATGTCATCGTCAGCCAGGTCGGCATCACACCCAAGCGCCTCGAGGCCTTCGATTTCTCCGAGCCCTATACCTACTCGAGCCCGCAGCTCATCGTGCGCAAGAACGAGCGCGCCAATTACACCAGCCTCAACGACCTGAAGGGCAAGAAACTCGGCGTGGGGCAGGGCAGCGTGTTCGAGCAGCAGGCCAAGGCGGTGCCCGGGATCGAGGTCAAGAGCTATCCGGCCGCGCCCGAGAACCTGCAAGACCTGGCCTTCGGCCGCGTCGACGCCGCCCTCAACGACAGCCTGATGGTGGCCTACCTGCTGAGTAACTCGCAGCTGCCGATCAAGCCCGGCGCGCGCGTCGGCAATGTCGAGCGCATGGGCATCCCGTTCCAGAAGGGCAATCCGCAGTTGAAGACGGCGCTCAACAAGGCGCTGGCCGAGGCGGCCGCCGACGGCAGCTTGAAGAAGGTGTCGGTCAAGTGGTTCGGCACCGACGTCAGCCGCCCGGCGCCCTGACGATGGAATTGCTCGACCTGCTGCGCGACGCCGCGCCCGTGATGCTGGCCGGCGCCGGCTACACCCTGCTGTTCGCGATCGCGTCGATGGTCGGCGGCCTGCTGCTCGGCTTTCCCGCCGCGGTGATGCGCATGTCGCCCTGGGCGGCCGTGCGCTGGCCGGCCGCGCTGTATGTGAGCGTGATGCGCGGCACGCCGCTGCTGGTCCAGATCTTCGTCATCTATTATGGCCTGCCGAGCGTCGGCATCGAGTTCAAGCCGGTCACCGCGGGCGTGCTGGCGCTGTCGCTGAACGCCGGCGCCTATCTGTCCGAAAGCCTGCGCGGCGCGATCGTCAGTATCAGCCAGGGCCAGTGGCGCGCCAGCTTCAGCCTCGGCCTCGGTTACTGGCAGACCCTGTACCATATCGTGCTGCCGCAGGCGCTGCGGGTCGCGGTGCCGTCGATGAGCAATACCTTGATCAGCCTGATCAAGGACACCTCGCTGGTCTCGGTCATCACCATGACCGAGCTGATGCTGGCGACCAAGGAGGTCATCGCGACCACCTTCCGCCCGCTGCCGCTGTACATCGCCGCGGCCCTCATCTACTGGTGCCTGAGCCTGGCATTCGAACATTTGCAGCGCCGTGCGGAACGGCGCCTGAATCGCGCACACGCCTGACACGCTGCTCGACAGCCGGGAGCGGCGGTGCTAATCTTGTCGGCACTGCAATCTGTACCGGCAACCGCGCGAGGTGAGATGGACAAACACGATACGCAGCAGCCCCTGGCGCCGCGTCCCCGCGCGCGCGCCGGCGACCGCTCGCTCGATGCGTCGCTGCGCCGCGCCACGCTGTCGTCCGATCTCGCATCCTTGCCCTGCGCCGGCCCGGCGTCGCCGGTCGACAGCGGCGTCAGCCCCGACCGGCTGCGCTTCGAACAGGAGCAGGTCTATTTCAATGAGCTCTACCTGCTGGCGCCCGTCGGCTATTTCGTGGTCGGCTTCGACAGCACGATCTTGCAGGTCAACCTGGTCGGCGCCGGCATGCTCGGCATCCGGCGCGCGCATCCGCAAGCCCACCATTTTCGCAATTTCGTCAGCGCGATCTTCCTGCAGGACTTCGACAAATTCTTCAGCCGCGCGCTGAACAGCCAGACCCGCGAGCAATGCCGCGTGATGCTCAGCCGCGAGGACGGCGGCGAGCTGCCGGTCACCCTGCTGGCCAGCGCCGACGGCAGCGGCCAGGCCTGCCGCGTGATGGTCGAACATGCCGAGGGCAAGCTGGCCGCGCTCGAACGCAGCGAGGAGCGCTTCCGCCGCATCGTGCACACGGCCGAAGAGGGCATCTGGGAAATCGACGCGGCCTCGGTCACCACCTTCGTCAATCCCAAGATGGCGGCCATGCTCGGCTACGCGATCGAAGACATGCTCGACCAGCCGCTGACCGGCTTCATGGACGACGAGGGCCGCACGCTCCTCGAGCGCAATATCGCGCGCCGGCGCCAGGGCATCGCCGAGCGCCACGAGTTCAAGTTCGTGCGCCGCGACGGGGCCGAGCTCTGGACCTCGATGGCCGCCAATCCGATCTTCGACGCGGCCGGCGCCTACGTCGGCGCGCTGGCACTGGTCACCGACATCACCGACCGCCGCGAGTCGACCGAACAGATTTGGCACCAGGCCAATTTCGACCATCTGACCGGCCTGCCGAACCGCCACATGTTCATCGACCGCCTGACCCAGGAAGCCAAGAAGGCCGACCGCAACGGCACCTTCCTGGCGCTGCTGTTCATCGACCTCGATCACTTCAAGGAGGTCAACGACCGCCTCGGCCACGCGGTGGGCGATGCGCTGCTGACCGAGGCGGCGCGCCGCGTCGGCGGCTGCGTGCGCACCTCCGACACCCTGGCGCGCCTCGGCGGCGACGAGTTCACCGTGATCCTCGCGGGCCTCGACCATATCGGCAGCGTCGAGCGCATCGCGCAGTCGGTAATCTCGGTGCTGGGCATGCCGTTCGAGCTGGGGCAGGAGCGCGCCTACATCTCGGCCAGCATCGGCATCGCGCTGTATCCGCCCGACGCCACCGACATCGGCCAGTTGCTGGCGCATGCCGACCAGGCGATGTACGCGTCCAAGAACGCGGGCCGCAACCGCTTCAGCTATTTCACGCCCGACCTGCAGGAAGCGGCGCTGGCGCGCCAGACCATGGCCAGCGACCTGCGCGCGGCGATCACGGCGCAGCAGTTCGAGATCCTGTACCAGCCGATCGTCTCGCTCAAGACCGGCGCGGTGCACAAGGCCGAGGCGCTGCTGCGCTGGCGCCATCCGAGCCGCGGCCTGCTCAGCCCCGCCGAATTCATACCCTTCGCCGAATCGAACGGCTTGATCGTGGAGATCGGCGACTGGGTGTTCCGCGAGGCGGCGCGCCAGGTGCAGCAGTGGCAGCGCACGATCGACCCGGGCTTCCAGGTCAGCGTCAACAAGTCGCCGGTGCAGTTCCGGCGCGACGCCGATATGTACGACGAGTGGTTCGCCTACCTCGGCGAACTGGGGCTGCCGCCGCAAAGCCTGCTGATCGAGATTAACGAGGGTGTGCTGCTGGAGGGCGTCGAGAAGGTCATCGGCCGCCTGCGCCAGTACCGCGCGATGGGGCTGCAGGTGGCGCTCGACCATTTCGGCACCGGCTATTCCTCGCTGTCCCACCTCAAGCGCTTCGATATCGATTACGTGAAGATCGACCAGTCCTTCGTCGCCACGCTGGACGCGGACGACGGCGACCTCGCGCTGTGCGAGGCGATCATCGAGATGGCCCACAAGCTGGGGCTGAAGGTGGTGGCGGAAGGCGTCGAGACCAAGGTGCAGCGCGCGCTGCTGCTCGACGCGGGCTGCGATTACGCCCAGGGCTTCATCTTCGCGCGGCCGATGGCGGCCGCCGACCTCGAGGCGCTGGCGCGCCAGGCCGTGCCGCGCCTGGCCTAACGCCGTCGTTCTCCCCACTGGGGAAAACGACTTCCCGGGCTCGGCGCCCCCCCTTGGCGGGAACCCATGCATTGCATGAATTCCCCCCATACTGCGCCTGAACATGAGGCGAAGTATGGGTCCCCGCTTTCGCGAGGACGACCTTACATATTGGGGTAGTTCGGGCCGCCGCCGCCTTCCGGCGTGACCCAGACGATGTTCTGGGTCGGGTCCTTGATGTCGCAGGTCTTGCAGTGGACGCAGTTCTGGGCATTGATCTGCAGCCGGTCCTTGCCGTCTTCGGTCTTCACGAACTCGTACACGCCGGCCGGGCAATAGCGCGCTTCGGGGCCCGCGTACTGGGCCAGGTTGATCTCGACCGGCACGCTGTCGTTCTTCAGCGTCAGATGGATCGGCTGGTCTTCGGCATGGTTGGTGTTCGAGATGAACACCGAGGACAGGCGGTCGAAGGTCAGCTTGCCGTCCGGCTTGGGATAGGCGATCGGCGCGCAGTCGGCGGCCGGCTTCAGGCATTCGTGGTCGCCGTAGTCGCGGTGCAAAGTCCACGGCGCCTTGCCGCGCAAGAGCAGCTGGTCGATGCCGGTCATGATCGAGCCGAGGTAGAGGCCCTTCGACAGCCACGGCTTGACGTTGCGCGCCACGTGCAGCTCTTCGTGCAGCCACGACTGCTCGAACGCGGTCGGATAGGTCGCCAGTTCATCGTGCTGGCGCTGCTCGCCCAGCGCGGCGAAGGCCGATTCGGCGGCCAGCATGCCGCTCTTGATCGCGGCGTGGCTGCCCTTGATGCGGCTCATGTTGAGAAAGCCGGCGTCGCAGCCGATCAGCGCGCCGCCCGCGAACACCAGCTTCGGCAGCGCCTGCAGGCCGCCCGCGGTGATCGCGCGCGCGCCGTAGGAAATCCGCTTGCCGCCTTCGAAGAACGGGCGGATCGCCGGGTGCGTCTTGTAGCGCTGGAATTCTTCGTACGGCGACAGATACGGGTTCTGGTAGGACAGGCCGATCACGTAGCCGACCATCACTTGGTTGTTCTCCAGGTGGTAGAGGAAGGAGCCGCCGTAGGTGTCCGCCGCGAGCGGCCAGCCGGTGGTGTGGATCACCAGCCCCGGCTTGTGCTTGGCCGGGTCGATCTCCCACAGTTCCTTGATGCCGATGCTGTAGGACTGCGGGTCCTTGCCCTTGTTCAGCTCGTACTTGGCCATCAGCTGCTTGCCGAGGTGGCCGCGCGAGCCTTCGGCGAACAGGGTGTACTTGGCGTGCAGTTCCATGCCGAGCTGGAAGGCGTCGGTCGGCTTGCCGTGGCGGTCCACGCCCATATTGCCGGTGGCGACACCCCTAACCGCGCCGTCGTCGTTGTACAGGATCTCGGCGGCCGGGAAGCCGGGGAAGATTTCGACGCCCAGCGACTCGGCCTGCTGGCCCAGCCAGCGCACCACGTTGCCCAGCGAGATCACGTAGTTGCCGTGGTTTTCAAAGCAGGCCGGCACCATGAAGCCGGGCGTCCGGTAAGCCTTGGTCTCGGTCAGGAACAGGATGCGGTCTTCCGTCACCTCGGTGTTGAGCGGGGCGCCGAGCTGTTTCCAGTTCGGGATCAGTTCGGTCAACGCGCGCGGATCCATCACCGCGCCGGACAGGATGTGCGCGCCCAGTTCGCCGCCTTTTTCGAGCACGCAGACCGACACCTCCCGACCTTGTTCGGCCGCCAGCTGCTTGAGTTTGATGGCGGCCGACAGGCCGGCGGGGCCGCCGCCGACCACCACCACGTCGTATTCCATCGCTTCGCGCGGGCCGTATTGTTCGAGTAGATTGCTAGGCTCTGTCATGGTCTCATCATGGGAAAAAAATTTAAGCACGAGTGTGCGGCTTTTTAGCGAGGATTGCAACTTTGACGCCATTTTACGGGCTTTATCGGAGCGCACCGTCTAATGCGCCCATCGGGGCTGGCAATTTGTGTAATCATTATGCTTTTGCAGGCACACAGCACAGGAGCCGAACGTGGGCATCGAAGTCAATTTTGAAGGAAAAATCGCGATGATCACCGGCGCCTCGAGCGGCCTCGGTGCGCGCTTCGCAAAGGCGCTGGCGGGCGCCGGGGCGCAGGTGGTGCTGGCCTCGCGCCGCACCGACCGGCTCAAGGAATTGCGCGCCGAGATCGAGGCCGAGGGCGGCGCCGCGCATGTGGTGTCGCTCGACGTGACCGATCTGTCGAGCATCAAGTCGGCGATCGCGCATGCCGAGACCGAGGCCGGCCCGCTCGATATCCTGGTCAATAACTCGGGGGTGTCGACCACCCAGCGCCTGATCGACGTCACGCCCGAAGACTATGCGTATGTGATGGACACCAATTTGCGCGGCGCCTTCTTCGTGGCGCAGCAGGTGGCCAAGCGCATGATCGCGCGCGCCAAGGGCGACCCCAAGAAGCAGCACCGGATCGTCAACATCGCCTCGGTGGCCGGGCTGCGGGTGATGCCGCAGATCGGCGTCTATTGCATGAGCAAGGCCGGCGTGGTGCAAATGACCAAGGCGATGGCGGTGGAATGGGGCAAGTACGGCATCAATGTGAATGCGATCTGCCCCGGCTACATCTCGACCGAGATCAACGAGGAGTATTTCGCCACCGAGCAGGGCAAGCGCCTGATCGAGATGCTGCCGCGCAAACGCCCGGGCAAGCCGGAGGACCTGGATGGCCTGCTGCTGTTGCTGGCGGCCGAAGAGACCCACTTCATCAACGGCGCGATCATCACCGCCGACGACGGCATGACCGCCCAGTAAGGCGTAAGCCGGACCTCAGTGCGTATCTGTTGCATACAGACAAATTAGTTTCCGAATGAAAGGATTGCGCTATTGTGCGGGGGAGGGGCCGGCTTATAATTCAGCATTCATTTTTTGTTGCGCTTTGGATTGCGCACCCCGGAGGAGTCCATCAGCATGCGCACAAGCGGGGTTAGCTTTTCGATTACAAGTCATGCCGCGTGGGCGCCCGGGATCGCCACCCCGGAGGCGTGGGCCCAGTGGTCGCAAGCGCCGTTTGCGATCGATGCCGGCGCCGAGCCGGCGGTGCGAGCCATGCCCCCGATGCTGCGGCGCCGCGCCGGCTTTCTCGGCAAGATGGCGCTGGAAGTGGCTTACCAGTGCCTGGACGGCCGATCCGATATTCCCACCGTATTTTGTTCGCGCCATGGCGAGGCGCAGCGCGCCGTCGAGCTGTTGAGCGACCTGGCGCGCGGGGAACCGCTGTCGCCCACCGGTTTTGGCCTGGCCGTGCATAACGCCAGCGCCGGCCTGTTCTCGATCGCGCGTGCCGACCGCGCCAACCACATCGCGCTGGCGGCGGGCAGCAGCACCATCGAGCACGCGGTGATCGAAGCCTGCGGCCTGCTGGCCGACGGTGCGCCTTTGGTCATGCTGGTCGCCTACGACTGCGGCCTGCCGCCGGTCTTCGCCCGGTTCGAGGACTGCCGGGAACAGCCGCACGCGTGGGCCTGGCTGATGGCGCCGGCGGCGCAGCAGCCGATCCGCCTCGGCTGGAGCGCGCACCCCGGACCCGCCGGGCAGGCCGCGCCGGCGCTGCCGGGCGGCCTTGAAGTGCTGCGCTTCCAATTGAGCGGGCAGCGTGAAATGCAGCGCGTGGCCGGTGCGCGCTGCTGGACCTGGACGCGCGGTGCTTGAGCGGCTGGGGCGCTATTGGCGCGTGGCGGCGACCGGGCTCAGTTTTGCCTTGTTCGGCATCGGCTGCCTGCTGTTGCGGGTGGTCCTGTTCCCGCTGCTGGCGCTGCTGGTGCGCGAGTCCGCGCGGCGGGTCGGCACGGCACGCACCGCGATCCGGCTGACGGCGCGCGCGTTCGTGGCCACCATGCACGGGCTTGGCGTACTGCGTTACGAGATCGTCGGGCGCGAAAAACTGGGGCGCGGCGGGCTGCTGATCCTGGCCAACCATCCGACCTTGATCGACACCTTGTTCCTGATGGCCTTCGTCAAGCGCGCCGATTGCATCGTCAAGAGCCAGTTATGGAGCAACCCGTTCACCGGCGGGCCGGTGCGGGCGGCCGGCTATATCAGCAACGCCCACGGCCCGGAACTGGTCGATGCCTGCATCGCCTCGCTGCGCGCCGGGAACAACCTGATCGTGTTCCCGGAAGGGACCCGCACCCCGGCTGCGGGCGCGATCGCCTTCAAGCGCGGCGCCGCCAATATCGCCGTGCGCGGCGCGCGCGACGTGACGCCGGTCCTGATCCGCTGCGAACCGGCCACGCTGGGCAAGGGCGGGCGCTGGTGGCGGGTGCCGCCACGCCGGGTCCAGTTTCGCATTGAGGTAATGGAAGACATCCAGGTTCACCGCTTTACCAGTACCGGCCTGTCGAATGTGCTGGCGGCCCGCCGGCTGACCGATTACATGCAGCGCTACTTTACCGAAGAAGGCCTATCGCATGCTTGAACTAGAAGTCAAACAACTGATCATCGACGTGCTGCAACTCGAAGACATCGGCCCGGACGACATCGACAGCAAGGCGCCGCTGTTCGTCGAAGGCCTGGGCCTCGACTCGATCGATGCGCTGGAACTGGGCGTGGCGCTGCAAAAGCGTTACGGCATCACCCTGTCGGCGGAATCGGAAGACACGCGCCGGCACTTCGCCTCGGTCGCCGCGCTGGCGGCCTTAATTGAAGCACAGCGAAGCAAGTAAGGGGGCAGGGAAATGGTGGCGATAAGCGCGATGGACAAAGACGAGCTCTTTGCGTGGCTGGCGGACCTGCTGGCCGCGATGTTCGAGCTGGAACGGACGTCGCTGAAGCTGGAGTCGAACCTCTACGCCGACCTCGACATCGACAGCATCGACGCGGTCGATCTCGCCGTCAAGCTCAAGCAGCTGACCGGCAGGCGCCTGGCGCCGGAAGTGTTCAAGACCATCCGCACGATCGGTGACGTGGTCGAGGCGCTGGCCGGCCCGACCGAGGAGCAAGCGCTATAAAGCGCGCACTCCTGACCGCACTGACGGTCGTGCTCACGGTGCTCTATCCGCTCGCCATCTGGCTGGGTCACGGACGGGTGGAGCCGCGCTGGCTGGCCGGATTGCTGCTGCTGGCGGCGGCCACGCGCCTGCCGTCGCTGGCCATCGGCCGCGCCGCACGCTGGTCGGCGTTCGGCGCGCTGGCGCTGGCCGCCTGCGCGGTATGGGAAAATGCGATGCTGCCGTTAAAGCTGTATCCGGTGCTGGTGAACGCCGCGCTGCTGGCCGCTTTCGGCTACAGTCTGGCGGTGCCGCCGTCGATGGTGGAGCGGCTGGCGCGCCTGCGCGAGCCGCAGCTGCCCGATGCGGCGGTGGCCTATACCCGGCGCGTGACGCAGGTGTGGTGCGGGTTTTTTGCCGTCAACGGCGCGATCGCGCTCGGCACCGCGTTGTGGGCCTCGCCGGCCGTCTGGTCGCTGTACACGGGCGTCATCGCCTATCTGCTAATGGGCCTGCTGGGCGGCGCCGAGTATGTGGTGCGCATGCGTTTCAAACGGCTGCACCATGTCTGATTTCTTTCTCGACCTGGCCGGCCGCGCGCCGGACGCCGTCGTCGGTCACCGGGCCGGCAGCGCGGTGCCGCATGCGGCCTTTGTACAGCGGGCCGGCGCATGGCGCGCGCTGGCGGCGCGCAGCGCCGGCCGCCATGTCGCGCTCTACCTCGACGACAGCGTCGAGTTTGGCGCCGCGCTGATCGGCGCCTGGCAGGCCGGCAAGACCGTGTGGCTGTGCGCCGACACGCTGGAAGCGAGTTGCGCTGCGCTGGCGCGCTCGGTCGACGCCTTCCTCGGCGAGTTCCCGGCGGTGTATGCGCCGGCGATGCCGGCCGCCGGCGACCGCTGCACGCTGGGCTGGAGCGCGCTCGATCCGGGTTTCGCCGCGCTGGTGGTGCACACCTCCGGCAGCACCGGCGCCGCGCAGGCGATCCCCAAGCGCCTGGCGCAGCTGACCAGCGAAGTGGCCGCGCTCGAGGCGCAGTTCGGCGCCCGCATGGGCGACGCCGCGATTGTCGCCACCGTCTCGCACCAGCATATCTACGGCCTGCTGTTCAAGGTCTTGTGGCCGCTCGCGGCCGGCCGCGCGATCCAGGCGCACAGCCTGGCGTATCCCGAGGAGCTGGCGGCCGCGCTGGCGCGCCGCGCCTGCGTGCTGGTCGCCAGCCCGGCCCACCTCAAGCGCTTGCCCCGCCACCTGGACTGGCGCGCCGCCGCCGGCCAGCTGCGCGCGGTGTTCTCGTCGGGCGGCATGCTGGCGCCCGACGCCGCGCTGGCGGCCGGCGCGCTGCTCGGGCAAGTGCCGGTCGAAGTCTACGGCAGCTCCGAGACCGGCGGCATCGCCTGGCGCCAGCGCCAGCCCGGCCTGGCCGACAGCTGGACCGCCTTGCCCGGGGTCGCATGGCGGATGCGGGACGACGGCCTGCTCGCGGTCAGCTCGCCCCACATCGGCGACGGCTGGGTGACGCTGGCCGACCGCGTGCGCACCAGCGCCGGCGGGCGCTTCCTGCTGGAGGGCCGCAGCGACCGCGTCGTCAAGATCGAGGAGAAGCGCATTTCACTGGACGCGCTCGAAGCGGCGCTGTGCGCCGGCGGCCTTGCGCAGGAGGCGCGCGTGATCGTGGCGCCGGACGCGCGCGGCGGGCGCCAGACGCTGGCCGCGTTCGTGGTACCCTCCGCCGAGGGGCGCGCGCAGTTGGCGGCGGGCGGCAAGCTGGCCCTGAACCGGCGCCTGCGCGCGCAACTGGCCGGCATGGTGGAGGCGGTCGCGCTGCCGCGCCGCTGGCGCTACCTGGAGGCGATGCCGCTCGACGCGCAAGGCAAGACCACCTACGCCCGGCTGGCCGCGATGCTGGACGGCGGCGCCATCGAACGGCCCCGGCTGCCGCAGGTCCGGGTGCTGGAAGCCGGGCCGCGCCAGGTGCTGCTCGAACTGGTGGTGCCGGCCGGGCTGCTGTATTTCGACGGCCACTTCGCGGCCGCGCCGGTGCTGCCCGGCGTGGTGCAAGTCGATTGGGCGATCCTGTACGGCCGCCGCCACTTTGCATTGGCGCCGGCGTTCCAGGCCATCCATGCGCTCAAGTTCCAGGGCGTGATCCGGGCCGGCAGCCCGGTCCGGCTGGCCCTGATGCACGACGCGCCGAAGGGCAGCCTGCAGTTCAGCTATTCCTCGGACGCCGGCCAGCACGGCAGCGGCCGCATCCTGTTCGGTCCTCACCCCAAGGGCGCATGCTAGAGAAAATCGCAAAAACGGAGGCGGGGCATGTTTAAACCCTGCGTGCTGATCCCGGTGTACGACCACGAGCACGCGATCGGTGCCGTGGTGGGCGCCGTGTTGCGGCACGGCGTCCCTTGCATCGTGGTCGACGACGGCAGCGCCGACGCCTGCGCGGGCGTGCTGCGCGCGCTCGACGGCGTCGACCTGCTGCGCCATCCGGTCAACTGCGGCAAGGGCGCCGCGGTGCAGACCGGGTTCGCGCACGCGGCACGGGCCGGATACACCCACGTGCTGCAGATCGACGCCGACGGCCAGCACTGCATCGCCGACATCCCGCGCTTCCTGGCGATGGCCGAGGCGCATCCGCAGGCGGTCATCGCCGGCTGTCCGGTGTACGACGAGTCGGTGCCGGCCCTGCGCTTTTACGCGCGCTACCTGACCCACATCTGCGTCTGGATCAATACCTTGTCGTTCGCGATCCGCGATTCGATGTGCGGCTTCCGCGTCTACCCGATCGCGCCGGTGGTGGCGCTGATGGCGCGCCAGCCGATCGGGCGGCGCATGAATTTCGACACCGACATCCTGGTCCGCCTGTACTGGGCCGGCCTGGCGGTGGTCAACCTGCCGACCCGGGTCGGCTACCCGAGCGACGGCGTGTCGCACTTTCGCATGTGGCGCGACAACCTGCTGATCGCGCGGATGCACGCCAGCTTGTTCTTCGGTATGCTGCTGCGCCTGCCGGCGCTGCTGGCCCGCACATGGCGCCGGCGATGAGCGCCCGCGATGCGCGCCACTGGGCGTCGATCAACGAAGTCGGCTTCATGGCCGGCATGCGCCTGTTGTTCTGGATCGCCCGGGTGTTCGGGCGCTGGCCGTTCCGCGTGGTGCTGTACCCGGTGCTGGCCTGGTACCTGCTCGCCAAGCCGGGGGCGCGGCGCGCCTCGGCCGCCTACCTGGACCGGGTGCGCCGGTATGCGCCGGCGCCGGGAGGATGGTATGGCGTGTTGCGCCACTTCGGCGCATTCGCCGAGACCATCCTCGACAAGATGCTGCTGTGGAGCGGACGTTTCGATGCCGGCGCGGTGCGCTATTTCGGCGTCGAGCCGGTGCGCGAGCGGATCGCGGCCGGGCGCGGCGGCCTGCTGCTATGTTCGCACTTCGGCAATCTCGACCTGTGCCGCGTGCTGTCGCAGCGGCGCGGCGAGCTGAGACTGACGGTGCTGGTGCACACCCGCCACGCCAGGGCCTTCAATCGGATGCTGGCGCAGCTCGATCCGCGCAGCCAGCTCAATCTGCTGCAGGTGACCGAGATGACGCCGGCCACCGCGATCATGCTGGCCGAGCGCGTCGCCCAGGGCGAATTCGTGGTGATCGCGGGCGACCGGGTACCGGTTGCGCCGAATCCGCGGGTGGCGCTGGCCAGTTTTTTGGGCGCGCCGGCAGCCTTCCCGGTGGGGCCGTACGTGCTCGCCAGCGTGCTCGAATGCCCGATTTACCTGCTGTTCTCGATGCGCCGCGGCGCCGGCCATGAAGTGCATTTCGAGCTGCTGCGCGATACGGTCAAGCTGGCCCGCAAGGGACGCGCCGACGCGCTGGCCGAACTGGCCGCGGCGTACGCCGCGCGGCTCGAATACCACTGCGCGCGCGCGCCGCTCGAATGGTTCAACTTTTACGATTTTTGGCATTTACCGGACCCGGAAAGATACGATGCACCCCGCTGACCTGAAAACCACGCCGCGCGCGATCCAGTTCGACCGCGGCCGCCTGAGCATCGAAGACATCGTTGCGATCGCGCGCGGCGACGCGCGCGCGGTGCTGTCGGCCGATCCGGCGTTCCGTGCGGCGATCGCGCGCGGCGCCGACTTCCTCGACCGCCTGCTGCGCGAGGACGGCACCATCTACGGCGTGACCACCGGCTACGGCGATTCGTGCACGGTGACGGTGCCGCCCGAGCTGGTGGCCGAGCTGCCGCACCACCTCTACACCTACCATGGCGTCGGCCTGGGCGAGTACCTGACGCCGGCCCAGACCCGGGCCGTGATGGCGGTGCGCCTGGCCTCGCTGTCGAAGGGTTACTCCGGCGTCAGCGTCGAACTGCTGGAGCAGATCGCGCGCCTGCTCGACGCCGGCCTGCTGCCGCTGATCCCGAGCGAAGGGTCGGTCGGCGCCAGCGGCGACCTGACCCCGCTGTCCTACCTGGCGGCGGTGCTGTGCGGCGAGCGCGAGGTGTGGCGCGACGGCGCGCAGGTGGAGGCGGCCAGCGCCTTGCGCGAGGCCGGCATCGCGCCGCTGCGCTTGCGGCCGAAGGAAGGGCTGGCGATCATGAACGGCACCGCCGTGATGACCGCGCTGGCCTGCCTGGCCTACGACCGCGCGGCCTACCTGGCCCGGCTCGCCACCCGCATCACCGCGATGGCCTCGTTTGCGCTGGACGGCAATGCCCACCATTTCGACGCGACCCTGTCCTCGGTC
>Ga0193702_1000049_pt1 | contig 50942 bp, 62 predicted proteins | sample U3a1metaG_FD_143060 | JGI IMG/M metagenome (GOLD analysis project Ga0193702, IMG submission 143060) | Soil microbial communities from a riparian zone of the East river system, Colorado, United States - U3a1 | ecosystem: Environmental > Terrestrial > Soil > Riparian zone | place: USA: East River... | reverse complement strand
GCCCGCGTACCAGCCCGGCCAGGTAACAGTTTTTGGTATGTTGCAGGGCCGGGGCTATTTGCCCACCTGCATACATGCCCAAACCAACTATGGCTATACCCAATTTTTTTTGTGGTTTGGTTAATGCCAGTGCCGATAATGCCGGGGTAAGCGCCAGCGTGCCTAATCCGATTGTGCCGGTGCGGATAAATCCACGCCTTGAGAATTGATTGTTTGATTCCATAATTGGTTTAATGGTTTATGCTATTAAAATTACTAAAATAATTTTCTAATAAGTCATGCAGAAGATTTTGTGGTATCGGCTTTAAAATTTATAGAAATAATAAAGTAAAAAAATACTTTATTTAAAGTATTAATTAACACAAGCAATGTGTTTTACTGATAAAAAGAAAAGTATTTGTTTAATATTAAAACAATATTAAACAAAAAGATATTATATTCGTACTATAATACAACATGTGAGAATATTTTAGATACAAACGGCGATGCCCTTTACTAAATCAATTTTAACTGTTAAAACAACTGACGATGTACAAACATTGTTGGTTGCTTTATTATTAATGCTAATCATTGGTTTTAAATGTTATACACTTATTGCCCCAAAAACCAATACCCCTCAGCAACAAAGCAAGACCTATGCAATTCCAGGCCTTACCTGGAATTATCCGTCATTAGAGGTTGATGTGCTAAATGCAATAAGGTAAAAACAAACATAAGATCACTCATTAATTACTATAAATACCCCCCCCCCTTTAGCTTTTGGCTAAAGGGCGCATATTATGTTATACTTAAAGCTTAAAGTTTTGGTGGCGGAGGAGTTGTTGTTGAGCCGCCGCCTTGTCCGCCGTTACCTGTACCAGCAGGGGCTCCTTGTCCGCCGGGCCTTTGACCACCTTGTCCGCCGGGGCCACCCTGGCCTCTTGGTGGTTGGGCCGCAAGTGCAACTTCGGGTTTTGCAGCACCACGGTGGCAGGTATTACAACTAACACTGGTTAATGCCATCATATTTAACGAGTCTTTTTTAGTATCAACGCATTTACTGTTTATCTTGGCCGCCATTGCATACATTTTGCGGGCCATTAATTTTTCCGGCTTTACATCACTGGCATAATCCATTTGGTTGGTTTCGGTATTACGTGCATGGCAAAAACCACATTGCACACCTAATGACCGCCTCCAGGTATTCATAATACTACCTAATTCCCTATCGGTAATATGTTTAGGCAATATTTTAAGGTTTGTATATTTATGTTCCTGGGGAGCCTGCTGCTGTTGTTGAATTGAAGTCATAGATGCTAAAAGCACCACGCCTGCAAGTAAGCCCGTTGCAGCAACAATTTTTGTATTTAATCTCATTTTCGCGATATTTAAGTTATCGAAAATAATATTTTTATATTAGTGTTGCAACATTATAAAAATATCGTTTAATCCATTGCCGATATATTACCGATAGCCTGTAAACAAAACACCCCTTAACTTTCGTTAAAGGGCGCTATTATAATATGGCTTAGAAACGGTTATGCGCAGGAGGAGGAGTTGTTGTTCCGCCCTGGCCACCTTGTCCCTGGCCTCTTTGCCCGCCCTGGCCATTTTGGCCTGGTTGTCCGTTTTGGCCTGGCTGCCCGTTTTGGCCTGGCTGCCCGCCTGGTGTGCCCTGTGCTGGTTGGCCCCCAAGGCCATTTCTTTGCGGCCTTGGCCTGTTTTCAAGTAACGAAATTTCGGGATGTGATACGCCATGATGGCAGGTATAACAATTTACACTACTTTCCATAACAGCGCCTAAAGTATCTTTTTTAGCATCAAAAAATTTACTGTTAATTTTGGCAGCCATGGCATACATTTTACGCGCCATTAATTTTTCGGGCTTCGTATCCAGCGGATATTCGATCTTGTTAGTTGTTGGATTAGTAGCATGGCAAAAATTACACCTCACACCTAAAGCGCTTGCCCACTCGTCCATTAAATGGTCCACCTGGCGGTAAGTCATCTTTTTTAATACCTTAATATTAACCAGTTTTGGATCTACCCGCTGCTGCGGAACTTGTTGTTGGGGAACCTGTTGCCGTATAGTGGTCATAGATGCCAAAACAACAATACCCGAAATTAAACCTACAGAGGCTATTATTTTCTTATTTAAATGCATTTTGTCATATTTAAGTCACTAAAATAAGTATTTCCGTTTATGTTTCCCACTATTGTTTCCAATTAACACATTATTGTTGCAAAAACTACAGAAAGGCTACAGAATTAATTATTGCATTATCTCAGCAAAATGGTAATATCAATGCTTCACTAATTTCCCATAACCGGTTACGCGCGGCCACATCATTTGCAACAGGGGCCGCTTTAGCCGCTTTTTTCTTTATAAAATATTGCCCGCTCAGTTTATCCAGTTTGGGGGCTGTCGCGAGGTATACAGGCGTTTCGGCACCTTTTTCGGGACTGATCATAATCGGGCGCGCCAACCAGAATATCACCTTTACCAAACCTGTAGTATGTGCGCTAAAATTGGTATTTACCGTGCCGGGGTGCACCGCGAAGGCGGTTATGCCTTTATCCGCATATTTTTCGGCAAGTGATTTGGTGAAATAAATATTAAACAACTTGGTTATTCCATAAAACTTCATCGGCGAGTAACTATGCTCACCCTGCAGGTTATCAAACAAAGGTTTACCCGCTTTATGCATTTCGGAGCTTAGGTTAATAATACGCGCGTGGCCCTTTTCTAAAAGGGGCATCAAAAGCGTAGTCAATAAAAAAGGCCCCAGGTGATTTACCGCGAAGGTCATTTCAAAACCGTCCTTAGTTAATTCCCGTTTGTTAAATATCCCCCCGGCATTATTAATAAGCACATTTACCGCAAATAGTTTGGCCTTCAATTCAGTCGCTGCTTCCCTAACGCTTTGCATATCGGCAAGGTCACATCGCACTACAAAAATGTGCTGGTTGCCGGTTTCGGTTATTAGCCTTTGTTTAAGCTGCTCCCCTTTTTCGGTATCGCGTACCAATAAGTAAAGGGCGTGGTCTTTTTTGGCGAGGGCTATGGCGGTTTCTTCGCCTATTCCGGATGTGGCCCCGGTTATTACTGTTGTGATTATGGGCATATATTTTAAATATATAAAAAAGCATTGGTTTACCAATATTGTATCCCGAGATACGCGGAAATCGCTTGGCAGCAATCTTTACTTCAAAAAACTCAAATACAGGCCATGTGCGATACCTTTCCCTAAATTTAGGGGAAGGAGGAGGATGGGGTAAAACAGTTGGCAGGCTGCCGACCATCACCGATATACTTTCAAATGTTAAAAAAAGTTAAAATCGCCGCATAATCGTTAAAAAAAGAAAAATAAATTTGGTTTTTTACGAAATGCTCGTAGATTTACGAAACAATCGTAATGACAATGGAAAAACTATCGCAACAAGAGGAAGAAGCCATGCAGGCTGTATGGCAAAACGGTATTGGTTTTATAAAAGATTTCCTGGACCTGATGGCCGAACCAAAACCGCCCTATACTACCCTGGCCTCCACCGTAAAAAACCTGGAGCGTAAAGGGTTTTTGGAAAGCGAAAAAATAGGCAACTCATTTCGTTATATCCCGGTTATAGCCGAACAGGAATACAAAAAGCGATTTATGAGCGGCTTTGTGAACGATTATTTTAAAAACTCTTATAAAGACCTGGTAACATTTTTCGCCAACGAAAAAAAGATAAGCGCCGTGGAATTAAAAGAGATCATCAAACTGATTGAAAACCATAAATCTTAAAGACTATGCCAGCTCTGTTTGTTTTTTTACTGAAAGTAAATATCGCGCTGTTATTGTTCTGCGCCGGATATTACCTGGTGTTAAGGCACCTTACCTTTTATACCCTCAATCGCATTTATTTGGTGGCGGCTATACTGTTTGCTACAGTTTATCCTAAAATAAACCTGGATAGCTTTGCACAACGCCACCAGCAATTAGCAAGGCCCGTACAGGTAGTGATGTTAAACCTGGCCCCTGCCGAAACCCTGGTTAAGCCGCTTGCCCAGCCTGCCTATTGGCATTGGGCCGAGCTGCTGTTTTTCATTGGCGCAGCATTTTTGGCCATTCGGTTGTTGATGCAGTTGTTTTCGCTGTATAAACTGCATCGCGGCTCCATCCCAATGAAGATACGCGATCATGATGTAAGGATAGTTCATGGTAATGATGCTCCTTTTTCATTTTGGAAAAGCATCTATATTAACCCGGCAAAACATGGCGAGGCCGATCTGAAAGCCATACTAAAACACGAACAGGTACACGTAGACGAATGGCATACGCTGGATATCCTGCTGGCCGAAATAAGCACTATATTTTATTGGTTTAACCCAGGTATATGGCTGATGAAGAGAGCTGTGCGAGAAAATATTGAGTTTATAACCGACCGGAAAATATTAAAAAATGGTATCGACAGTAAACAATACCAGTACAGCCTTATTAATGTAAGTTTTGCAGGCGCGCCGCATAACCTGGTTAACCATTTTAACCTCTCAACCATTAAAAAAAGAATAGTGATGATGAATGCTAAACGGTCTTCGCGGGCTAAACTTACACGCTATGCGTTTTTAATACCGGCAGTTTTAATATGCCTGCTTACCTTTAGTTTTTCAAAAGCCGAACTGGTTAAGAAAAGCAAAAACACCTATAAAGCCATTACCTTATCTGTTGCCACCATAGCCCATATCGCTTCCGAAAAATTGGATGCAAAATATGTGACCACTTTGTTTGAGCAAAAAGATACCATAAAGACCCTTAACTTAAAGTTGGATACCAATAAGAAATATGTAGTGATGAGAGGAAGCTATAGCTACACCTTTAATACAGATACGTTACGAGCAGGCAAACATTTAAACATAGATTCTATCAGGGTAATTAAAATGTTTGGCAAACCGGTTACAGTGGCAAATGTGAGGATCGGAGATTCCTCTATAAGTAAAATGCGGATTAACGGGCATGATATAAATGTGGCCTATACCTTTAACCGGGATACCAATAAAATTAAACTTATAAGGATTAACGGCCATGCCGTAGGCAAAGACTCTGTAGTCTATATTGTTGATGGTGTAAAGTTGCCCAATTCGGATTTGAATGCGATATCTCCTATGAACATAGAAAGTATTCAGGTTGTAAAAGACAATCTCGCAGGCCCCGCTATGATAATGATAACAACTAAAGATGGCAAAGCCGTTGCTACAAATGGAACTGTTGATAACAGGGAGGTTTTGTTAAATAAAATGCGCGGACTTAGTGTTTCGAAAAATGGCGTGGTAACGCGCGATACTATCCTTATTGAAAAAACAATCGGCGCAAATCAAAAATCAAACCAGCCTGTTGTGGTTAGGGGCTACAGGTTAGGTACAGCACCGGGTGGATCTGTAACAAAAACAAATAGTGAGATCAGTATAGATAACCTTTCGGCAAAACTGATTTATATTGATGGCAAAGAAGCATCAGAGAAAGAGTTTAAAAAGCTCTCTGCAGCCGATATTAAAAGCATGAGCGTTAAATCGGGCGATGAAATAGTTAAACAATATGGCAGTAAGGCCAAAGATGGCGTATTGTTTATCATTACAAAAAAGGCAAAATAAATTATTTAACTGTTTAATCACTCCAATCCTATTACAATTCTTGCTATGAAGATTTTTAAAATAATTTATTTTAAACGGGTTGCCCTTACCCTTTTTTGTGGGTATAGTTTAGTGGCAATCTATCTAACAATAATTATTAAACCTAACCTAACTACTCACTCAATCAACCCAATAAACTTAACATAAGTCATGAAGAAATTATTAAACAGCAATTTTAAATTTACCCTGTCTGCCTTATTATTAGGCATCTGTTTTACCGCTAATGCGCAAAAGCTGCCTAATGTGCAACTGACCAGCGTGCGCGCGCCCTCCAGCATTAAAATGGATGGCAAAGCTGCCGAGTGGGATTATCAGTTCCAGGCTTACAATAACGCAACAAATGTTTTTTATACGCTGAGTAACGACGATAATAACCTGTATTTAACCGTACGGGCTACCGATCAGAGCGCGATCAACAAAATATTAAGGGGCGGCATCACATTTACTATAAATACATCAGGCAAAAAGAATGACAAAAGCGGCGCCAGCATTACCTACCCTATTTTTGGGACAGACAGGCCGCGCATCACCTATAAAAACATGCCCGAAATTATACCGGGCAACACAGTTTCCGTAAAACGCGCCGATTCATTTATGTACGCCAATAATGCCATGCTTGATGCCAAATCAAAAAACATTATAACAAAGGGTATCCCGGGCGTTGATACCATTATTTCGGTTTATAACGAAGACGGCATAAAAGCGGTGGAAGCTTTTGATAATAAAATGGTTTACACCTGCGAGTTCGCAGTTAGCCTGAAACATTTTGGCCTATCAGTAGATAACCCAACAAAGTTTGCCTATAATTTTAAGCTTAATGGTATAAACATAGATGATATCATGAAAAACATTAAAATTACCCAGGGCCCTAATGGCGAAGTAACGGCTGTTTCAGTAGGCGACAAACCGGCGGGCGGTCCTCCGGTTAGCGGGAATGTTAGCTTTACCGTTATGTCGGGGGCAAGCACTGGTGCCGGGCCAAAAATGGACCTGAGTACAGGTGGCGGCGAATCAATAAAAGTTATTGGCGGCCCGGCTGGTGTTCAGTCATTAACAAGCCCTACCGATTTTTGGGGCGAATATACCCTGGCAAAGAAATAATTATAACTATCTAATATTCCATAACCTTGTCATGAAAATATCGGCCATCTTTTTTAAGTCAGTTTCAGTTAGTATTTTTTTGAGTGCCTGTTTTACAGCCGGAGCCCAAAAATTACCAAATGTGCAGCAGCAAAGCGTTATTGCCCCTGCGGATATAAAAATTGATGGTAAAGTAACTGAATGGGACAATAAATTTCAAGCATATAATAATGCTACCGAGGTTTTCTATACCATCTCTAACAGTACAGAAAACCTGTATTTGACCGTAAAGGCAACCGAAGTTGCAGTTATCCAAAAAATTGTAGGTGGAGGAATAACATTCATGCTAAAAAGTACCGGTAAAAAGAGCGCTATCACCCCTGTAACTATCACCTACCCGTTGGTGCAGTTTCAATTTTCCCAGGTTAACTACCTATTAAAAAGGGCCGAGCCCATAGCAGAACCGGCTTTGAACGCATTAAATAAGCAGTTAACCGATCACCAGAAAGATATCACCATTACCGGTGTAAAAGAGATCCCCGATGCCTTAGTATCGGTTTATAACGACCAGGGCATTAGGGCGGCGGCGCTTATTGATAATAAAAAAGCTTATACGATTGAAATAGCTATCCTCTTAAAGTATTTACAACAGGAAATTGACGGGGCGGGAACTTTTAGCTATATCCTGCAAATAAACGGGCTGAGTACACAAAATGTAAAAGTTGTTGGGGGCATAAACCCAAATGCCGATCCGCAGGACGTTCCCGTAGATCATGCTGCGCCTAATTTTGATTTTGCCCCTACGTATTGCAAGGGCGAATACACACTGGCAAAAAAATAATTAATTGTAACACCATGAATATCATTTAGTCCAAATAATACTATTATTTAATACCCCTCCTTTTTAAACTTATTTAATATGAAAAAATCAATCACCCCCCGCAAATCAGTTTTGTTCATTTTATTGGCAGTAGCTTGCCTTACTGCTACAGCGCAAAAGCTTCCAAACGTTCAACCGGCAGGTGTACGCGCCCCCGACAATATTAAAACAGATGGTAAAACAACCGAATGGGATAACCAGTTCCAGGCGTATAACCATGCAACAGATGTGTTTTATACCCTGTCTAACGATGACGCGCACCTTTATTTAACCATACAAGCTACAGAAACAGCCATTATCAGTAAAATAATGGGGGGCGGCATTACCCTCACTGTGCAAAAATCGGGTAAAAAGAATGATAAGGATGGCGTGAGTATCACCTACCCCATATTTGATAAAAATAACAGGCCGTCCATTGGTATGAAAATGCGTATGAGCATGGAAAATGGTGTTTCAAAAACAGAAACAACTTCCGATCCGGTCACCGATTCGATGATCATGGCACGCAACAAACAATTAGATGAAAAATCAAAGGTAATTGCCGTTACCGGCGTACCGGGCCTGGATACCCTTATCTCGGTATATAACGAGGACGGCATAAAAACAGGCGAGCGGTTTAACAAAACCGGCGCTTATACTTATGAACTGTCTGTTGACCTTAAAGTGCTGGGCATATCCGTAGCCGATGCCTCAAAATTTGCTTATCATATCAAGTTAAATGGTATTAGCACATTTGGTACGCCCACTATTAAGATACAAGGGGGCGACGGGTCGCCTGCTTCGGCAGCGGCTACCGCGGCAGCAACCGAACAGATAATGGCGAAAATGAGTGCAATGATGGGCCCATCAGCAACACCTACCGATTTTTGGGGAGAATACACCTTAGTAAAAAAATAGTTTTTAGTGTTTTAATGATGAATGAGTAGCCGGCTAAGCCAGCGTTGATAAAACAACCTGGGCAGCCGGTTTTTTTATTACCCCCTCTTTAACTACCTCTCCTGCAACATTGTAATTACAATCACCGCTTTTACGAAATTATCGTAATATTCACGCTACAATGCTTTTTTTGATAACGGGTTCTGTTTATCTTACACTATACAAACCTCTTAACCGTATTTATCATGAAAAGATCAACTATCCTTGTCCTTAAAAGATCGCTCACAGTCCTGGCATTAGTATCCGCCTCTATCGTTGCCTCAGCGCAAAAATTGCCCAATATTCAAAAAAATAGTTTAGCTGCCCCCACCAGTATTAAAATAGACGGTAAGGCAATAGAATGGGACGATACCTTCCAGGCTTATAATAAAAGCACAGATGTTTATTATAGTATAGCCAACTCTGCCGATAATTTATACCTGGTAGTACAGGCTACCGATCCGGATATTATCAGTAAAATAATATCGGGTGGCATAACCTTCACCATTAAAAATGCCGACAAAAAAAACACAACCGACGCGGTAACCATTACCTACCCGCTAAAACCTAAACCCGCACCCCGCGCTGCATCTGCACCGGGCGCGCCCGGGACTGTAACCTCTGTAGGCTTAGGTGGCGGCAGCGGACGTGGTATGGGCGGTGGCGGTATGGGTAGAGGTGGTACCAGCACAGGCGGTGGTGGCGTTGCCGCAAAATTAAAAGATGAAGGCCCTATATCCGATGATGACCTTGCTGCCTTAAATAAGCAGGTTAGCGATAATATAAAAGAAATAAAAATAACAGGTGTTAAAGAATTCGCGGATTCATCTGTATCCATCTATAATGATGAAGGTGTGCACGCTGCCGGGCTTATCAACAGTAAAAAAGCCTATACCTGCGAGTTTTCCATAGCCCTTAAATACCTGCAACCGGAAATTGGGATTGCCGGGACATTCAATTACAACATTATGCTTAATGGCCTGCGATGACCGTAGTTATTGATGGTAAACCCGCGGACGCGAGCTCGCCACAACTTGCTAATATCATGAGTATAATGGCAAGCGGCCCGGGTGGAAACTCGTCTTTTCAAAGCATGACATCACCGACCGATTTTTCGGGCACCTATACCCTTGCAAAGAAGTAAATAAGATCAAAAACCTTTCAACCTATACCTTATCATGATAATGCGTCTGATTTTAGTTAACAAAACAGGTGGTTAGGGCCAATGGCCTTAACCCTGTTTTTGCCCTTTTTTCCGGTTTGGCCAATGGGCAAACCAAATCAACGCAGCGATTTTTGGGGAGAATATACTTTGGCAAAGAAATAAAAAACATAACCCGCATTTTATCAAATACTTGCAGAACGTGTTTTTTAGTTATACATTTGATATAACCGTTATAAACTCTTCTTGCCATGAAAATATTAATGCGTATAATTTTACCTGCCTTTTTATTTTCGGTTATTGCGGCAACTGCGCAAAAGCTGCCCAATGTTCAAGCAATTAGTCTGCGCGCCCCTGCCGGTATTAAAATAGATGGTAAGGCAATAGAATGGGATAACAAATTCCAGGCTTTTAATAATTCGACTGAGGTATTCTATACCATAGCAAACGATGACGAAAACCTTTATTTGACTGTTCAGGCAATCATCCCACAGGTTATTAATAGAGTGGTTGGCGGCGGCGTTACTTTAACTATTCAAAAATCCGGCAAGAAAACCGATAATAACAATATAAGTATTACCTATCCATATACCGATAGCAAGACCTTTCTCATTTTCAACTTAAAGCTACGGCAAAGTATTGCTTCGGATACATCGGTTAACGCCGCCGATTCTGCTATGGTTCAGAACAACAAATTACTGGAACAAAAATGCAAATGGATAGCCACCACAGGTATCAAAGATTTAGACTCTTTAACCTCTATATACAATGATGAGGGTATTAAAGCAGTGGGAATATTTGATAAAAAAAAGATTTATACCATCGAACTATCTGTCTCGCTTAAACACCTGGGACTTTCGACAAAGGATGCGGCAAAATTTACTTATAATATACGAGTTAACGGGCCCAAACCTACACCCATTCCGGTATTGCCCGGGAATGAAGAAATAACGGCAATGCTTAATGCAAGTGCCGCAAGGAAGAATGCCCCCACCGATTTTTGGGGAGAATATACATTGGCAAAAAAGTAACCTTAATTACATACGCTTGCTGTAAAATAAGACAGCAATATCATTTATTAAAAACACGGGTATCTTCTACTTGCTGTAATTTTCGTAAACAGGAAAGAATATCTGCTGATTTTGTAAATTTTGCCGGGACTGCAATCCAATTAATAGGGTGCCCGGTACGGTATATCGAAGCCTCTGTCTTGTCGGTCATTATGCCAACCAGTTTGTTATTACCAATAGCAATTGATCCGCTGGCGCCCTGTGTAAGCGGGACCTTAGTTATTGTAAAAAACGACAATGCGGGAACATTATCTTTTATATAACAAACATTAAAACCCAAACTTTCATTTCTTCCCATCATACTTCTACCGTATCTTCTCAACTCTTCACCTTCATGGTAATCATTGCCGGTATCAAGCAGGTTAACAAGTATAGGCCGGCACCCACGCGCTAACAGCTCAGTTGCTGCGTCTTTATATTCCTTTTTTTGCAGGGAGATGATTGCGATATTCTTTTCATCGTCTGTAAAGGCCACCGCAGGATGTTTCGCGTCCTTGCCGTACAAGCCGCCAAGGTTGAAATCAAATTTAGGGCCTAAATTAACGCCTACGTTTATGTGCAAAAAACTCGCAGAAATGGTATCATTTGGCAGGTACCCGCTTTTATCATATTGAGTTGCTATAATATTTTTAGCTGTTACCAGGTAAAGCTTGCCATGATCGGACAGTAAAAAGGCAGTTCCCAATGACGTATCTCTTATGGACCCATTACTTTTATTATTAATACTTCGAATGAGTATAAGTGAATTATACCATTTTTCTTTGATGGTATCACTTGGGTTAGGCCCCTGGCCATAACTAATTTTTACTTTTTTTGGATCAATCTTTACTGCGTTACCAACTGGGTGTAATCCCTGGGCATAACTAACATGGCAAAACGCCATTATATAGATTGTGGCGGTAAGTTTTAATAAATTTTTCATTGTATTAAGGTTTAAAATTATGGCTTATGTAAAAATAGGTAATCATTTACCCGTTGTATTGCAACATTGCAATTACAACTGCTTGTTTTTACAAAACCCTCGTAATATTAGCGATACAATGTTTTTTCGGAAAGCGTGTCAACGTGTTGCGCCGCGAGCGACACAGCTATGATACCTATTAATATGTTTTAAAATTGACAATCTTAAATCAATTTCGTTTTACATTTGTTTATAGTTTGACTATTGTACCACAATAGTCAGATATTAAACCAAAAATATGAAAACCTATCTTGTACCTGTCGATTTTTCTAAAACATCTGTAAATGCTGCCAAATTCGCGGCAGCATTAAGCCATCAAACCGATGTTAAACAGATCATTTTATTAAATGCTTACTATGTATCTCCTTATGAAACCGTGTTACCCAACCCGGATATGGTACTGGTAACCGAGGAGGAGATTGAAGCAAACGCGGCAGACAGGATACGAAAACTGGAACATATAAAACACAAACTTGCTAAACTGGTAAAGCCCGGAGTAGAGATAACTACTCATTTAAACCGCTCGCACTTATTACGTGCGGTGGTAGAAAATGTGATTTCCAAAAAGGCCGATGTGGTGATAATGGGCATTAAAGGCAATAGCAGTGTTGACGATACCCATATTGGCAGCCATGTTATAAAAATATCAAAAGCCAGCCCGGTACCGGTAATAGTAGTGCCGACAAATTATCATTTTGAAGAGGTAAAACGTATAGTTGTTGCCTGCGATTTTAATAAAGTGACGGAAACGATCCCGTTAGATGCGCTGAAAAGATTACTGGACAAAAAGCATTATGAACTACTGGTTGTAAATATTGATAAAGAAGCTAAACATATACAAAAAGATGCCACCCAAATGGCCGAAGAAACCGCTCTGTATGGTATGCTAAAAAATTTTAATCCCCAATATTTTTACCTTTATAAGCCCGATATTATTAATGGTATATTGGAGTTTGCTGCCGATAATGATGCGCAAATAGTTATCGCGCTGCCCCATAAATACAGCTTCTTCCAATCGTTACTGCATGATAGCGTTTCCCAACAATTGGCCGAGGCGGCGGCAGTACCGGTATTGTTGTTGAAATAAATATCTACCTGATTTAACCATAAAATCTGCACATTTGCATATCCGCACATTTGCACATTAAAAATTAATGAGGGTACATTTTATAGCCATTGGCGGCAGTGCCATGCACAACCTGGCCATTGCATTGCATAAAAAAGGGTTCACGGTTACAGGGTCGGACGATGTAATGTTCGAGCCATCAGTTTCCCGTTTGGGCAAACAGGGTATCCTGCCCGAAAAGGAAGGATGGTACCCCGAAAAAATAACGCCTCAGCTTGATGCGGTCATTTTAGGCATGCACGCCCGTATAGACAACCCCGAACTGGTAAAGGCACAGGAGTTGGGCATAAAAGTATATTCATACCCCGAATATATTTACGAGCAATCAAAAGATAAATTGCGGGTAGTTATTGGCGGCAGCCACGGCAAAACTACTATCACCTCCATGATATTGCATGTGCTGAAGGCAGCGGGTAAGGATTTTGATTATTTAGTCGGCGCCCAGTTAGAAGGCTTCGAAACCATGGTGAGGCTAACGCACGAGGCGCCCATAATTGTGATAGAGGGTGATGAATATTTAGCTTCGCCGATAGACAGGCGGCCAAAGTTTCATTTATACAAGGCAAATATTGGAGTGATAAGCGGTATTGCCTGGGACCATATCAATGTATTCCCAACATTTGATAATTATATAGAGCAGTTTAAACTGTTTATTGAAACCATTGAAATAGGCGGTCAGCTAATTTATTGCCAAACAGACCCGGTTTTAAATAAAACGGTGATCGGTGATTTTTCAGAAATAGAGAAAATACCTTATTCATTACCACAATATACTATTGAAAATGGAATTACAACCGTTATAAACGGCCCGGATAAATACCCCCTGCAAGTTTTTGGCGAACATAATTTGTTAAATATGGAAGCTGCCCGGCTGGTATGCGAAAGCCTTGGGATTACCCGTCATGATTTCTATACGCATATCATCACTTTTAAAGGGGCTGCCCGGCGGTTAGAATTATTGGGGAAAAACAGCACCTCCAGTATTTTTAAAGATTTTGCGCATTCGCCGTCAAAGTTAAAAGCTACGGTACACGCGGTTAAAACCCAATTTCCTGGCAGAAAGTTAATTGCCTGTATTGAACTGCATACCTTCAGCAGTTTGAATAAGGATTTTTTGGCCGAATATGCCGGCGCGATGGATGAGGCTGATATAGCGATAGTTTTTATCGATAAAAAAACATTTGAGCAAAAAAAGATGGAACCCTACCCTGCCGAAACGGTAAAAAAAGCTTTTTTAAAAGATGACCTGCTGTTTTTTAATGAGCCCGACATGCTCTTAAAGTATCTGGAAAACATTGAAATTGCCGGAAATAACTTATTAATGATGAGTTCAGGAAACTTCGGTGGAATTAATTTAATTGCTATTTCAAATAAATTATTAAAAAATTAGGAATATTTTAAAAAACATAGTAACTTTATTAACTATTGCGAAAACCCTTATTACCATCACTTAGCACTCACAAATGAAGACACTCGGAAAAAAGATCAGGTTGTTACGCCATCAAAAAGGCTGGAGCCAGGAAGATGTGGCCAAAAGGTTAGACATTTCTATCCCCGCCTTTTCAAAAATCGAAACCGGTATTACCGACATCAACCTATCGAGATTAGAACAAATATCAGTTTTGTTTGAAATGTCAGTTGTTCAACTACTTACATTTAATGACCTGGAGCAGGATCAAAAATTCGTTAACGAACTGGAGGTGGTTAACAAAAAACTGACCGACCGCGAAACGGAAATTATTGACCTGCAAAAGAAGGTTATTGAATTATTTGAAGAATTGAGGCATAACCGGATAACCGCTTAATTAAGTTAAGCGTTAAACAAGAAGTCTAAAACTTATTTTTCTTTTATCTTAAAAGGACTTTAACTTTAGACTTTATTGCTTTCACCTCAATTAAATATATAGCGCATTGTTAAATGCCTGTTGGCAAACGTTGCCCCCATAGCGCCGTGCAATGCCACCATTTTCTCGTTAAAGTCGCCTACCCATGATAGTTCCAGTATCTCATATTGGTTAAGGGGAAGCACATACTCGCCCAGTTTTATAAACAAGGCCGATTCTAAACCGTGGTTTTGAAATTTTTGCTTGGTGCCCATTACAATGGCCCTCATCCGGTTAACACCTCTCCATTTTCGGTATAAGAACATTAGTTTACCAATTAAATCAAGCTTTCCCTTTAATGGTTTTATCATCTGGTTAGCATCCGGCAACACGATATTAAAGGAAGCCGGCTCACCATTCACGTAGGCAAAACCTATCATGTTTTCATCCATTATCGGCTTCATTTTTTTAAAGCTTTCTAATATGGTATTATAAGTAATTGGCACGAAATTTTCAAACCCGGCCCAGGCATCGTTATATATCTCGATAAAGTCAGCGGCAAATTTTTCTATATTTTTCGCATCAAGGTGCTTAAACTCGTACCCGGGTTTTTGCGTAACCCACTTGGCTATTTTATAAAAACGCTCGGGGAAGGGTTTATGGACTATCAAATGATTGGTTATCTGCTCATAAAGCGTTTTAAACCCATAATCATCAAAAAAAGCTTTGTAATAAGGCGGATTATAATTCATTCCGTAGGAAGGCGGCGTAAAGCCTTCGGAAAGCAAGCCCCAAAAGTTATCGTTTTCGCCAAAGTTTATGGGGCCGTCCATTGCTTGCATGCCGTTTTCTTTCAGCCAATTTTTCGCGGTATCAAATAATAAAAAGGCGGCTTCTTTGCTATCAATACATTCAAAAAAACCCATACCGCCTGTTGGCTGCTCATAGTTAAAGGCCTTTTTGTTATTTATAAAAGCGGCAACCCTGCCAATTAGTTCACCACTATCATTTCGTAATATCCACCTTGTACATTTGCCAAATTGGTGAAAGTTGTTTTTTTGAGGATCAAAAACAGCTTCAACATCATTGTCCAGCGGGCAAACCCAATTATTGTCATTTTTATAGATCAACCGGGCCACATCTAAAAAGGCCTTTTTTGTCGACTTGTCCTTAACTTCGGTTATTACCATTTTGTAAATATAAAAAAAGCATCCGGCGGTATGCCCGGATGCTTTAACAGAAAAATGCCATTATTATTTATTGATCAATAATCGTCATCATCGTCGTCTTCATCAGCGTCAAATCTTTCAAATCCCAGGTCATCTAAAGGGCCGTCAAAATCGTCGTCTTCATCAACTATCTTTTTTTTCGGCGTAGATTCCATTGAATCATCATCATCGTCATCATCACTGCTTTTAGCAATCTTCTTGGTGTCTGGCTTCTTTGGCGTTCCCATTGCGGTTGATTTTGTTAAAAACTTATTTCAAGATTCAATAAAAATTGTGGATTAGTTATATATCAAATATAAATTTAAGCAAATCTATTTCATAGTAAAAATAATTAAAATCATTATTATTAAAAAAATGATTTTAAAATTTATTCCTGTTGCTCGCCTATCGAAATTGAATTATCAGTAAGTTCTTTAATATGAGGTAATTCTTGTATGCTGTTAATGCCAAAGTAGTCCATAAAAAGCCCGCTTGTGCCGTATAGAATTGGCTTTCCGATAGTTTCAGACTTCCCAACAATGGCAATTAATTCTTTTTCGAGCAGCTTTTGTATCGAGTAATCGCAGTTAACGCCGCGTATTTGTTCAATATCCGGCTTGGTTACCGGTTGTTTATAGGCTACAATTGCCAATGTTTCTAAAGCAGCCTGGCTCAATTTCTTTTTTGAGCGTTGTAATTGCAAAAGGCTGATAACCGAATGATAATTTTTCTTGGTTAAAAACTGGTAACCATTATTAACGTTAACTAATTCAATAGCGAGTGTTTCGCTTGCATATTTTTCCTTAATGGCTGTCAAAAACGCGGCAACCTCATCTGTAGCGAAATCACGCTCAAATGCCGCCTGCAGGCAATAAATTATTTCTTCGGTACGGATACTTTGTTCAGAAGCAAAAATTAATGCCTCAATATAAAGCTCGGGGTTTTCCATCGGGCTAATATCTGTATTCTTTGGGCTTGTAACAAATTTATAGGCTATCAAAACATAAAATAAGATATGGTGTACTTGTATGTAAATATTAACCGGCAGTGCAAAATAAAAGTGTACCGATATAGATTAACCCCCTTTAGTTGTACTCTCTAAGGGTGTAACAAGTTGTAAAAATTAAAAATCCGGAAAGACTGCTTTACGTACATCATTAAAATTATAACCTATAAATATCAAATACTATCAACTACCTATGAAAACAGAAACACAAATTAACACAGAAGGGGTAAACATGGCCAGGCGGTCGTTTTTACGTTATGCCGGTACCGGCGCGGCTGCCGTTGGTTTACTAACCGCGGCATCTTGCCACAAAGACAATATTATTACCAACACCGGTATCGACATTGGTAACGGTGATGTGGGCATCCTTAACTTTGCCTATGCGTTGGAACAACTGGAAGCAGCCTTTTATATCCAGGTAGCGGCAACGCCGTATAGTGGTATTACAGCTACCGAAACTGCAAGGCTCACAGACATCCGCGACCACGAGGTTTGTCACCGCGAATTTTTTAAAGCCGCACTTTGGAAGCAAGCCATACAAGCCTTAACTACTGATTTTAGCTCGATAGATTTTACCAGCCGGGCAAAAGTATTGGCTGCGGCACAGGCATTTGAAGATACGGGCGTTGCCGCGTATAACGGTGCCGGTTATTTGATCCAGAGTTCGGCTTATTTAGGTTTGGCAGGGAAAATAGTTTCTGTTGAAGCACGCCATGCTTCTTACATCCGCGACCTTATAACAGCAGGCTCATTTGGCGACACTACTATTTTAGATGCAAATGGAATGGACCAGTCTAAAACCATAGCACAGGTAATGCCTATTGCAAATACCTACCTAAAAACTAAAGTGAACGCGTCTAATTATGGTTATGTATCCTTCTAAACTTTAAAAACATGAACTTATTAAATTTAATAGACCAAATAGATAAGGCTGATCCGGAGTTTCAGGACAGGATAAGCCCGCGCCGTGACGCCATCAAAAACATCACGAGCTTTGGATCAAAAGTGGCAGTAGCCGCTTTACCCTTTGCATTTGCCACCTTATTTAAAAAAGCTTACGGGGCAACGGCAGTATTATCGGTAACCGATACGTTGAATTTCGCCCTTAAGCTGGAGTATTTGGAAGCTGCCTTTTACAATGCGGGTGCTGCTTCAACCACTATACAGGCAGGTTTATCAACAACAGAAAAGGCTTATTTAACCAGCATACAGGCCCATGAAAATGCGCACGTGAAATTTTTGCAGGGCGTTTTAGGTACAGCCGCAATAGCACAAACTACGCAAGGTACTAATGGTACCTATGATTTTACCGGTGGATATAATACCACTACCAATACAGTTACAAACACCGGGCCCTTTGCAACGGTAATGACGGATAGCAATATCTTTTTGAAAGTAGCATTGGCGTTTGAAGATACCGGCGTACGTGCTTATAAAGGTGCGGCCCCCAATTTGCTGGGGCAGCAAGTTCCCTTAACTGCGGCATTGAACATTCATTCGGTAGAGGCGCGTCACGCTTCGGCTATACGCCAGCTTTTATTTGCAAGGGGAATAACTATTAAACCCTGGATAACAGGGGCTAATGATACAGGGGTTATTGCAGTAAACGCCAATTATTTGGGTGAAGATAATTTAGTACAAGGCGGCGTTACAGTAACTACATTACCTGCCGTAAGCGGCACTACAGCTACAATAGCGGGACAGGAAGCTTTTGATGAACCTTTAGACCCGACAACAGTGGCAGGTTTGGTTGCTATTTTTGGTGTGAAGTAATTGCTTGTTGATGGAATATAATAGCGATGGGTTTAAAACCCATCGCTATTTTTTTTAATAGTTGATCACTTGTTCTTCTAAATGAACAGGTTTTTCGCGCCATTCATATTTTTGGTTGCGCAGTTGTGGTTCAAATCCTGCTTCAACAATAGAATCCTGTATGCCCTGTGCGGTAAACCGGTGCGGTGCGCCTGCGGCTGATACTACATTTTCTTCTATCATTATCGACCCAAAATCATTAGCACCTGCATGTAAACATAATTGTGCCACCTGCTTACCAACCGTAAGCCATGAGGCTTGTATATTTTTGATATTAGGCAGCATAATACGGCTCAAGGCTATCATGCGGATATATTCGTCCCCGGTTACACTATTGGTGATGCCGCGCACTTTACGCAGCAATGTGCCATCATCCTGGAACGGCCAGGGAATAAAGGCCATAAAGCCATAATGCCCTTCGGGTTTTTCTGCCTGTACTTCGCGTATCCAAACCAAATGTTCAAAGCGTTCCTCTATAGTTTCTACGTGGCCAAACATCATCGTTGCCGAGCTTGGCAAATTCAACTGGTGCGCCGCGCGCATAACATCAAGCCACTCTTTACCACCACATTTGCCTTTTGATATTAAGCGGCGCACCCGGTCGTTCAATATTTCGGCACCTGCACCGGGTAACGAATCAAGGCCGGCGGCTTTCATTTCGCGTAGTACGTCAATATGAGCCATGCCTTCCAGTTTGGCTACGTGCGCAATTTCTGGCGGGCCTAAGGAGTGCAACTTTAGTGTTGGATATAATTGTTTTAGTTCTCTAAAGAGATCCGTATAAAATTTAAGGCCGAGATCCGGGTGATGCCCACCTTGTAATAAAAGCTGGTCGCCGCCAAAACGGAAGGTTTCTTCTATTTTCTTTTTATAAGTTTCAATATCAGTGATATAACTATCCTCATGCCCCGGTCTGCGGAAGAAGTTGCAGAACTTGCAATTGGCTATACAAACGTTGGTAGTGTTTACATTACGGTCTATCTGCCAGGTAACCTTGCCATGCGGTACTTGTTTTTTGCGTAGTTCATTTGCCACATACATCAGGTCGGGTGTGGAGGCATGTTCATAAAGGTATATACCCTCTTCAATGCTCAAAAATTCAAACCGTGACGCACGTTGTAACAGATCGGCTGTATTCATATAGCAAATATACGCTGATTGGAGATTAATTACGGACTTTTTTGATTTATGGAATTGGGATGATTTTAGGTAATGCTAATTATTTAATAAAGGGATTCACAATTTTAAGTTGCTTATCTATTATTAAATCATGTTGCATATCTTCTGAATATAAGATTGTACAATCCGAAAGTAACGAAGATGCCACAATAATCGCATCGAACATTTGAAATTGATATTTCTTTATCAAATCAATTGCATTATTATAAACAGCAGGCTCTAAAGAAGTAAGTTCACAATAAGGTAACCAAGCCATTAAAGAATCTAAACAATCTTGTTTGGTCATCTTTAGTCGCTTATTGCATACATTAAGATATTCGCTTATAACCTGGGGAGAGATAATTGGTCCGGATGCAATTAGTTCATTCGCTTTTTTTCTTTTGTAGGATTCTTCATTTTCGTCATGAAGATATATTAAGATATTGGTATCAAGCGCGATCTTAGTCATAATCATTAGCTTCGTCCCTGTCAAATTTAAAACCTGACATATCTACGCGATATTTGCTAAGCGCCTTGTCGATAGCTTTTATTTTTTCAGACTTTTCAACATTTTGCAGGTTTTCAATTGGCTTAGCCTGATCTATCTCAAAAGCAATCACTTCAATCATTTTACCAACCATATTATTGGGTAACTGAAGTGTAAGGCTATTTTTATCAGATTTTAATATGGTACGTATCATACTAACAAATTTACAAAATTAATTGAAAGAAATATTTGACAACTTTAAAGTCGCCCAATCTATATTATTCGTCCCTTATCCAACCGCAAAACCCTATCCACGCTATCCGGTATCTCATGCTGGTAGTGTGTAACATAGATCAGTGTAACCTTACTTAAACTGCAAATGGTGTCTACCAAATTTTTAAAATGTAATTGCTGGTGGGTGTCCATCCCCTGGCAAGGCTCGTCAAATATCAATAAGTCAGGATTTTTGATTAAGGCCCGGGCCAGCAGGCAAAGTCGTTGGGCACTGGCGGGAATGCTTTTTAATAATACACGAGCATACTGTTCTATTTCCAATGCCTTCATCCAGCGTAAAGCAATAGCTGCTTTCTCCTTACTGCTTTGGCGGAACAATCCCAGCGTATCGTAATAACCCGATTCGATAACCTGTAAACAGCTATTATCAGTAGGGAAATATTGGTGCAACTCTGGTGATACAAAGCCTATCTTCTTTTTGATATCCCAAATACTTTCGCCGGTACCCCGTTTTTTATCGAACAATATAATGTCATTGGCATACGCCTGCGGATTATCGCCATTAATTAAACTCAACAGGGTTGATTTGCCCGCGCCGTTCGGGCCAAGCAACGCCCAGCGCTCACCCGGTTTAACCTGCCAGTTTATATCGTCCAACACTATATTATCGCCATATTGAATATGCACCTTATTCATGCTGATGATCTGCTGATAGGCTACCTTGTCAGCTTCTGTATTTAATAAAGATCTAAGTTCGTCCCTATCAATTTTATCATCAGTTTGCTGAAATAGTTGGGGGCTATATTGGTCTTTAGTTAGCGAATGGGTGATGGCGCCCTTTTCGAGCACAGCCAAATGGGTAATAACATCTGGTATTTCAAATGGCGAAGTAGCCATAATTACGGTAATTCCCGAGGTCTTTATTTCATCCAAAATGTCGTTAAACTCAGCACGGGTCTGTACATCCAGCCCGGTGAGCGGATTATCCAATAATAACAATACCGGGTTTTTAAGCAATGCAGCGGCCAGCATTAACCGTTTGGTTTCGCCGTTGGATAGTTTGATCAATTGTTTTTGGCTTAGCAGTTGCAGCTTTAATGTATGGATCACTTTATCAAAATTCCAGTAACCCGGCTCTAACTGAGCGGCGGCCACTGTGGTTAGATATTGGTCTACGGTTAAAGCATCTTCCGAATCGGACGAATTATAACGCTGCTGGTAATAAAAATTGGTGGTATTGGATAAATTCCTGAAATGATGCCTCGGCTCGACGAGGGCAATTAATTTGTGATAGGTTAGGTTATCTTTTTTATGGGGATGGCTTAATAAGTATTCATCAAAAAAGTGATGTTGAATACTGCCATTCGTTACATTAAAATTACCCGCTATAGTTTGCAGCAAGGCACTTTTGCCCGATCCGCTTTCACCAATCAGCGCCCAATGCTCCCCTTTATTTACAGCGAAACTTAAATTGTTAAATAAAGTATTGTTTAGATAACGGACCGTTACATCCCGGATAGTAAATAAAGGTAAATTCATACGCCGTGCTTGCGCCAAAAATACAAGCAATTACATTAACTGTACCTATTGCCATACAATTTTATACACTTAATACCCTGTTTAAAGTCCGATTAAACTTGTTTTACCATTTTTTTAAAAAGGCGTAATTTTTGTATTTGATCAATCAGTATAAACCATTCGATCTTAAACCATGAAAAAATTAAACGTATTATTTTTAGCCTTGGCCCTGATGGTGCTAAGCGGATGTGAAATTATAGGCGGCATATTTAAAGCCGGGGCGGCAGTTGGTATTATAGCCGTATTGGTTGTCTTAGGCCTTATTATATGGATAATATCCCTGTTTAAAGGCAAATAAAAAAAATTAAAACCTCCGGGTACTTCTTGAGTTTATTACTATATAAACAATATAGCCATGGAAAATAACAGAGAAACAATCGAAACCCTCAACGACCTGGTCCTGGTAAATAACGACCGAATTGTGGGATATGAAGAAGCCTTAAAAGAAATTGAGGTGGATGATGAAGAACTGCGGCCTTTGTTTTTAGAGTTGATAGACCAAAGTCACCAGTTTAAAATGCAGTTAGCTACCGAAATTGAAGTTTTGGGAAGTGATGTTGAAAGCGGAACAAGCACAAGCGGTAAAATTCACCGGGCTTGGCTTGAGGTAAAGGCAGCTTTTAGCGGTCATAGCGAAAAAAGCATATTGGAAGAATGTGAGTTTGGAGAAGATGCGATCAAAAAAGCGTATGAATCTGCTCTCGATAACGAGTATCTGCCTAATTATATCAAAGATATTTTGCGCGAACAACAAGTTTATTTGCTGGAAGCACATGACGAGATAAGATCATTACGCGATAACGCCTGATAAAAACCTGTTTAAACAAAAAACGCCTGACTAAATAGCCGGGCGTTTTTTGTTTGACAAAAATGGAATTACATTTTTTTCTTAGAAGTGTCTGTAGCCATTTTCATTTTGCCAGTGTCAGCAGCAGCTTTAGCAGCAGAATCTTTAGCTAAAGAATCTTTAGTAAGAGAATCAGTGTTAACAGCTTTAGTAGCACCTTTACAAGCTGCGAAAGAAACAGCGATAGCTAATGCTAATACGCTAAGTTTAAATGTGTTTTTCATGTTAATTTTTTTAAGTGACTATATAGTTTTGCTCATTAATACCATAAATAACAAAAGGTAACCCATGATTTTAAAAAAATCATAAATTACCTTTCATTTTGTTAAAAAAACTAATAGTCAGCTTAAAAACTGACAGGAAAATTATTTCTTAGTTGTAGTGTCTTTTTTTGCAGTAGTATCAAGTTTAACAGTAGTATCTGTTTTAGCAGTACTGTCAGTTTTAACAGTAGTAGTGTCTGAAGAAGCAGAACCATTACCTTTACAAGCGGCAAATGAAGTAGCGATAGCAAGAGCTAAGAAAGCAAGTTTGAATGAATTTTTCATTTTATAAATTTTTGTTTGTGTATAAATTGTATGGTTAATACAGGTAATGTAAAAAGGTAACCCAAGTATTTTCAAATTAAAAAATTAAATCTACTTAATTGGTAGTAATTAATTGATTTCCAGTATAAAAACTAATATTAAACAAAAAAAGACAGCCAATTACCGGCTGCCCTCTTTATAAAATAAAGCTAAAAATTACGGCTTCTTGGTAACACTGGTTTTCGAACTGGTTTTGGTAGTGGTGGTTTTAATTACCGTGTCCTTTTTTAAACTGTCGGGGATATTTAACGTATCCTTTTTAAGGGTGTCTGTCGTTGTTTTCGTTATCGAATCTGTACTTGACGAATCTGTGCTCGCCGATCCCTTTCCCTTGCAGGCGGCAACCGAGGCAGCAACGGCTATGGCTAAAAGGCCAATTTTGAATGAATTTTTCATGGTGTATGTTTTTTTAAGGTAATTATGCGTTTAGCAGTTAAATATTTACAAACTACTATTGTTTAATTGGTTACAACAATCAGACCATAAAAATGTGCCCGGTTTTTTAAATTTTAATTTCCTTTGAACAGCATCGAACTAAAACCAACCATAATATTTATTTAATTTAGATTTTTTTATAAATAGATGGGTTACAATTATGTATAAATGGTATTAAGTAGTGAATAAAGATTCAAATCATTCAGCGCCAACAGATAACGAAGTTATTCTTGGTATACTTAATAATTCGGAAAGTGCCTTAAAACGATTGTATGTGGCTTATTTTCCGATGGTTTTACAGCTGATCATAAATAATAATGGCAATGAGGACGATGCGAAAGACATTTACCAGGAAGCCATTATCGTTCTTTATAATAAAGTTAAGGCCGGCAATTTTGAGCTAAGCAGCAAACTCAAAACTTATATTTATTCGATATGCCGCCGGCTCTGGCTAAAAAGGCTTACACAGCTTAACCGTTATGGCGGGGATATCAGGGATTTCCAGGAATACCTGCCTGTTGATAACGAAGTTGAGTTGCATAATGACCGGGATATACAGTTTGATAAAATGGAAAATGCACTCCAACTATTAGGCGAGCCCTGCAAAACCATTATGGAAGACTTTTATATCTACAACAGATCGATGCAGGAGATCTGTGAACGTTTTGGTTATACCAATGCTGATAATGCCAAAACACAAAAATATAAATGCCTGCAAAGGCTGAAAAAGTTATTTTTTCAGCAAAAATGAGGAGAGAAAGAAAATGAGTGATAACCAGCTTCTGGAAGTAATTGAAAGGTACCTTAACGGCGAAATGAATGCCGATGAGCGTGTGCAATTTGAATTACTGTGTAAAGAAAACGCGGATATAAACAGCCGCGTAAAAGAGCATCAGCAATTTGCAAAATTATTAAAGCAATATGCTGAGCGTGTGGAATTGGAAAACCGCCTGAACGCTATTCATGACGAGATTGATGTGCATACTTTAAAAGAGGACCTGATGGTTCATCCATCATGGGTAATCCAGTTATGGCGCCAGCACCATTCAAAAATATCTGTCGCAGCTACGGTTGCGCTGTTTGTGATGGTAAGCGCGCTTTATTTAACAGGCGCATTTAATAATCACGACTCGTATGTTGAGTTGAATAACAAGGTTGATAAGCTTAAACGTTCTAATGAGAGCCTTAGCCGTTCCATCCACGATATAAAAAATAAACCTGCTGATAAATACAGTGGTACAGGCAGCGGGTTTGCTATCACATCTGACGGCCTGATTGCTACAAATTACCACGTTGTACAGGGACCCTTAGATTCGGTATATGTTCAAAATGCGGATGGCGTGTCTTTTAAAGCAGAGATACTATATGCCGAACCGCAAAATGATATCGCTATTTTAAAAATTATTGACAAATCATTCGAAGGCTTGGGTACTATCCCTTATACCTTTAAAAGAAGCGAAAGCGACCTGGCCGAGACCATATCTACTTACGGTTATCCGGATGGTAGAGCGAGCTATCGCAACGGCTATTTATCTGCTAAATCCGGTTTAAAGGGCGATAGCCTTCATTATCAAATTTCTATACCTATTAACCCCGGTAATAGTGGTGGCCCGTTGTGGGATAGCAAGGGTAACCTGATAGCAATTACCGACTCCAAACAAGCCCAGGCAGAAGGAGAGCATTTTGCTATCAAGTCAAGATATTTATTAGATGCCATACGTAATATCCCATCTGATTCGTTGAACGAAAAGGTAAGCCTGAACAAGAAAAATGCCTTATCCAACCTGAACGAAGTTCAGCGGGTTAAAAAGGAAAAGGATTACGTGTTTATGGTGAAGATATATAATTAAACAAGCCAAATAAATTAACTCCCAATAGTAAAGGGGCTTCCTAACGGGAGCCTCTTTTTTTTAAACACTAATTAGGTCGAATCAAAATGAATTGCACGAATTAGATTTGTTAACACCAACCAACCTTAATTCGTGCAATTCGTGTAAATCAATCCGTTAAATTCGTGTTATTTTTATCGGTCAACTTCGCCTAATACAAAATCTATTGAGCCAACAATGGCTATCAGGTCGGCTATCATTACGCCTTTGCTAAGTTCGGGCAATACGGATAGATTGTTAAAGCTTGGGCCGCGGGCTTTTACCCTAAATGGTATCTCTGATTTCCCATCAGCAATAAAATAAAAGCCCAATTCGCCTTTGGCGCCTTCGCAACGGATGTAGTAATCCTGCGCTTTGGGAATGGTCTTGCGTGGCAACTTGGCGCGAGGGTCAAATTCGGGTGTGCGTTTTAATTCGTTTTGCAGGCGGTCGAGGCATTGCTCTATCATCCTCAGGGATTGCTCTATTTCATCCACACGCACTTTATACCTGTCCCAGCAATCACCAACAGTTCCCATTTCGCCTTTGCCAATGGGTATCTCAAAATCAAGCTCGGGGTAAGCAGAATAATTATCAATGCGGCGCAGATCCCACTTTAATCCTGATCCACGCAACACAGGGCCCGAGCAGCCATAGTTAATGGCAACATCCATTGGCAATACGCCAACGTTGGCTGTGCGACTGATGAATATCTGGTTGTCAGTAAGCAATTGGTTCAGCTCCACCATTTTGGGCCTGAAATAATTTACAAACTCGCGGCAGCGTTCTTCAAACCCCACCGGCAGGTCATAAAACAACCCACCCACCCAAATATAATTATACAATAAGCGCGACCCGGATGCCCATTCCAGCATCCCCATTATATGCTCGCGGTCCTTAAAGCACCATAAAAAGGGGGTGAACGCGCCAATGTCAATACCATAAGTACCAATGGCTATCAAATGCGAAGCAATACGGTTCAATTCGCAAACCAATACACGAATGTATTCCACCCGCTTAGGTATATCTTTATCAATACCCATCATCCGTTCAACGCCCATTACAAAGGCATGGCTGTTGTTCATGGATGCCAGGTAATCCATGCGGTCGGTAAAAGGGATGGTTTGCTGGTAGGTTAAGTTCTCGGCATGTTTTTCAAAACAACGGTGTAGGTAGCCGGTGTGCGGGATAACTTCTTTAACGATCTCCCCATCCGTAATCAACTCCAACCGCAAAACCCCATGCGTAGACGGATGCTGCGGCCCCATGTTGAGCACCATGTCCTCAACGCTGGCAGCGGATATTTTATCGTTATATCTTTTTAAAGCTTCAGTCACTTTGATGTCGGATTTCGGATGTTCGATTTCGGATTTATTTTTTAATACTGGGTGTCATGCTGAGGCCCTCGAAGCATGTGCGTAAAGGCCCACCCGCATAGCCTTCGACGGAGCTCAGACTGACAACGCTCTTTTTTAGTTTTCTTTCTAATCTATCTTTATTCCTTTATAATACTCTGCCGTTTTATAATCCTTCCGCAACGGATACCCTTCCCAATCATCCGGCAATAAAATACGCCTTAGATCAGGATGGCCTTTAAAAAATATCCCAACCAAATCATAGGCTTCCCGTTCGTGCCAATCTGCCGTGCGGTAAATAGATGATATGCTTGGGAATGACGGTAAATTATCCTCGCTTCGGTCATTTGGCTTGCTTACCTTTAAAACCAATTGCAACTGGTAAGGCATGGATGTTAAATGATATACCACACCAAACCGGGCGTCCTCCACGCCATAATCAACACCGGTTAAACAGGAAAGAAAATCAAAATAAGTTTTAGGGTTATTACGCAGTTCTAAACAAACATCTGCAATTGCATCCGGCTGAATAAGTAAAGCGGGTTGCATACCGCCGGTTTCTTCGCCAATAATTATATCAGCGCCAAATTTATCAACCAATAATGCTTTAATATCGGCAAAACTCATGGGGCAAGGCGAACTTTTTTCCAGTTTTTGTTATCTATCTTTTTGTATAAAATCCGATCATGCAAACGGCTGCTCCTACCCTGCCAAAACTCTATCATCCTCGGTTTTAAAATATAGCCACCCCAGAATGATGGTTTGGGAATATCTTTATCTGCATATTCTGCTTCCAGCTGGCTCATCTTGCTTTCCAGTATTTCGCGGTTAGGGATTTCCTGGCTTTGTGGTGATACCACCGCACCGAACTGGCTTAGCTTGGGCCGCGAGTGAAAGTATTTTTCCGACTCTTCTTTACTTAATTTTTCGATAGTGCCCTCAATACGTACCTGGCGTTCCAGTTCGCCCCAAAAAAAGTTAATGGCCCCTAATGGGTTCTTGGTTATTTCTTTACCTTTTCGGCTTAAGTAATTGGTATAAAACACAAATCCATTAACGTCAAAGCCTTTTAATAAAACTACCCGTGCAGACGGCCGGCCATCATGCGTGGCAGTAGCCAGCGTCATGGCATTGGGCTCGGGCAATTTTGCTTCAATTGCTTCGTTAAACCAGGTATCAAACTGTTTTATCGGGTTGATATTGATGGTAGTTTCTGATAACGATGCGGCACTGTAATCCTGCCTTAAGTTTTGTAATTCTTGCTGGTTCATTGTACTGCAAACTTACAAATTAATTAAACCGTATATAGTATTATGTTAGCAGAATCAAGAGCCAGGAAAATCTCTATGAAAACTAATTGCCTTTTTGAAAAATTATCTTGATTCTTGTATCTTGATTACTGGTTCTAAATTATTGAACATTTTATAGTTATGCTTGTTGCTTTGTTGAATTTATATTAAACCTATATGCTAAGTACTGTTTCGGCCGCCGCGGGGCGATTATTGATCTCTGAGCCATTTATGATGGACCCTAATTTTAAACGGTCGGTTATTTTATTGACCGAATATGCCGAAAGTGGTGCCATAGGTTTTATCCTGAACCATAAAAGCGAATACTTACTGGGCGACATTTTGCCGGATACGTCCTACTCTGAAATGCCGGTATATGTTGGCGGCCCGGTTGGCGAAAATACACTCCACTTTATCCATTGCGTGCCCGATAAAATTGAGGGCGGTATCGAGATCGGCAACGGTATTTTTTGGGGCGGAGATTTTGAGATTGTAAAAGAACTGGTATCTGCCTATCAATTAAACGAGACCGACATAAAATTCTTTACCGGCTATTCTGGCTGGACACCGGCCCAGCTGGATGAGGAGTTGAAAGAAAACTCATGGATAGTAACCGATAAGTTTAAACCCGAAAGCCTGTTCACCAACAGCGAACAAAACTTATGGAAAGAAACGGTGATCAACCTGGGGCAGCGTTATGCACATATCGCTAATTTTCCTGAAAACCCGGAGTTGAATTAATTAGTGAATGAGTGAGTTTTGAATGAGTGAATGAAATAAAGCGTACTTTCCAATTTTTCGAATAGCATTGTAGCATATCGGGCATCATTAGCGTAATGATAATAAAACTTACAGTTATGCTAAAAAGGTTGACCTTATTCCTATTAATTGCATGTTGCGTTGCATGTGATAAAAACCAGCAAAAGTCGGCAGGTTGCACCGCACAAATATGTACAGATATTTTCGTGTCCATCAATATACATTTTACCGATAACACAGGTAAGTTAATAAACGTACAAAATTTTTCAGCGGTAGATCAACGTACACATTTAGCACTACAGGCAAAATACACCATAATAGTACCAATGCCGGTGGCTAATACGAAAGATTATTTGGTGGCTGATGACAGTATGCTTTCGCAATTATCAACCGATGGCGATGATATATTGATAACAGCCACAAACCCGGCCACCAATCAAACAAAAACGGTGACGCTAAAAATTTCGGGCGGGTGTAATTGTCATGTTACCAAAATATCCGGGCCGGATACGGTGGCGTTTGATTAAGACCTATAACTTATTTAAGCGGCGAGAGACTTACGAAGTTTTGAAAACTTCGTAAGTCTGACTATAACGTAAACCGTTTAGTCTCCTGCTCCGATTTCATTTCCTCTGCCGATTCTTCTACCTTTTTCTTTAAGGCTTCTTTGTATTTGATGAGGTTTTGAACTATACTTTCATCAGCGGTCGATATAATTTGCGCGGCTAATATGCCCGCGTTTTTAGCTGCATTTAAAGCTACCGTTGCCACCGGGATACCGTTTGGCATTTGCAGGATAGACAGGATAGAATCCCAGCCATCAATAGAGTTGCTTGATTTTACCGGTACGCCAATTACCGGCAAATGGGTTAATGAAGCCACCATGCCCGGCAAATGCGCTGCTCCGCCGGCACCCGCTATTATCACCTTCAAACCCCGGTCTGCAGCAGATTTGGCGTAGCTGAACATACGGTCGGGTGTGCGGTGTGCCGATACAACGGTTATTTCGTATTCAACACCCAATTCTTTTAAAACATCGGCAGCGTCCTGCATTACGGGCAAGTCCGATTTGCTGCCCATTATAATACCTATTTTTGGTTGGCTCATATTTTATTGTCGATAGTCCATGGATGATGGTCCATAGTATTTCACTTATAAATTCCAGGGTTATGGACTATTGACCATCGACCATGGACTATTTTAACTAACAACCCTTAACGTCTCCTGCACAAATCTTGCCTTCTCTATGGCCTTCTCCCTGTCTGCATCCACAATGGTAACATGCCCCATTTTGCGGAACGGCTTGGTTAGGGCTTTGCCATATAAATGTACATATACGCCGGGGCATTTTAATATTTTTTCAATTCCCTGGTAAACGGCGGGGCCCTCATAACCGGCTTCGCCTAATATGTTCACCATAATGGCATTATTCAAACAAGCGGTATCACCTAAAGGCTGGTTAAATATCGCCCTTAAATGCTGTTCGAACTGCGACACCACATTACCTTCAATGGTTTGGTGCCCACTGTTATGCGGGCGCGGTGCCAATTCGTTCACCAATATTTGCCCGTCCTTGGTCAAAAACATTTCGACAGCCAGCAGGCCCACAATTTTCAGATCTTCCGCAATTTTTTTGGCAATGCGTTGCGCTTCTTCGTGAACCTCAAACGGCAAGGTAGAGGGCGATATTAAAAACTCTACCAAATTAGCCTGCGGGTTAAACTCCATCTCCACCAACGGGAAAGTGCTTACCTCACCATTAGCGTTGCGGGCTACTATAACACCTATTTCTTTTTCAAAATCTATCAATTCTTCAACCAAGCTGGGTTCGGTAAAGGCTTTGGGTAAATAAGTTTCATCCAACACTTTATAAACCCCGCGGCCATCATAGCCATCGCGCCTTAGTTTTTGAATGTATGGGAAGGGTATCCGGCTTTGTGCTAATTCTTCGGGTGAGGCTATAATTTGAAATTTAGCGGTAGGTATACCGTTCTCTTTAAAAAATTGCTTTTGCAGGCCCTTATCCTGTATCAGGCGGATAACACGCGGCTGCGGGTAAACCAATACGCCTTCGGCTTCGAGTTGTTCCAGCGCGTCCACATTTACCTTCTCTATCTCGATGGTTAGCATGTCCACCTTTTTGCCGAAGTTATAAACGGTTTCGTAATCGCCTAATGAGCCGACAACAAATTCATCACATAATTTACGGCAGGGGGCTTCGCGATCGGGATCGAGTACTTTTACCAGTACGTTATAATTTATTGCCTGTTGTATCAGCATACGGCCGAGCTGGCCGCCTCCTAAAATGCCGAGTTTAAGATCTCCGTAAAATGCCTTCATTATGATAATGCAAGTTTACCTAAATCTTTCAAAAAAGCCTATCTCGCTTTATAAAAATAATAACCGGTGGCTATGAATGATATGGGCAGCCCAAAGCAGACTATCAATATGCTGCAATCAATCAAGCTGTGTATAAAGTTAAATGGGCGTGCCGGGATGCTGGTTAACGGCACTACTATCATATTCATGATAACCCATATCAATATCCCATAAAAAATAGCGGTTAATAGCTTATTCCTGAACCAGGAATAAAACATAGGGTGCAGCAAAAACAAGGTAGTGGTAAATATAAAGGCGATGAGGTAGTGAAAGAATACCCCCCAAATAACCATATTGGTGCCGCCCACATAAGCTACGGTTTTGCCAAAAGCGCCGCTTGCTATGTATTTGAATATGTTAGCAGCAGGTATTTTCCAATTATATATAATGGCAGATGCAGCATCCAACGTGCCGGTAAGCAAACCTATGCCAATTATATAAATTAGCATGCTGTTCTTTTTTGTGCTGAGCGCTATTGCCATATATTTTAATTGTTTATCTAAAGTAGCTATAATAGCGTACAATCGCAATAGCAGATATTATCAATTATTTGATAATGAGTAAACAATCAAATCCCCTGATTCGTCTTTGTTTTCAAGCGCCTTATTTTTTTTAAAATTGTTTCTTTCTAAAAGCAGGAAGGATTTTATGTTACCAGCGTGGACATACGCGACCACGGTTTTAAAATTTAATGTTTGGAAAGTATACTTAATAACAGCTTCTAACGCCTCATGCATTAATCCTTTGCCATGAAAATCGGGAAGTAATTCAAAACCTATCTCTACGTTTAACCTGTCTTTGCTCATATTCCATAAACATATAGTGCCTATCAGTTTATTCTCAAATGTAATGGCCCAATAAAACGATTCATTTTTGCTAATACTTAGGTTTATCTTATTGATAAATTCAACGGACTGCGCAGTATTAGTAGTTTTAGGGCGTTCAAGATACTTATTCACTGTATCGTCAGAACGAAGCGCGGCAATAGCTTTATCGTCCCCAATAGTTAATTGCCTTAATAAAAGCCGTTCTGTTTTTAATATTGGATATGAAGCCGAATTGTTCATAGTGATTACCCGTTCACCAAACTCTCGCCCTCAATCTTCTTCTGCAACTCCAAAATAGCGCCTATCAATGCTTCGGGGCGTGGTGGGCAGCCTTGTACATAAACATCAACCGGAATAACCCTGTCAACGCCCTTTACAACATGATAGCCATGCTGCCAGTATGGGCCGCCGCAGTTGGAGCAGGAACCCATGGAGATAACATATTTAGGCTCGGGCATTTGCTCGTAAAGGCGTTTAATGCGTTCGGCCATTTTAAAGGTTACCGTACCGGCAATAATGATCACATCTGCCTGGCGCGCCGATGGGCGCGGGAAAACACCAAACCTGTCCATATCATAGGTAGAGGCGTACGACCCCATCATTTCTATAGCACAGCAGGCTATACCAAATCCCAGCGGCCATAACGAGGATAACCGCGACCAGTTAAGCAGATCATTCAGTTTGGTGACCATTACGCCGCCGCTTTCGTGTGTCAGATCAGGCGTCATTGGATGGTTTTTTAAAAGCAGGTTTAAATCTTATTGGCGGCGAGGTTGTTGGAGAAGTTATAGTTGTTGGGGAAGTTGCAGCAGCTACAACTGGTTCCGGCTCTAAATTGAATTTTTTTAGGATATGAATACTTTGCTGCTGGTTTAGCTTTTCATAAAGATTTTGCGGGATGTTGGTATCTACCGTTGGTATAATGGGGTTTGGTTTTATCCAGTCCAGGTCGCCTTTTACCCAAACATAAACAAGGCCCAGTATCAATATGCCTAAAAAGATGAACATTTCTATCAGCGAGAATATACCCCAGCGATGATCCACAGCCTGTATCTCACGGCTCCCAAAAACAGTTGCCCATGGAAAGACGAACACCATTTCCACATCAAACAACAGGAAAACTAATGCGATAACATAAAAACGCGAGTTAAATGGAAGCCAGGCATTGCCGGTTGGTTCTTCGCCACATTCGTAGCTGGTTAGTTTTTCGGTAGTAGGATTATACGGGGCGATGAGTCGGTTCATAAAGAACATAGCGCATACCAGGATAATTCCTGTTATTAAAAAGATAAGTATCTTTCCAAATTCTGATATTTGCGCAACCTCAGCTACCATGCCAGCAAATTTAATAAAACAACCCGAGTTTGATGCTATAATTATTGGCGGCGGCGCCTGCGGATTAATGTGCGCCGTACAAGCCGGCTTTTTAGGCAAACGAACACTGGTACTCGAAAAGAATGACAAAGTAGGTGCCAAAATACTCATCAGCGGTGGTGGTAGATGTAATTATACTAACCTGTACGCTACCCATCAGCAGTTTATATCGCAGAATGAACATTTTGTAAAATCGTCCTTTGCCCAATGGACAGTGGATGATACCATCAGTTTTTTTGAAACTTATGGGATAATTGGCAAAGAAAAGACATTAGGCCAATTATTCCCAACTACCGACAAGGCAAAGGATGTAGTAAAAGTCTTTACAGACTTATGCCATGATTTAGGACAGGAAATACGCTGCGATGCCGATGTTAAAAGCATTGATAAAACAGGAGATGGTTTTGTAGTTGTTTATGAAAAGAACGGGCGCAAGGTGAGCATCAAAGCCCAGAAAGTAATTATCGCGGCAGGCGGGCTGCCTATACCAAAAATGGGCGCTACCGATTTGGGTTTGCGCGTGGCAAGAAAATTCGGACTAAAAATAATTGATACCGCGCCCGCATTGGTGCCGCTAACCATTACCGGGAAGGACCAGCAATGGTATGAGCAACTATCAGGCAACAGTATTTTTTGCAGGGTGTGGAATGACAAGATCAGTTTTGAAGAAAACATATTGTTCACCCATTGGGGCTTAAGCGGCCCTGCCATATTGCAAATATCATCTTATTGGAAGCCCGGCGAATTTATTTTTATTGACCTATTACCCAATGAAAATATTGCTGAACTAATACAGGAGGAACGTGAAGTGAACGGCAAAAAGACGCTGCTTAACTTTTTAGCCACCCTATATACCCGCAAATTTGCCGAGGCTTTAAGTGGCTACCTGCCGATAGAAAAGAACCTCGCATCGCTAACAAAAGCGGATATAGAAAACATCAGCAACCGCATACATGAGTTTAAGGTTAAGCCCGCCGGGGATAAGGGCTATGATAAAGCCGAGGTTATGCGCGGCGGGGTATCTACGGATGAGTTATCCTCCAAATCGTTAGAAAGTAAAAAAGTACCCGGCTTGTTCTTTGGCGGGGAATGTGTGGATGTTACCGGCTGGCTGGGTGGCTATAATTTTCAATGGGCCTGGGCAAGCGGGTTTGTTATTGCGCAGGGTGTATAGTCATTGGTCATTGTGTCATTAGTCATTGGAGGGTTAATCTCCTAAAGCAGTCGCTCGGCTCTTGCCGAGTGACCACTATTTAGCGGCATCTTGCCGCAGTAGGCCAGAGGCCTGGTAATATACATCACTCGGCAAGAGCCGAGCGATTGCTGTTTTATTTTACTTTTTTAAAATCAGAATATTGGTACACTATTTTTTCAGCACCCCACTTATTTTGCTCAAATCTTTTTGTACTTATAACATATAATGAACTACCGTTGTGAACTATAAAATACTTGGTTCTATCGACAATAGCCTTACCACCATCCTCGCTGTTGCAGTCGTCTTTTATTGTTACTATCAAAGTATCTTTTGAATACTTATAGGTTCCTTTCATTGTGCAATCCAATTCACAGTCGTAATCTTCAACTATATGATTGGATTTGAATTTATAAATATCAACACAAGTTTTTGTAACATTAAATTTCCAGATAGTATTTACCATTGGATCTTTAAAATGAAATAATGAGATAGCTGAAATGATTGATATTAAAAGTACCTTCATCGTAATCTTTCGGACTTCCCGTCTTTACTGACTTCCCGACTTGCTCTCCAGTTTCTTAAAGTAGGCTATCAGCTTTTCAATATTGCCAAGATTATATTTGCCGGCTTTTATTTGCTCTACGGCATCAGGTTCATCGCCCATAACTTCGGCCATTATGTCTGCAAACTCCTGGTTGCTGATGGGTTTCATATTGGCTGTATTGGTACCGTAAAAATAGATGCTGCCTTTTGAGCCGCCACCACCACCGCCTATTGGGATAGAAATGCCACCCCCGATACCGCCGCCGTAACCGCCACCGCCTACGCCAAGCCCAACTCCCGGCGAAATGCCGCTGCCACCACCTTCGCCGCCAACGCCTTGTGCCTGGTAAAGTTTTAACGAGCTATTTAATGCAACCCGCACAAAATCCAGCCCGTAGTTTGACCAGCCGGCCGGTGCAGCAACAACAAAACTATCCTGCGCAACGGTGAACGAACGCAGGTCGCTGGCGCTTAATTTTATGGGCGATGATTTGGCATCTTCACGGAATTCAATAAATGCTTCGTCTTTTATTGGCCCCCTGCCCGATGGGTATAACCTGATCTGCCCGGCTACCTTACTGCCTTTTACATCGTAAAAAACACCCGGCTGCCATTTTTGTGCCCGTACCGAAATACAGATCAGCAGGAAAGAGAAAGCAATTAATAAACGTTTGTGCATGGTGATTCAATAACAGGTATCCGCGGTTTTTATTGTACCAATGGCTTTATACCTTATCAAAATTAGCAAAATAATTTAAACGGAAGCAACTAAGCCATGGCGCAGCATTATCTCTGCCAGTTTCTGCTGATCTGGCGGGCCTCCTGCCTTTAACAACTCCCTTAGTTCGCGAAAATAAGCGGGGCCAATGGAAGCAGGGGTAAGCACACAAAGTGTTTTAGCTAACTGGTCGGTAAGATTATCATGGTAGTGTACCTGGCCACGGCGGATAAATAAGCTTTGGCCGGGCGCAATATCTGTCCGCTCGCCGTCAACATATGATGTTGTAACGCCTTCCATCCCGTAAAGCATTTCATCTACATCTACATGGAAATGGGCTTTGGGGACCTTTGCCCCCGGTTGGATCAATAATTCAAATACCACCATTTGGTTGTCGGTGTCGTCGCCATCCAGCAGGAAGCGGACTTCGAGGCCGCCTAATGTTATAACTTCTTTAAATGTGCTCATTTGTAACAAGGTTTATATATTGAATATAAAATTATCTTTCTTGAGGGTAAAAACAAATAAAATTATTAAAATTGGGCTTAATCTTTTAAAATACAGCTATGACCGTTGATCTGCGCAGCGATACCGTAACCCTACCAACCGCCGGAATGCGGGAAGCCATGTTTAATGCCAAAGTTGGCGATGATGTTTTTGGCGAAGACGAAACCATTAACGAACTGGAACAAAAGGCAGCCGCCATTTTTGGGAAAGAAGCCGGGATATTTTGCCCGTCGGGCACTATGACCAACCAGATAGCTATTAAATGCTTTACCAACCCGCTGGATGAATTAATTGCCGACCAAACCGCGCATGTTTACCGTTACGAGGGTGGTGGTATAGCGTTTAATTCGGCCGTGTCTACACGGTTGTTAAATGGTTACCGCGGCTTAATAACCGCCGAAATGATAGAACCGGAAATAAATGCGGAGAACATCCACTTTCCGCATACCAGTTTGGTGGTTTTAGAAAATACCAGTAACCGCGGCGGCGGCAGTTGTTATACTTTAGAAGATATAAAACCAATTGCCAAATTATGTAAGGATAAGGGCCTGAAATTGCACTTAGACGGTGCAAGAATATTTAACGCACTGGCTTATACCGGCGACAGTGCTTTGGAGTACGGCAAATATTTTGACGGTATTTCGGTTTGCTTATCAAAAGGATTAGGCGCTCCGGTTGGTTCGGTATTTTTGGCGGATAAGGAGACTATTAAATATGCCCGCAGGGTACGAAAGGTTTTTGGCGGTGGTATGCGCCAGGGCGGATTTTTAGCTGCTGCCGGTATTTACGCCTTAGACCATCATGTAGAACGGTTAAAGATAGATCATGCCCATGCCCAAATATTAGCCGAACAATTAAGCAAATGCAGCTGGGTAACCAATGTATTGCCTGTTGAAACTAATTTAATATTGTTTGATACCGTTGAACCTGCCGCCATTGTTGCGGAAAAGTTAGGTAGGCACGGAATAAAAGCGCTTACAACCGCCGCTAATCGTATCCGTTTTGTACTGCATTTGGATGTGCATCCAGAGCAGGTGGAATATTTGGTAAAGGTGTTGGCAGAGTTGTAGATAGTTCATGGTTCATAGATCATAGCCGTTTTTGCCATGATCTATGAACTATTAGCCATGAACTTACTTAATATCCCTATCCGCTGATTGCCTTTCAACCATCCAGCCGGGGTATTCTTTTGGCAAGGCGCTTACTTCGTCAATTCTTTTTAACTCATCTGCCGATAATTCCAGGCCGGTTGACTTAATGTTATCATTCAACTGATCTACATTTTTAGCCCCGATGATGGTGCTGGTAATGCCTTTTTGCAGGCGCACCCATGCCAGTGCGATTTGTGCGGCAGATACGTTGTGCTGCTTGCCAATTTCGGCTATTACATCAATTATATCATAAGCTTTTTCTTTATTTATCGGCGGGAAATCAAAAACATCGCGGCGCGAATCGCCGGCCTTTTCATTGTCGCGGGTGAATTTACCCGACAGGAAACCGCCTGCCAGCGGGCTCCAGGGCATAATAGCAAGGTTTTGATCGGCAGCTAAAGGCACTATTTCGCGCTCAATATCGCGGCCGGATAGTGAATAGAAATATTGCAGGCCCACAAATTTATTCCATCCGTGCTTTTCGGCTATGCCCAAGGCTTTCATCACCATCCATGCGGGCCAGTTGCAAACGGCTATGTAACGCACTTTGCCGGTAAGTACAATATCGTTTAAGGTGCGCATTATTTCTTCTACAGGCGTTTTTGGGTCTACGCCATGCACATATAAAACATCGATATGATCCAACTGCAAACGTTGTAAGCTGGCATCAACCGACTGAAAAATATGATAGCGCGAAAGACCTACATTGTTTACACCGTCGCCCATGCGGCCCCGCACCTTGGTGGCTATTACCAGGTCGTTACGGTTTACACCCAGCGATTTAAGCGAATTACCCAGCAATTTTTCCGATTCGCCAAAAGAATATACGTTGGCGGTATCAATAAAATTAATGCCCGAACCGATCGCGGCCCCGATCAATTCGTTTACGCCCTCTTGCTGTACCTTGCCTATATTTTCCCAATAGCCGCTGCCGCCAAAGGTCATGGCGCCAAAGCAAATTTCGGACACCAGTAAACCGGTGTTTCCTAAAAAATTGTATTTCATAAAAGATGAATTAGTTTGATGTAAAGTAAAATTGAGGTTTGTTTTTAATAAAATGGTCAGGCGATGGTCAAACTTAATATTGGTGGATGTGTTAATAGTGAGCATGGACAGACTGGTAAAAAAACTCGAAAAAATTGGACGCGACCCTAAGATAACCGCAAAATCTGTCGGGCTTCGTTATACAGCCGATTCTTCGCCGGGTTATACCCGCAAAAAATCAGGCAATGGCTGGAGCTATTATGACGCTGAAGGGCATTTGGTAAAAGATAAGGAATTGTTAAGCCGCTTTAATAAACTGGTTATCCCGCCGGCTTATACCAATGTATGGATATCGCCGTACGAGAACGGTCACCTACAATTTACCGGCACCGATGACGCAGGCCGGAAACAATATCGGTATCATGCCGACTGGAACAAGATCCGCAATCAATCCAAATATCATCGCCTGCAAACATTTGCCGCACATTTGCCTGCTATACGCAAGCAGGTGGATAAAGATCTGTCGCGCCCTAATCTTGACCATGAAAAGGTAGTGGCCTTAGTGGTGAGGCTAATGGAACTGACCAGCATAAGGGTGGGTAATGAATCTTATAAAAAATTATATGGTTCGTTCGGGTTAACTACTTTACAGGACAGGCATGTTAAGATAGAGGGCAGCAATCTTAAATTTGAGTTCAAAGGTAAAAAAGGGGTGTTCCATAAAATATCGCTGCAAAGCAAAAAGCTGGCAAGGCTGGTAAAGCAATGCCGTGACATTCCGGGCAAGGACCTTTTCCAGTTTTATAACGAAGCCGGGGAGCGTTGTGCCATCGGGTCGGGAGATGTGAACCATTACCTGCATGAAATTACCGGCGAGGATTTTACGGCTAAAGATTTCAGGACGTGGTCGGGAAGTGTGAGCGCCCTTTACGCCTTTAAAGACGCTGGCGACTTTGATACCATAACCGAGTGCAAAAAGAAGATCGTATCTGTACTGGATGAAGTGGCCGTTAACTTAGGCAATACCCGCACCGTTTGTAAAAAATATTATGTACACCCAACGGTTATTAAAAGTTACGAGGATGGCACTATCTTCCATTATATTAAACAACTGGATGAAGATAAAGATGTAAGCTCTGCCGAGTTAAATAGAGCTGAGAAAGCTTTATTAGAGCTATTGGAAAAAGAGAAACTGGCAGAAGCGAGTTAGGCGGTAATATTTACTTCACAAACTTAGCCGCTACCCAATCCTTATCCTTTTTATGGATAATGTATTTTAATCCATGCTTGCGGGCCTCGTCGGTAATAATATCCAGGTCGGGGGTTTCATAAAAGCCGCTGAAGTATATTTCGCCTTCAGGCTTCAACACCTCGGCATAGCGCTGCATCTGGTCAATTAAAATATTGCGGTTGATGTTGGCGAGGATAATATCATAAAGCTCGTTGGGTATAACTTCTTTCGATCCGCAAAGCGCTTTAATATTGGTTATATTATTCAGTGCCGAGTTCTCGATAGTACTTTCATAGCAAACCGGGTCATAATCAATAGCCATTATATCACTCGCGCCTAATTTAGCAGCCATAATGGCTAATATACCGGTACCGCAACCCATGTCTAAAACTTTTTTATCATGGAAGTCATTCTCCAGCATCAGTTGCAGCATCATAGCCGTGGTTTGGTGGTGCCCGGTACCAAATGCCATTTTAGGATCGATAACTATTTCGTATTTAAATTCCGGCCGTGGCTGATGAAAGGTGGCGCGTACAAATACCTGGTCCCCAATTGTTATGGGCTCAAAATTACTTTCCCATACTTCATTCCAGTTTTTTTGGGGGATAAGATTGATCTCGTAACTAAAGGTAAACAGTTCGCGGTATGACATTAATACTTCATCCAGCAACTTCTTTTCAAAATCATCCACGGGGATATAGGCCTTAAATCCAAACTCCATTTCTTCAAATGTATCGAAACCAATATCGCCCAAAGCATTTATCAACAGGTCCTGCTGGTAATCTTCAGTAGTTATGGTGGTAAAAAGGAGTTCGTAATAATTCATTTGTTTAGATGTGAGTATTGAGATGTAAGATTTGAGACATTGAAATATCTATCTCAATACTCATATCTCAGGTCTCCTATCTGTAATCAATTAAATACTTTTAAAATATCAACAAAATCCCTCGATTTTAAAGAGGCGCCCCCTATCAAGCCGCCATCAATATCCGGCTGCGCAAAAAGATCGGGAGCGTTTTTTGGGGTGCAACTACCACCGTATAAAATGGTGGTAGCATCGGCAACCTGCTGGCTGTATTTGGCAGCTATTTCCTTCCGGATAAAGGCATGTATCTCCTGCGCCTGGTCGGACGATGCGGTTACACCCGTACCTATGGCCCAAACCGGCTCATAAGCAATAACCAGCTTGCTGAATTGGGCCTCATCTAAATGAAAAACACCTTCTGCCAATTGGCTTTTTATGATATCAAAATGCTGATTGGCTTCGCGTTCCTGCAAAGTTTCGCCGATACAGAATATCGGTTTCAGGTCGTGGCTTAATGCCATATCTGTCTTTTTGGCTAACAGCTCATTGCTCTCACCAAAATATTGGCGACGCTCCGAGTGGCCCAAAATAACATAGGCTGCACCTACCGATTTGATCATCCTTGCAGATATTTCTCCTGTATAAGCACCGGCTTCTGCCTGGTGGGCGTTTTGTGCGCCGATGGAAACTTTGTTGTGCCCTTTAGCCAATTGTGCTAATCCCTGCAAATGTATAAACGGGCTGCATACTACGGCTTCCTGCGTACCGGTAATATCGGTTTTAACCAAACCGATAACTTCTGTAAATAAGGCTATTCCTTCATTATAATCCAGGTTCATTTTCCAGTTCCCGGCAACAATTTTTTTTCTCATTTTTTGTTTGTTGTAGATGTTATAAAAGTTGTAAGGGTCGTAGAGGTTATAAGGCAAGAAGAGTTAACTACTACAACTTTTATAACCCTTACAACCTCTACAACACCTTTCTATATTCTTCTGTTAATGTAAATACTTCTTTCAATATCTCCTGCTCCACCTCGTCAAATATCCTGCCCCGGCGCTCAAAAACCAGGGCCGCGGTTTCAAATGCTTTTTTGATGGAATATACCTCAAATCCCTGCGCGCCGCCCCAGGCAAAATCGGGCACAAAATTACGGGGGAAACCGGTGCCAAAAACATTGGCGCTCACGCCTACAACTGTACCGGTATTAAACATGGTATTGATGCTGCACTTGGCATGGTCGGACATTATCAGACCGCAAAATTGCAAGCCGGTTTTTCGGAAACGCTGCGTAGTATAATCCCAAAGCTTTACTTCGGCATAGTTATTTTTCAGGTTAGAGTTATTGCTGTCGGCGCCGATATTGCACCATTCGCCCAATACCGAGTTTCCTAAAAATCCATCATGCCCTTTGGATGAATAACCCCAGATCACTGCGTTGCTTATCTCTCCCCCAACTCTTGAGTACGGCCCTATAGTTGTAGCGCCATATATCCTTGCCCCCATTTTAACCTGCGAATGTTCGCACAGTGCAAACGGGCCACGAATATGTGAGCCTTCCCAAACCTCGGTATCTTTACCCAAATAGATCGGGCCGTTAGTAGTGTTAAAGGTAGAACATTCGGCAACAGCACCTTCCTCTGCAAAAAAATCATCGCCGATGATAGTGTTGGTTGGACTGATAGTAGCGCTGGTGCGCCCTTTGGTTAGTAAGGAAAAATCTTTGCGTAGTTCAATATCATTATTCTTAAAAATATTTTCGGGATAGCTGATGTTTACGGGTATATGCTCCAGCTCAACAGTATGCTCAAAAACAGTAGCGGCATTAAAATTCGCGGCGTCCCATTGGTTTAACTTTATCGCCACTAATTTGCCATTGTACATCAACGCTACATTGCCTTTTAATGGCTCAATAGCTGCAATCAATGTTTCATCCGGGCAAAACGAGCCGTTTATAAATAAGTTCCTTTCTTCAATTTTCAGCGGAAATTTAACCTGCAAATAACCCTGGGTGTGAAAAGAATAACCAATATTATAATACTTGTCCCATTTTTCGGCAATGGTCAAAATACCAATGCGCAGATCAGCAACAGGGCGGGTATAGGTGAGTGGTAGAAGGGTTTGATGCGCGTTATCGTCAAAAAGGATAATTGCCATAGCACAAAAATAAAAAAAGTCCCGACGTAAAGTCGGGACTCATCAATAATTTATTAACAACCGTGAAATTACTTCTTGTTGTAACGTGTACGGAATTTATCAATACGGCCCGCGGTATCAACCAGTTTCATTTTACCGGTATAGAACGGATGCGAGGTGTGTGAAATTTCTAATTTAACCAACGGATATTCGTTGCCATCTTCCCATTTTACTGTTTCACGGGTGTCGATGCATGATTTGGTCATAAAAGAATAGTCGTTAGACATATCTTTAAAAACAACTAATCTATAGTTTGATGGGTGCAGATCTTTTTTCATTATTATTTACTTCTTATAAAAGAGGTGCAAATGTAGTGATTTGTTTTTATATGTGAAAGATGCAATTTAAAAAAGATTGAAGATTGGTTTGTTAAAGATTAGGAAATGGGTTAGCGCTTCGGCGATTACTCACCCGGTCGTTGCTGCGCTCGACCACCCTCTCTTCACCTGCGGTGGAAAGAGGGAATTTTAGAATTTCCCACCCCTCTTTACCGCTTGCGGAAGAGAGGGTCGACCAGCGAAACAGGGTCGGGGTGAGTAATTGTACACCTTGCAAATTTTTTCATAAAATATTGTAAGTCAATAATATATTTTTTTACATTTATATAACCAACTAATTTTTAAACCCTAAAATTAAACAATTATGAACCCAACAGTTGAAATGATCTTTACTATTTTTGGCGGCGCCATGGTCTTGTTATCCATTTATGGCGCAGTAGTAGCCAACCGTAAATTTTTTCTATCCGGGCTTTGCTTCTTCAGTATCCTTCCCATTATTGGCGAAACCATGGCCTATAATGCCGACAAAGCATCGGTACATGTTATTGTGGCGCTGGTGTTTGTTGTCCAATTTATATTGATGTTTCCGAATACTATTGAATACGGAAAGGAAAATATTGCCGCCAATAAACTGGTCGGTAAAATTAGCCTAGCTGTGCTTGTTTTTAATATCGGCGGTATCATTTACATTTTTTGTTTAAATGCCGGTGTGCCCGAACGGTTCGGGTATTTCCACATTGCTTTTTCGCTGGCCATACTTTATATTATTTTTAAAAGAATGACCGGTACAGGCCCGCTTTGGGTTAAGTAAGCAATATCATCCTTATAGAAAAGCCTTCCTTGTTAAAACACGGAAGGTTTTTTCGCTTTGATATTTTAACCACAGAGGGCGCGGAGGTTTTCACAGAGGCCGCAGAGAGTTGCTTATTACCCTGCCGGGACAGTATAATTACTTTTCACTTTCATTTGCGGTCTTCACATCCAGGGCAAACTTCTCTTTAACGTAATTCATAATATCATAATCGGATACTTTCGTTATAAAGTCATAAGTTGGGCGGTACTTCATCATAAAGGTATCCAGCTTGCTGCCATCGTAGCCGGTTATATTGCCCACCAGGGTTTTGGTGAAGCGCCGGTCTATCACATCGTCATGATAATCGCGGGTTAGGGTGCGCTGCATGGTTCGCGCGTCCTTGCCCTGTTTGCTTAACAGGTTATATAGTTTATCTATATTTAAGGCTATACCGGGCATGGTGCCAATGGACGCGCCGAACATATGGCTATAGTCGCCCTTCCAGTAAATATCCTTATACTCCTGCTTGTTTTGCTCGTAAATATCCAGCGGACTTAATTTCGTGGCTTTGATAGTAACCTCGCGCAAAGGTATTTTTTCGGCATGCAGCTGTATGGCCAAATAAGACTGGGCGGTATAAACCAATGTATCCGTTTTATAAAAAAGCTGGCTGGTTAACAACGTATCGCCTTTTTTAACCCGGATGCTGAACATACCATTGTTATCGCTAATGACCTGGTTACTGGTTGCCAGGTTCTTTATAATCGCACCAACCGATCTTGCATTAGCGGCCGACACCATACCGCTTATGCTTTGTGCATGTGAATGCAGCAGTGCAATAAAAAGAAGTGGTACGGTGCTTATTAACCTTTTCATTTGTTTAGGTTCAATTAGTAGCTTAAATTTAACGGAATTTCTACAGATAAACATATATCTACAATTGTCGCTTCATTATTTAACCACAAAGGGCACGGAGGTTTTCACAGAGGTAGCAAAGTTTTTTTTAAGGTTAAAGAGAGCCGTTGATAACTCTTTTTATTCCGTCTTTTAAAAGTACTACATTAAAATTCACCAGTAAACCCCATTTATAATTTCCCAGTCTTATGTAGGTTAGGGTTTGGGCAAGATGTACATCCGTCAAAGCTTCTACACTTTTTATTTCGATAACCACTTTGTTTTCAACTAATAAGTCGATACGATAACCACATTCCAGTCTTGTTTCTTCAAAAATCAGCGGCATGGGTTTTTCTTTCTCAACATATAAACCTGATTGGTACAGTTTATAAAACAAGCATTCCTTATAAGCGCTTTCCAATAACCCGGGTCCTAAAGCTTTGTGAACTTCGATACCTGCGCCAATAATTATGCTTGAAATCTCATTTTCTGTCATACCAAAACAAATTCTCTGTGTACTTTGTGAAAACCTTAGTGTACTTTGTGGTTAAATAACAAACTACTAATTCAACTGTGTACAAAATAAGATTAGCTAAATAAGAATATCGCTCCAATCTTGAGTGTATTTATCAATAAACTCTTTAAATGAATTGGCAACCACTCTATACTTATCCCCACAAATCACATAAACTTTATTAGTATCAGATTGATTTTCATATAATCTAATTGCAAATACACTTACATATATAGAATATTCTGCAAATACATAACAGTTCTCATGTTCAGGCAAAGTATTAACAATATTCCTATAATCTGGTATACCTCCGTAATCACCTACTGCGTCCTTAACATTTTTAAATTCATCAAACTTGAAAAACACGAACATATCTTTTTCGTGTTTTTTTATTTCGCTATCGCTTAATTCAAAATATGATGCAAGGTCATCAGGAATAATCAATTTGTTTCTATATTGAAAAAGATTGATAAGCTCATTAATATTTAATGTAATAGATTTAACCTTGCCCGGGTAACTATTATCCTGCACCAACTCCACCAATACCCCACCTGCACTCTTAGGATGCACAAAGCAAACCAGCTTATTATCAGCGCCACGTTTTGGCTCGTCATTCAGTAATATAAATCCCTCGCTTTTTAGCCGCGCCATTTCGGCTACTATATCATCAACCTCAAAAGCAATATGGTGTATGCCCTCGCCTTTTTTGGCTAAGTATTTGGCTATGGGGCTATCAGGGTTGGTGGCTTCCAGCAGTTCTATTTTATTGGGGCCGCTTTGCAAAAAGGCGGTTATCACGCCCTCGGTGGCTACTTCTTCGGTTTTATAAATGGTAGTGTTTAGTAATTTTTCATAAAGGCTGCCCGCTGTGTGCAGATTGTTTACCGCAATGCCAATATGTTCAATTTTGTTCATGTCCAAATATTGTAAATTATTGGTTCAATCTAACGAATTACCCTTGTTTTTAATGATTTTAAATAAAAGTAGTATATCTTTGTACATTATTATAATTTATAGCAATGAACATCCCTATTTACCTCGATAATAACGCCACCACACCTATGGACCCACGGGTGCTGGAAGCTATGCTGCCTTATTTTACTACAAAATTCGGCAACGCGGCAAGCCGTAACCACCCTTTTGGCTGGGTAGCGGAAGAAGGCGTTGATTATGCCCGCGAACAAGTGGCCAAACTGATTGGTGCAAGCGAGAAAGAAATCATCTTCACATCAGGCGCTACCGAAAGCGACAACCTGGCTATCAAGGGTGTATTTGAAATGTATAAGGAAAAGGGCAACCATATCATCACCACCGTTACCGAGCATAAAGCAGTGCTTGATGCCTGCAAGCATGTGGAGAAACTTGGCGGAAAAGTAACCTACTTAGGCGTTAAGGAAGACGGTTTAGTTGATCTTGCCGAACTGGAAGCTGCTATGACCCCCGAAACTATTTTGGTATCGGTAATGTATGGTAACAACGAGATTGGTGTTATACAACCCATAAGAGAAATATCAGCCATTGCACATAAACACGGCGCTTTGTTTATGACAGACGCGGTACAGGCAGTTGGTAAAATACCTGTTGATGTAAATAAAGACGGTATTGACCTGTTAGCACTATCAGCACATAAAATATACGGGCCAAAAGGCGTTGGCGCTTTATACGTACGCCGCAAAGGCCCGCGTGTTAAGGTTACCGCCCAAATGGACGGTGGCGGCCATGAGCGTGGTATGCGCTCCGGCACGTTAAACGTACCGGGCATTGTTGGCTTGGGTAAAGCGTGTGAACTTTGCGGACTGGAAATGGAAAGCGAAGCCAAGCGTTTATCTGCCCTGCGCGATAAATTGCAAAACTCATTAACCGTACTGGAAGAGAGCTATGTAAACGGTAACCAGGAACACCGCTTGCCGCATGTAGCCAATATCTCTTTCAAATACGTTGAGGGTGAAGGTTTGATGATGGCGATGAAGGATCTGGCGGTATCGTCAGGCTCGGCTTGTACATCAGCTTCGCTTGAACCATCTTATGTATTAAAAAGTTTAGGCCTGTCTGATGATTTGGCACACTCTTCGATACGTTTTGGTTTAGGAAGGTTTACCACCGAAGAGGAAGTAGATTACGCTATAGAAGTAACCAAAAAATCGGTTACCCACCTGCGCGAACTATCACCGCTTTGGGAAATGTTTAAAGAAGGGATCGATTTAGATTCCATCGAGTGGGCAGAACATTAATTCAATTTGAAAATGTGGTGATTTGAGAATTTGAAAATTGCCCTTTTTCCATAAATAAAACATATACTGGTTTGAACATTTTCAAATCTTCAAATTGACAAATTAAAAAATTAACAAAATGGCTTATTCAGATAAAGTAATTGATCACTACACTAACCCCCGCAACGTGGGTACGCTTGATAAAAGCAGCCACAAGGTAGGTACAGGCTTAGTGGGTGCCCCTGAGTGCGGCGACGTTATGCGCCTGCAGATAGAGGTTGATAGCAACAACATGATAACCGATGCTAAGTTCAAAACTTTTGGATGCGGGTCGGCTATTGCTTCTTCATCATTAGCTACCGAGTGGCTAAAAGGCAAAAGCATTGACGATGCTATGAAGATTGACAATATGGATATTGTTGAAGAACTGGCTTTACCACCGGTAAAAATTCACTGTTCGGTTTTGGCAGAAGATGCCATCAAGGCCGCTATCAATGATTTCCGCGTAAAAAACGGCATGGAGCCGATAGAAAGCGAAAAGGTACATCACTAAGAAGAGTCTTAAGTCTTGAGTACTAAGTCAAAAGTCTTTTGGGGCTTTGACTATGGACTATGGACTATGGACTATGGACTTACAAAATGGTAACTGTAACTGATAAAGCAAAAGATAAAGTAGAACACCTAATGCAGGATTCGGGGCTTGATGCCTCATATTTTCTGCGGGTGTCTGTGCAGGGAGGTGGTTGCTCGGGGTTATCTTATAACCTTGATTTCGATAACGAAATAAAAAAAGGCGACCAGTTTTTTGAAGATAAAGGCGTTCGTTTTGCCCTCGACATGAAATCGTTCCTATACCTTGCCGGTACCGAATTGGATTTTTCGGATGGGTTAAATGGTAAAGGCTTCAACTTCCACAACCCTAACGCCAGCCGTACCTGCGGTTGCGGCGAGAGTTTCTCGGTTTAGGATTACACGGATTTTTTTTGATTGCACCGATTTTATGTAGATAAGACCGGTGTTTTTATTTTAGCAAACTTGTCATCCTGAGCGCTAGCGAAGGATCTTGAAATGAAGGGCGGCTCGCTTGCATGACATAGAAGATGCTTCACTGCGTTCAACATGACAGATCGTACGGAATCAGTGTAATCATTATCAAATCGGTGTAATCACATTTATCATATTTTATTAGATTTGTTTCTAAAACCAATCTATAGCTAATGAGTCAGCAAGAGCGCACAACCGTACCCAGCCTAATACGTTATCTTGTAAAACATATACATCCCGATACCCACCCGTTCTTATCGCATAAAATTGGTAACGACTGGATAGATATAACCTATCGCGAAGCATTAGAAAAAATTGATGCTATATCAGCATGGTTCTTAGATATCGGCATAAAAAAAGGTGACCGTTTGGCCCTCATTATCGAAAACGGCCCGGATTATGTTTATTACGACCAGGCCTTACAGCAAATTGGCGCGGTAAATACCTCTATCTACCCTACTCTTACCGAAGCTGAGATAGAATATATTTTAAACGACTCGGAAGCCAGGGCCATTATTTGCGGTAACCCCTTCCTGTTTCGCAAAGTGATAAAAGTGGCTAATAATTGCAAAGCGCTGGAGCGCATTATTCCTGCTTTTGACGATTATGAAAAATATCTGGAAAAGACTAACTTAAATGCAGGTGTAATTGGTTTTAAAGAGGTTATTACTACCGGGCTTACCTTGGTTGACAAACATAGATCAGCTATTAACATTGCCCGCGAAGCTATTATACCTACCGACCTTTCCTGTTTGATATATACATCCGGTACAACTGGTACGCCCAAAGGGGTAATGCTTACGCATTATAATTTGGTGGAGAATGTAAAAGTTAGCCTGTACCAGATACCTATTATTGAAAGTTCGGATGTGTTCCTGTCGTTCCTGCCGCTATCGCACGTATTTGAGCGTACGGCTACCTATCATGTTTGCTTATATTCGGGTGCTAAAATAGCCTTTGCACAAAGCCTGGAACTGCTTGCCAAAAACATGGGCGAGGTTAGGCCTACGGTAATGAACTGCGTGCCCCGCTTACTGGAACGTATACATGACCGCGCCATGAAAAACGGCACCAGCGCAGGCGGCATCAAATCAAAGATATTTTTATGGGCGCTGGATATAGGCCGCAAATACCGCATAGCGGGCGAGGATGGTGGCAAGCCCGGCATTATTCTGCGTAATCAGCATAAAATAGCCGAGAAACTGGTGTTCAGCAAAATAAAGGAACGTACGGGCGGGCGATTGAAAATGATGCTGTCGGGCGGTGGCGCGCTGCCCAAGAACATTGGTGAGTTTTTTGGCGATTTGGGTATCAAAGTATTGGAAGGCTTTGGGCTGACGGAAACCTCGCCAGTAATGTCGGTTACCGAGTTTCACCGGCAGGTATATGGTACCGTAGGCCGTATCGTTCCGGGTATTGAGGTTGCTATACAAAATGTAGATACCAAACAGATTTATACCATACAGACTCACGAAAGTTTTAAGGAGACCTTTGAATCGGAAGAAGGCGAGATCATTGTGCGCGGGCATTGCGTAATGAAGGGGTATTTTAACAAACCTGAAGAAACCGCCGCGGCTATTGACAAAGATGGGTGGTTCCATACCGGCGATATTGGCCGTTATTACAAAGGCAACCTGCAAATTACCGACCGTTTAAAAAACATGCTGGTAAATGCCTACGGCAAAAACATCTACCCAACACCTGTTGAGAATACCTACCTGAAAAGCCCCAAAATAGAAGGCGTGTTTTTAGTTGGCGATAAGCGCGAATATATTACTGCATTCATCATACCATCTAAAGATGCTCTGCAGGATGAGTTTAAACTGGACGACGCCTTTTTTGAAAAACCCGACCTGTTTATTGATGATAAAGAAATTGTAGAATGGATAAAAACCGATATCAAAAAACTATCCAACGAGTTGGCGAAATTTGAGCGGATTAAAAACTTTAAGGTAAAACGCAAACCATTTAGCATGGAAGACGGCGAGATCACCCCTACTCTTAAACCCAAACGC
>Ga0193702_1000048_pt1 | contig 51219 bp, 84 predicted proteins | sample U3a1metaG_FD_143060 | JGI IMG/M metagenome (GOLD analysis project Ga0193702, IMG submission 143060) | Soil microbial communities from a riparian zone of the East river system, Colorado, United States - U3a1 | ecosystem: Environmental > Terrestrial > Soil > Riparian zone | place: USA: East River... | reverse complement strand
CAGCGCCTCTGTTACCGGATGCCGTTGCAGCGCCTTGATAACCGGATGCCGTTGCAGCGCCTTGATAACCGGATGCCGTTGCAGCGCCTCTGTTACCGGATGCCGTTGCAGCGCCTTGATAACCGGATGCCGTTGCAGCTTCATTGTCGCCAGTAACATAAAATTGTGGCTCTTTTGACCATTTAGCACGGTCGAAAACAAACTTAACGGCAGCTTTTGTCAAGCTTTCAAGAGTAATTTCTGCGCCTATATGAATTTTTGAGCAAGCAACTTTTGTATCGTAGTCATGTTTAGAAATTTTTCCCGATCCTTGAACTGTTGTGAATCTATTACCTGAAGGCGGATAGTAACTGAACACATCTAAAGGATGCTCACAAAAATGAAATCCGCGTTCACAGGCTTTTATATCTCCATCTAGTTCATAATCTTTCCCTGTTTCGTATTGATGATCCCTGCATTTTAAATCTTTATCATAGCCCTTAAAGCCATGTATTACTTCCTGTTGTTCAGGCTGAGGTTTTTTCTTGGACATTTTATTGTGTTTAATTGGTTTATGGTTATGCTTTATTTAGCGCCTAACTTGTATTTAGATTTACAAGACTTGCATTTCAGCCAGTTATCGGCTAATATTTTCAATTCGCCATCACAGACCGGGCATTTTGTTAAAACTTTCGCTTTCTGATTTTCCATGATTATGCTTTATAATAAGCCTGGAATCTTACCACGCATTAATTAGTTGGTAGATATTGCATTTCAGATTTTAAATAACTCAGCATTGACCTTAAAGCGTCTATAGCGTGAGAAATGGATCTTGATTGCCTTTCGCACAAGTCAACATAATAGCCCTCTTGTTTAGCCCGGCCCGCAAAGATGTTTTTCTTGTCCGTAGCCGATAGTTTTAAATACTGACTATCTTCTGTCAAGGTCATTATCTTATTAGCGTATATCTGCTGAGATAGGGCCACTGCATGGCTTGAAGTTGATAACAGGTTAGTAAGGTCGTTTAACTTCCCAAGTATCTCAGCCGGGTTACTTTGGTCTATCGGCAGGGCCAGGGCATTGCCGATTTGATCACAGATGGCTATTAAGTTTTCTTGTGTGCTATCCATGGTTATTGTACCTCACACTTTAAACCTAATTTACCAGACTTGATAGGTGCAACAACCTCCCATGCTTCACCCGTGTTACTATCGCCTGTGATCTGCTTACTCGTTACCGTTTGCAAAAACTTTTGGCGCGACTTGATTTGCGCGTCAAGTTCTGAAGCTTGCTTAGTTAAAGTGTCCAGCGTTAAATCACCACATCCTGAGTAATCAAATTTTACACCGGTCATAGCCTCGCTTACTTTGACATTGAATTGCTCTAGTCCTGCTTTGCCTACGCCTTTGGCCTCAGCCAGTTCGCGTACATTCTTTTCAAGTGAGCCAAATAATTCAACTCCTTTTTTGGCGAAGATTAAAGCCTCTACAGGATCAACCCAGCCTTCCTGAATGGTTGTTACTACTGCATCAACCTTTTCTTTTATAGAGGCTTTATTTAAGCCTTTCCAGTCCTGTAGCTCCAGGCTTAAACCTGTTTCGTGGCTGGCTGTTTCTTGTTCAGCCATATCCATTGCTAAATATTTACTCATGCTGTTAAAGCCTCCTGCGCTTGTTCAATTAATAGTTCTTTATTTACTTTAGATAGTTTGTACTTCTTTTCGATCTTAGCCAGTGAACCGCCTTCACTTTGTAAAAATTCAATAGCCTTTGTCCAGTTATCAGTTTTTGGATTAAGCCATTCGCGGGTATCTGCCTGAGCTTCGTTCTTAGCTTCTGGCTTGCTTTCGGATTTACCGCTTGCATGGTTACCGTCATCATCATCGTCAATATTTAACCCCAGTATTGCAACCAATGCATAACGCTTGGCATAAGTAATGGCTGAGCCTAAAGATTGCGGATCTGATTTAGAGGGGTGCATATCATAAGTCGATTGAAAGAACTCCCCGCTTTCACCGTGAATAAGTAGCGTAGTTAAGCTATCATTACTTTCAGGGTGCTGTGTATATATTAACCCACTTTCAGCAAGCGGCAGTTGTATTTCGTCCTGTATAGTTGAAAGGCTCGCGTATTTTGATTTAAAGAAAGGATTATTACTATCCTTCTTAATTTTATCGACATTGCCCTGAAACTTGATCAGTGCTTTGGCGATATTTGTAATAGATTGAGATTTTTCCATTGTATTTAAGTTTGATTAGGTTATTTAATTTGTTTTTCCAGGATGCGTTTTGCTTCATCTACCTGGCTGTTACCATCACCGGCCATCAGAACTACTTCGCGCCTGATATACATAGACCACTTATTGTAATTTTTAACCTGTGTTTCGGCATCAACTGATGGACGTTTTACATATTTCGGTGGATATACTGTTGTCTGACAGTTGCGGGTACGTAATCCGTGTTCAGGATACCAGACCACAACTATGTTGCCCTGATTTAGCATTTAACCGCCTCCGTTCCCTTTATTAAAGCCTGTGTTTTATCCAGGCATTCACGGATATAATTTTTATGATCTTTAGGAATCAGCGGATCGTTAAGCTGCACCACAAACAACCTGCAGTTATTCTTTAATGCTGTGATCAGCGGATTGACTTCGGATTTTAAAACCTCTGAAGTAAAATCTATCACCACATCATGAATTTTACGTGGGTCGTCTTCATTGTTCTGGTATTCGTTAAAAGCTGTTTTCCAGACAATGGCGATTTCGTTGGTGCTTAGCATTGTACACCTCTGCTTTCTGTAGTAACTAATACCAATCTGTCCAGTAGCGCCATTGAAGCCTTTTCGGCCTCATAAAGTGGCTGCATTACGCCTGTTTTAAAATCTTCGTCTGCCGAGTGCATTTCAGTAAAGAAATACTTTGTTTGAAGGGCTTGTAATTCTGCTTGAAACTTTTTTAAGCCAGCAAGTGCCTGTTCAGGTGATTGACATAGTGGAGTTCTCATGCGTCTTTCCTGCCTTTCTCGAAACGCTTAGCCACAATTGTAGCACCGCCGATAAATATTGCAAGCGTTATTATCTCAGCAACTGCACTATTGAAATAACCCTTTTGTTGAAGTATAATTACCACCGTACAGGCGGCAACTATAGCGAAGAACATTATTACGTTTTTCATGGTTATGCTGCTTTTACGATAAATGTATTAGAGGTCAGATAATGACCAACTCTGACAACCTGCAATGGGTATCCATTTTCGGCTATTCTTTTTTGTGCCGCTTCAACCGCTCCGTTTACTGTTGCTGGCGATGGTATAATGAATACAATGAAGTTCTCACCCATATTCATTTTGTAGAAGTGCTTGAAGCCTTTATAAAAAAGCTCCAGGTAACTTCTGGTTAAGCAAGCATCACCTTTCTTTAAGGTCAGTTTGCTTTTGTTAATTGATTGTGTTAAATTTGCTTCCATCATATTTTAGTTTAATGGGTTACGGGTCCAGCCGTAGCCTTTTTTGTTTATTTGATTTTTGATTTTCTTATTTTCTCGTTCATTTCTAATGTGAACGCCTTTAACATGCTATTTAAAACCGCCTGATCTTTATAAAGAGGCACCCGCTTTTTAGCTTTTACTTCCGGCTTTTCGATATTTGAATGAGCGATATGCATTTTTATATGTCTTCTATTTTTATCAGGCTGATCAATAATTCATTTTCGGCCTTTAGTTTGTCATTTTCGGTTTGCAGTTGAGTAACCCATAAGATCAGATTAACATTTTCCTGCATAAGCGAATTCATAGTTTCTCGCTTAACACTACTCTGCATCAGCGAGCCTCCAAACCCTTATTTCTCCTGTAGCCCTGATTGTTCTTATGCAAAACTGCTTGTTTGTTTTACCCTGAGCGGTATAAATAGCATTAGACCAAGTCTGTCTTTTGTCTTTTTCAATCGCAATACTTTCCCCTACCCCGAGTTCTTCGAGTTCCTCTTTATAGGTCTTTGGCATTTCTATTGTTGACATTGTATATATTGTTTTAGTATATTTGATTATAGTATAGTACAAATGTAACATCTTATTTTACAAATGCAAAATAAAAAGTAAAATAATTTGTAAAAAAGTTTTCCACATCCATTTTACATGCAAAAAGAGGGCGAAAAGCTTAAGAATCAACTAAAGGGGGCTGGTATAGAAATAAACGAGGTGGCTAAAACCTTGAATATGACTAGGCAGAACCTTGGGTATCATTTTAGAAAAGATGTATTGGATCGGGATTTCAGAGAGAAACTATTCAAATCATATGCCAATATTTTACAAGTGGAAAATAGAAAATCAAATTCCCCAATCGGGGAAACTAATACCCATGTAGTCGATAATATTGATAGAACTAATTCAAGTAAAAATCAAGTATCAGCACCGGGTAAGGATTACTTAAAACCCGCAATCAGCGATATCATTACGCCCGATGGAATTATTACTAATCACCATGTAAACAAACGCAAATCTGACGCCTTAATTCCTTTTTACAATGCTGATTTTATGGCGGGGGCTGCTGAGATGTATTATGAAGATGCAACTATATATCCTGAATACTATATGGACGTGCCTGAGTTTTATGGGTGCACTGCTTTCAGGGCCTATTCGGATAGCATGGAATCAAAGATCAGATCCGGAAATATTCTATTTGGCATAAAGATAAATGACTGGCGTAGCCATTTAGAATACGGGCAGATATATGGTATTACCTGTACAGATGGCAGGCGATACTTGAAGTACATCAGGAAAGATAAAGACGATAAACATTTTCTATTAAAAAGCGAAAATGAGAACTATGATGATTTTACTATCCCAAAATCTAAAATAAACAACATCTGGCTGATCGAAGGATGGCTGGATAAAAGAACTTAAACAATTAAACCCTAATCAAAATGAAAAAATTATTACTTATTGCTTTTACTTTAACGGTATTTGGATGTTCAAAAAAAGAAACCCAACAGCCCGCAGCGCCTGAAAACTGGATTATAGGGAAATGGAAAAACATTGCCCGATTCGAACATAACGAAACCACACAAAAAACAGATACGGTGGTGTTTTCAAATGAATTTACCTTCACTTCTGATGCAGTTTATAGCGGCGGTTCAACTGTTGGATATTTGTACAAATTGGGGGCCAATAGTTATATAAATATTTACGGTGGTAATTGCCCTCTCGTAAAAAAGAGCGATACCGAGTTTTCTTTACAAAGTCAACTTATATCTCCAGATGGGTATACGATATATAATATAACAGATATTTATCAAAAAGAATAAACATTTTATTAACTAGAGTGTATAAAATTTAACAACAAACTAAATATGATGGCACAACAAACTAAAGAACTGGCTGTTACTGGACGAACGGGCCCTGTTCTTAAAAAAGCTGAAGGGGGGCCTGGGATATCGGCGGAAACATTACGGGCTATAGCAGTATACCAGGATTATAGCGAAGGTACAACTGGCGGCCTTGCGAAGTTTGCAAAGGATACTAAATTTAGCCGGATGGGTATTTATAAGATCATTCAGGGAAAAGTACCCGTAAGCAAAAGGTTTATTGATGCCTGCGATAAATTGGGTTACTCTTCAGAATGGATTACGTTCGGGACTGGATATATGTTGAAATCAAAAAAGACGAGACTTTCTATAACCGATATAGCTGAGGTAAAAGCACAATTACAGTTAAAAGACGTGATCATGTCCGGCATGCAAAAGCAAATTGATTTATTGAAAAATGAACTAAAGGACATGCAAAAAACGCTTGCCCATAATAAAATACATTACAAATCTCACTGACAAACCACTGACAAAATCCATTTTTTAGCCTCAATATGCCATCAAATTCACTCAAAAAATGCCCTTTTGAGCCTGTTTTAGGGGTAGACGATTTTTCGAATCCCTCCGGCTCCACGAAAACGGCACTGACAATCAACAAGTTAGTGCCGTTCACTGACAAACTACTGACAACAATGAACTATAAAAAAGCTGAAATATATGACGCTGGCGGCAGTATAAAAAAGCAGTGGTTTATATTCTACTCTTTTAGAGATAAACAGACAAAAAAGTTTCGAAGGTATAAGATTTTTAAAGACATAAATACCCGTAAAACAAAATCAGAACGCTTTGAGTTAGCCATGACCTATTGTAACATGGTAAATATGTGGCTCGAAAAAGGCGGTTCTCCACATGATGAATTATCACCCGACAGCGATAATGATCAGCAAAATATTATTGCCTGCCTGGATAAGTTTATCCAATATATTCAAGATTCAAAGCTTCGTAAAAATACCCGGCGAAAATATGAACTGGAAATGAATGTGTTTAAACGCTGGCTGGAATCAGTCAATCTTACTCATTTACTCATCGGACAAATAAAGAAGCAGCATATTTTTGAATTTATAGAATATGTAAAGAAAAGATCAAAGGTTACATCTGGTAAAACTGTCAACCACTATTTAAATGATCTCAGGCGATTCTTCAATCACTACATAGATAACTATGACGATTATTTAGAAAGAAACCCTGCGACAAAAATAACGCGCGATATAGTGGAATCGAGAGGGAATATTGCTTATACAGACGAAGAGTTTGAAGCTATTAAAAAAAATACCATTGAAACTGATAAATATCTTTGGTTTGTCTGCCAGGTTATTTATTATACCGGCTTGCGAAATGAGGCTGAAGCTTTAGAACTAAGGTGTGGTGACTTCGACTTTAAAAACAAACTTTTCTTTGTTGATGCATGGGTAGCAAAAAACAAGGTGCGGCAGCCAGTGCCTATTTACCCGGAGTTTGAAGAATTATTATTAGAACTCGATTTAGGCCAATACCCTGCTCACTGGTATTTATTTGGCAGAAAAGACAAACCAGGACCCGTTCGCGTTGGCACAGATAACTTTGCAAGGCGGTTCAGGCCAGTTAAAAAGCATTTTAAATTAGGGGATGATTACGGGCTCTATTGCTTTAAGTCAACAAGGGCCTGTCATTTATTTGATGATGGCGCGCCTGTAAGGGACATTCAGTTGTTATTCAGACACGCTACACCTCTGATCACTATGGAATATTTAAAAAGCCTTGGCCGTGTTGAGCGTGGGCGTGTCTTGGACAAGGGACGTAAAATCTAATCCATCAAATCGTTATCCAAAAATGAAAAGTAATTAGCCCGGTTTACTATTATATGGTCCACCACAGGTATGTCAATTAAATTGCCCGCGCTTTTCATTCGTTTAGTAATATTTATATCGTCTCTTGAGGGATAAAGCGGCCCCGATGGATGATTGTGCGAAATAATCATTTTACTGGCTGCGCAGTTAAGAGCGATACATAAAGCTAATTTTAAATCGAATAGAGATTGATTATCAGTTCCGGTATTGATACAGCGCCATGTGATCACCTGGTTATTTCCGTTCAAAAATAAAAATACAACTTGTTCCTGTAGGTTAATAAGTCCCTTATCCCATATTTTATTTAAAAAACGGTAGGTTTCCGATGATGAACAGATCGGCGGTGATAAGATTTTAGGGTTATAGGTAACCTTTACCTGAGAATGCTTCAACGTCTTGCGTAAAAAAAAATGACGTAGTGGACTGATGGTCAACTCCAGGGTTACGAAGCCCTACCGCAGCACAAACAATACCAACTACGCCATTTGCTGGCGTACTGCTGTGCAGTGCTGCGGATTTTTATTTTTCGTAATTTGGAGCTGCAGCACTCGGTGTACAATATTTTTTACCCTTCAAAGGTAAGTAAAAAGGCGATCTAAATTGGTTTCATTTTATTGGTATGCTTTTTAAAACAAGGTTAATATTTTTACGATGTATTAACGATAATGTTACTCATTAATTAATGCATAATTAATAAATGTAAGTTATAATACAATAAAAATACTTTGTATAACATTATTAGTCTCATAAGTGCCTGTAACACTTAACTATGTATTAAAATAGGATTGTTTGTAAAAAATTTGATACAAAAAAAGCAGAACGCTCTTTAGTTTTTATTAACAGAAGGGAAGCCAATCATTGATCGCCCCCGACATTTTCATATAATCTTCTGCCGGGATAGTAACAAAGTAATTGTAAGTGTCTTTTACTTTTGTGGTGTCTTTTTTTGCCTGAGCTTTTACGGTAAAACTAATAGATACGCATACTAATAACAGTAAAACGTATATGGGTAATAATCTTTTCATAGTTTAATTGAGTTTTCGTTTTTAAGCGATATAACTTCAAAAGCATCATCACCGATTGGCAATTGCATGTATACTGTAGAGATAATCTTATCAATGTCAAACAACTCATCCGCTATCTCAACCTTAATAATAAAACCATCAGGTGCAGGACTATTATTTAGATGTTCTCGAAGTTGGCCTATTGTCATTTTCGTCTAGTTAGTCGTTTAATAAACTTAATAAGCGGATAGATATCATCCCAAAGGACAGCAAGTACTCCCATTCGTATGAGTACTATTCCTATGATAAACCATCCGTTATCTTCCATTGCGTTGAAGTTAAAAGCCCTTTCTTACTTATTTCTCCGTAGCGATCAGGCATTCGGTTTTTTTCAGGCCGGGCTTTTAAATATTAAGCCACTATATTCGGGTCGTGTGTTGGTTGCGATAACGTGATCATTTGCTGAATGGTCAACGGCTTGCCATTAACTACAGTCCCGGAATTAGTTCCAAAGAAATGCAGGAATAATGATTTAAGGGCTGCAAGTTGTGTCGCTTTAACATTTGGGTCTTTAATAGTAGCCAGGTAAGCCAATGCATCCTGCCATTGCTGATCTAGTGTTTTAGTCGCTTCATTTTGTATCCAGCCTAAATCAATAAGCCAAACAGGTAGCTGTAATTTAAACGCGTTAATCAGTCCGGTAGATGCAGGAATATATTGCTCTATAAGCCCTTCTACTGTTTGCCCTACCACTGAATTGTCGAAAGATTTTAGCCCGTTTAACAGTGTCTCAGCTATTGTAATAACTGGACCTAAAACGTGCTCTGCTGCGGTTATCCAAGAAACTATTTTTTTGAATAAATTCGATAGGAAGCTTCCTAAGTCTTGAAATGGGTTGTTGCTCATAAATTGTTTGATTTAATATTTGTTTTTAAAAATTAGTTACACTCTATTTGCCCGTTTGAATAATTACTATCAATCCACTATCAACAGCAAGATCAAGGCCGTCAACTGTTACTTTAGTTCCAGATCTGTAACCCGGGGCATGTTCAATCCTTACAATGCGCATTACCTTTTCAGTATTGGCATGGCCGTAATGTTTATTGACGGTGCATTTATCGCCGGGTTGCATGTTACTCTGCTATATGTTTATATAAGTAGTTCCAGGAATAAAATCTTTTGCATTGTGTTTGGCGAGCATTAAACGCCAGTTAAGCCCATATCTATTTTCAAAATGTGGGTTATCATGAAACCCTTCAGGGAAGTTGCCGCCCCAAAACATACCGTGTAATTGCATTATTGAAACAACCTTTAACCAATTCGGCCCTACCTGATCATCATCCTTTCCGTCCGTTATCATTGCAAAATCAAAAGCGAGCCCATAATTGTGATAACTTTGCCCTGCTGTTGCTTTGGTGACAATAGGTCCCGGCTTGGTTCTACCCTGTGCATACAAGGCTTCTGATTCCGAAAACGATCTCAATCCCTGCACAACAACTATTTTTACATTAGATGGCATGGCCGCTTGTGCTTCTGCCCACGCCGCGATTGCTGATGGCCTGAATTTTGGGTGCAAAGTAAGTAGTGCCGTTTCTGATCTTATATCCATTACGGTTTGTTTATTTTAGGTCAGTTGATAGCCCGTAAAAATCTTCAATCTTATTAGCTACCAAATTTGCAACAGTAGAGAACTGCAAAATTAAGTTCCTTGCATCTAATGGGATCTGCGGAAATCCATTTACAGTAAGCACTATGATACTATTGAACAAAAGGAATAGTTTAAATCCCTGTCGCGCACTTTCAGGCGTAGGCAAGCTAAATGAGCCAAGCCCGAAAGTTGTTTTTGTTGGCGCTGTTACCTGCGCGTCCTTTACTGTAACTGTATTTGGCTCTTTGCCGGGTTCGGCTGTTTGATCAGACATAATAACTTAAGATTTCAATAATTAAAGGTAAATAAAAGTGTACACTCTGTCAACTGTAGTTTACTTTTATTCGATTTATTTTACAACATTAAAATGAAGGCCATTCTGATCATATTGCTCAGTAACATATTGCAATTTTTCTTTTGACCCTTTTATAAACACGTTCTCAAACACTGCCTGTTTACGCGTTATTACCGTTAATATTGAGTCTTGGCGATTTTTATATCCTATTAGCAAAGTATCCTGTTTGGCTATCCAGTTAATCTTTTGATACATTACGTGTTGCTCTTCGATCCTTTTCTCTTCCCGGTTGTTACGGAAATTATTCCATTCGCTAACCCCCCATGTGCAAATTACTACGCTTGAAATAATTGAGAATGCTTCCCAAAATCCTATGTGAACATCATTTTTACCAACCTTAAACGTCATGACATTTATAAAATATATAATAAAAAAATTAGTGTGTTAAAACTATTACTGGTGTATGTATTACTACGCCTATAGTATTTGGGAGGATCACAAAACTAAACGGTGCCGAAACGTAATTAAACGTGTAATTTGTAGCAGCTGCTCCTGATGCTGTTAATCGATAAGTCCCGGCTGCCGATACTGTCGTGGCAGTGGTTGATACTGTTGCAGGCGTGGTTAATGATCCTACACTATCACTTAATTGAAAATCTGCGTAACTGGCTGTAAAAGTTGGATTAACCTGACCTTGAAATTTAAAGGCAAGGTTTGGAACTATTGTTAAAACAGCCTTGTTGACCGTTATTGAAATAGTCGCAGTATCGCGGCCTGATCCATTAATAGCTATGACCTGGTAACTTGTGATTGATTTAATACCTGTGTTTGTTCCTGAAATAACGCCCGTGGCAGTATTGAAGCTTAAACCTGATGGCAACGTACCAATTAGTGAATAAGAGGTCGCAGCCCCGCCAGTATTAACCGGAGTGATATTTGCAATAGTTGAACCATAAACATAAGCAAAAGGCGATCCGGATATATTAATTATCGGCGGCACTAAGCATGATGCGACCTGAGGGTTAGGGATCATGGTCGATGTGGCTAATGGATCTGCAACGGTATTTGCAGTATTAGTTGTCCATCCCGGAGGTGCGGTTACAGATGAAAATAGGTTTTGCCTTGTGTTGTTAAAAGTGAGCCAATTCAAATAGTTATGCCCTATGAAAACATCCGTTGCGCCGCTTACCTGGTAAGACAGACCTATCAATGATATATTAGTAGCTGAACTATAAAAGGAGTTTGAATCTACTGTAACATGATCAATGCCTGAGCCTATAATTTGAATACCGGCATAACCTGTATTAATTCCTTTGTTTTGCCTTACTAAAATGTAAGTTGTTCCTATATCTACTCCTATACCACAAGCACCATTCAGGGCTTTACCAGGAATAGCAACCCTGCCACCCGGGCCAGTACCATTCATTTGCGTTTGACCGCCTCTTATAGTGTTACCATAGCATTGAATAAGGTGCCCGGATGAACCATGGCATTGAAAGAAACTAATCTGATCGTGCGAAAACGGCACACCAATTTCTTCGATCTTATTAAAATTAAATATCTGAGGGGAACCGGTGCAACTTCTCGCTTGAAACGGATGCCATGTGTCGCCCGGAGTGCCTATGATATTTAAAAAATAATTATGCGAAATATTATAAGATGATACATTCGTCATTATAATTCCCTGTCCGCAATTAGTTATCTCGGTTGAATCAATCGTAATGCCAGTACATGAGTTAAGTTCGATCCCTATGCCAAAAACATTGCCTGCTACCTTGCAATGGGTAATGTGAATGTTATGACAGGATGTTAAAGAGATGTACTGTAACGAATCAAAACTGATCGTTAAGTTGCTCATCCCCGAATAGGACAAGTGATTGATAAAGGTATACGGCCCGCAGAACTGAGCCTTAGCCAGTAATGCACTAACTGATAATAGTAGTAATAAGATTAGCTTTTTCATTTTTATTTTTTAATTTCGTTACCAATTAAACCTTACTTATGCTTAAGAAATTTATAAAATTCATCAAGCGTATCCTTAACAGCATGTTTGAATCCAAACCACGTAAGGGCGATTATGATCGGGACTGGATAGATAAACAGTGGTAGTCTCATCTTAAAATCCTTCTATTATAACATTGCCTGTTGTAGTGGCACCTGTAATTGTAATTGCGGTGGTACTCAATGAAGTAACTACACTAGACGCTGGGCCACTTGTTGTAATAACAACCGGTGTGTTAGTGAATGCTACAGGGAAAGTATAGGTTGCAGTTCCTGATAAAGAACTGCAATAAACTATTACTTTTTTATAGCCGCTATCCTGAAAGGGTTCTGAGTAAGTAGCCGTACCACTTGTGCTTCCATTCACAACGGTTTGGGCCGATATGATTACAGTGGTAGGAGCGATGGCGTAAAATAAACCTGCATGTTTTACTACCAAGCTATCTGCTCCAGGTGTTCCGGTCGGCGTCCATGATTGTAGGGTTCCGAATATTTGTAGGTTTTCAGCAGAGAAATCGCCCTTTATTAGCGGAGTGGAAGTAGGGCTATTTGCGATATATAATTTATTACTTCCTGTTTCATTAAGTCCAGCATTGTATCCTAAGAAAAGATTCCCACTCCCTGTAGTCGTCGCCCCGGCTCTACTGCCAAGTGCCGTATTGTTAATTCCTGTAACTACACTCAATAGTGTAGAGTCCCCAAAGCCTGTGTTATTATGACCAGTTGTATTTTTAAAGAGACTACTTGAACCAAATGCATTATTTCGAATGCCTGTTGTAGTTAGTTCCAATGCATTAAAACCAAATGCATTATTGAAACTTGCTGTTGTGGCTGCATTCAAAGCATTTCTCCCAACCGCTACATTAAATGTCCCGGTAGTATTTGAAGTTAATGAACCTACACCTATAGCGACATTGCTGCTTCCACCAATATTAGAGGTTAATGCAGATGTTCCTACCGCTACATTTAATCCTCCTGTTGTATTAGCTGCCAAAGCACTGATACCAATTCCTGTATTTTGTGTTCCGGTAGTATTTGATTGCAATACCCTACCCCCAAAATAAACATTAAATTTTCCTGCCGGATAACCTGAAGCACTAAAAGCATTATACCCAAAGCTTGAAGTATCCGCACCAGCGCCCCGTCCTAACGTAGCGCCATTTACATTAATATTGCCGGAAAATCCTAAAGTAAAGCCATTTAGATTGACTGTCCGGTTGGATGTCAGGCTTCCGTTAACATTATAGATGTTCTTTAAAGTTGTACCTGTAGTTACATAATGATTAGTATCTTTCCTTAAACCAGTAGTACCTCTTACTATGAAAGGCCCTGTTCCTATGGTATCAGTTGATAACCTTATAGGATGTGTAGATGTTCCAGGATCTATAAAGTCATTTGAAAAGAAACTTGCATGAGCGTTCAGGCTATCTATGAAGTTTCTAAGTTGCAAGTAATTTGCACGATTATACTTTAAGTTTCCTAACGTGTCGGGGCTTGTTTTACCCGTCCATGTGATAGGCATGTAATTAACTCCATTGCCGCCTTTAACCTGTAGTGTAACAGTTGATACCTGAGCAAATGAAGCTCCTGATACGAATAATAATATTATAATAAGTAGTTTTCTCATTATGCCTTTAATGTTATATATGTATCTTCTGCAAAATTTCCTGAGCCGTCATCATGCCCGTTTATTTGAATTGTGTTAAGCACTGCGTACGTGTTATCTGTATACTGTTTGTAATAGGTTATATCGTCAGCTGGCTGCAAAATGGTATCATCCGTTACCCCGTCAACTACTTTATTAATTTCTCTTATTATCGTTGGATACAGGCCGAATAAATCACGCGTACCTAGTGTCATGTCTATTATACCTGCGGATAACGCACTGCCGGCAGCAAACTTTATTGTTTCAGATGGTGGGGTAAATACCAATGATTTAACTGCCCTTAAATTGGGAATATCGTCATCGGATGTAAAATCCAACAGCCCCAAAAATGGCACATAGGTAGATATGCTTTCATGACCAATCATTCCACCACTAAGTTTGGCTTTTATACCGTCGGTTAATATTCCTTTCCAAGCCATTAGTCTGTAATTTTAACTACCCATACATCAATCAATGAATCTGGCTCTATTGAAATAGGATCGCCGTCACCTAATTTTTCTGACAACCCCATACCTGGCTCAACTCCGGGACGACCTTTAAGCATGTCGTAATTACTTGAGCCACCCGCCGATCTATTTCGCGCAACATTAGATGTTGGCGTGATCGTATCCCCGGCTGTGTTATTTACAGCATCATCAAATAAGTGAATTCCAACTGCTGGCAAATTAGACCGCTCAATAGTTGCAAGGTTATTTGCGTTACCAGTTTCAGTTCCACGCGTTGAAGGTCCTACTTCATCTTTATTCCAACCCTGTGAATATTTACCTGCCCTGTCTTTTGTCCCGTTTGTGCCTGACAAACACCATCCAACCCACGCACGTAAACCTAACCCTGTGCCTATATCCCAATCCAAAACAAAATCACCTGGCGTAGGCTCTTCATACACTGTAACTGTTCCTTTTGGCACTCCACCACCGGGTGTTACAGGTGTTATTGCAGGTGCATCATATTGGTTCCAATCGAATGTGATCTTTAAGTTTGTACCGTCTATCCCTGAAACAAATACATCTGTAGGCACAGTAAAAGTATGCCCTATATCATATGATCCTGTTAAATCAGGCGTGCCGGTTTCGGGATTGTTTACTATTTCAATGTTTGCTATATCATCATCTCCGGCAGTTGTGCCCAGCTTTATTGTAAAAACATCAAAGTTTTTGTTGGTTACAGCAAGCCTGATCAGGTTTGAATTAACTGTAAAAAGCCCCGTAGCCGTAAAATCTGCCGCGATGCTATCGTATATTTTGGCTTTTTTTATCACAATTATATCTCCTGTTGGGATTACGCCCGTTTGAAATTGCTGTAAATTGAAATTCTGATTAGGGATAATATCGATGCTCCAATAGGTCGGCCTTACATTTAGTCCGTCTATCAATACCCCATGATCCGGCCTTTGTGGTGTGAACTTGCTGCCCTCAACCCGGTTGTAAAACTGATTATCAATAGCTACCTTATTCAGGGTAAAAATCAGGTTCATCTTTTTGATAGCCCAATCAGGCGCCCCGCCTGTTACCTGGTCAGTTCCTATATAAAGCTTTTCATTATCATAAGGCGTGTTGTTCAGTACTTCAGTATCATATACCTGATCGATATAATCTATGTCGGCGCTTAGTGGCTGGTACTCGTCAAAGCTTGATTCTATCCTGAAGCCAAATACCATTAATGAATTATCATCATTAACAAATAGTACTCCTTTATCATTAAAAGTATTCGTGTATTCTAAAAGCAAAGTTTCGGGCCAATCTTCTGCCACGTTAAGCATAAATGTCCTATATGTTTGCACGGTATCGCTTTCATCAGTATAGGTAAGCTTAAGATAATAAGCACCCTCGCTAACATCTGAAAAGTCCGGCACAGCATCATATACCAGGAATGAAGCATTTAAAATTACACGGCTGACAAATGGCACATTCTTAATAAATACATCGCTGCAGTCATAAAGCCTTAGTGTTGGCGTAAAATCAGATAATACTTGCACCCTGAAATTATTATCATCTTTTTGAATCTTCTGAAAGTAATTAGTCGGGTCTTGCCTATCAGCGAACGGCACAGTGTGATACCTGTCGTCGATGGTAAAGCCGTCACGCATCAGATTAAATGATGAATATGGTGTTATCTGGAATACAGTTGTTGCCATCTATTTATTTATCGGTAGCGCAATATTTGGTTTTATCTTTGCCAAATTTTTACTACTTATTTCTTTAATCTCTTTTAAATCAGCATTTTGCTCGCATGTTTTTTCCGGCTTATGGCATAAACAAATACCTTTTATAGCGCCACAGATACATAAACAATGCTTCATTTTGTATTGTAAACTTAGTAAACTACAGTTGACTAAATATACGATTTATCTTATCATTTTAGTCAAATCATTATCAGGCGTTAATAATAATTTTGTCTCCGTTGGTTTGTCGTTGCCTACCTGTACTGAAAACTTATTTATAAATGCTTTTGTATTCACACCATTAAAGTCAAAGTTCAGATCGGCGTACGGGGTTGAATCGATCATATCCAGTACATTATTACTTAGTCCGGGTACAACAGTGGCATAAATCGGGCAAAATAATGGTGCTGGTAAATCCGAAATAGATATAGGATCGCTTTCTGCAACCCGTTTACCATCCAAACCCACGTACACCATGCTGCTGTTCTTTAAAGCAGAAGTCATGTTGATGTGGAAACCTTTCATGTTGTAAAATATACTTGACAGGTAAGCGCCGCCACGTAACAGGCATTGTTTAGGGCTTAATAAATAATTATAATATGATGAATCGACCCCTGTTAATGATATATACCCCTCTGTACGCAATGGATGCCAGTATTTAAACCCGGCGAAAATACCAGTGCCACCTATGGCAGGTTCAGGTCCGTCTTTGATATAAACCTTTATCGTGTCATTATTTGATCTGCTGGCAACAGAATCATTTTGAGTGATTCTTATGCACTCAATATAATATGGCGCAGCGGAAAACGGAGATATTAAATTAAGCTCTTTTTGAGGGTTTAATAAGACTGTAGTGTAGTTTTGAGTAGAATTAACCTCTTTAAAGGCGTTTATTGAATCTAACTGCGGATCATTGTACCCAGCCTTTATAGAGTTATACATCAAATCAATAGCCGGCTCAAACTTAGTGGTGTTATCTACCAATCCCAACGACACATTATTGATTCCTTTACGATATACATAGTTTAAATCTTCCAGGAACACTTTACCATTTTCAACACCTAATGCCGCCTGGCCACCTTGCTGAGACAAAACATCTTGAAAGAAGTCCGACAATGAAATAATTATTTGCGGATCTTCTGATATCTGCGTAACGAAAACAGAATCAGTACTGCCAGTAAACGAACTTTGCCCTAAGACAAATTTAAATTCATCACCCACAGGCACAGTGACCCCATTATAATTAGCAGACTCACCGTCAGGTCCATGAACTAAATAAACGCCACCTGGCTGCAATGGATCACCCGCATTATAAACAGACCCTACCGCTATACTTGCGGTCTTTTGTACCACACCGTCACCCATAAAGTTTTCTACACCATTAACATAAGTAAACTTTTCGCCTATTGTAAAAACGCCGCTATCGTAGTTCGCAGTTCCCGATAATACCGTGAATATGCCGGGGGCTAAAGGGTCAGTTTCCCTGTAAATACTACCCGTTGCCGCTCTTATAGAATCCGCACTTGTATAAACTACCTGCTTCATCTTATCGAGTAAAAATGATTGATTAGGAACAGGAAGATTAGGCGCTGAATCATTATTTACGTTCATCGCTTGTAAGATTGCTGCGAACAGATTATGCCCTCGTAATGCCTTACACATTGAAGCTGGCGTAATGGTTTTATAAGACAAATCAATCTCACCGCCGTTTATTTGAATGCCGGTATTGCTTGTCTCAGAATCAACCTGCCTCATGTATAAAAACAAACGATCGCCAACAGTTACGGTTAACGCTATGTTTACATTTACATTAATGGTTGTCTCCGATGAGGGCGTATCATCATAAAAAGCGTAAACAATGGCTCCGGTCTGGTTAAATATTGCCAGTTGTAAATGATGGCCGCCGCCTCCGTCGAAAATAGTAAGGCTAAGACTACCAGATATTAATAATTTACCTGAAATCCTGCATTTATAGAACCAGTTATCAAAAGTTGAAAAATCAGGATTACGCAACTGTCCATAAGGCACCGTTTTTACAGAGGTATTAATACTATTCTGCTGATTATTGACAACCTGTATAGGGGGAAAGTAATCCGAATGCCTGTTGCCGTCTGATGGTAGACCGGGTAATAGATTGGCGATTTCATCTAAAGTTATTGGTGTAAGCTCCAGGTTAATCGCATTATCTACATTTAATGGAATAGCATATTGCACACCATCATAAGCGTCTATATTGACGCTAAAATCATTCGGTATTGCAGGAACATCAAAAGTTGTGAGATTATCAACCGCCTTTGAGAAATCAAGTTTGCCAGTGAACATCGTTTTGTAGTTGGTAATACCATCAACAAGCCGCGTGACTGTGAATGTCACGTTTGAGGTAAGTATATGAACATAAAACTCTAACCTGGCTATGAACGCCCCTTGCCTAACTAACTTTAACGGTATGGTGAACGAACGCAGTAAACCTGAATACTTTTGCGACCTGGTATAAGTGATATTAGTATCCATCCACCCGTCAGGTGAGTTTTCTAACTCAACATCACCAGTACCACGCGGGTTAAGAAACCATTTGAAACGTTTGAATGATAGTTGCGACATTACCTATAAAACTTTTGGTAGTATGAATCATTATTTACAGTGACCTTAACATTTGGCCTCTTTTGTGGCTCCGGCTTACTTTTGTTTATAGCAGATATTACTTCTTTCCATGGCACTTGCTGGCCTCCTGAATAGTTTAACTTATCGGGCCTGATCATATGGTTAGGTATGATCTTTGTCCCTGCCGGTGCCATACCTAAAGACGCATGGTCGGGTGACATATAAGTTTTACCGCTTGGCTCTATTGCCATTTCTGTACCTTTTTCACCCCATATGAACATGCCGCCTGGGTGATTACCTGTACCTTTTGCATATTTAGGCAATGGGGTTGCAATGGCAATCGCTAATTCAGTCGCTACCAATGCAGCCGCGCCTATTGCTAGTATCTCGCCTAATATTGGGCCCCCAGTCAAAGCGGTAACTACTGCCAATGCGCCTTGTATAGTTAGCTTTGCTATATTAGCCTCCTTGTCTGCCTTTGCCTGCTTAGTTTTTAACTGATTCTCGCGTGCCAATAAAGCTTCTTTTTGCTGGGCCGCCTGAGCATCAATAATATTTATTTTGCGCTGCTTATCTGCACTTGACAGAATGGAGCTGTTTACTGCGCTTATTTCATTCTTAGCATTTTCATCAACCATGTCTGATTGTTTTTGCAATTGCTCTATATTGCGCTCATATGCTGCATCGCGGGCCTTTGTAACCAAGTCAATAGCTTGTATAGCTTCTTCAGCTGCCTTTTTTTCAAAATCTGATATGTCTTTATCTGGCTTTGACTCATGTTGCGTCTGCTCATTTAAAGCCTTCTGTAAGGCATTCCCTGCTTTTGAAACGGCTGTTTTAGCCTCACTAACTCCGCTATGTGCTTTTATAGTAGCTATCTGTTCCGGCGTTTTTGGCCCATTCTGGTTTATCGCGTTATTTTCAGCAGCTTCCTTGATCGCCAATACCGATTGTGCATAAAAAGCCTCTTGCCCCAACCGGTCAATATTTGCCTGATCCTGAATAGCTGTTATTTCTTTCTGATATTGCTTTTCATTGATCTTACCTTTAGCATACTTATCAGCTACTATAGCAAGTTCTTTATCTGCTGCATCCTGTATTAATGATACCTGCTCATCTCTGCTTTGGGTTAATCCCTCTATCGCTAACTTTTCAGCATCTTCATTGGCTTTTAAAATATCCTCGAGATTCTTTTTTAGTTTTGCACTGACTGAGTTTTGTAATTTTTCAGTTTCATTTATTCCATCGCGCTGAACATCGAGTAATTCATTGTTAAATTTCAACACAATATTTTTACGTTGCTGCCCGCGTAGGTTAGTGTCGGTCAAGGCAATATCTTGTGCGTTTTTTACTAAGTCTGCACTTGACTTAAGGTATATATTTAACGCTGCCTTTCTTGCTTCGTAGCTTTGCGTCTCGTCATCTAATACTATTTTTGAGGTTTTTTTAACCTGTTCTAATTGCAGTCTGTAATACTCCAACAAATCTGTATTGGCATGATCATCTGGTTTTTTACCTTTTGATCCTTTAGCATCCTGTGTGCCATCAAAAAAGTCTATTTGCCCATTTTTCTTCGCAATTTCAGCAGCCCTTTTTTGGAAATCATCAAATATCTTCAATTGCGAATCAGCGGAATCTTTTAAGTCTTTAACCTGTTTATCCTGGTCTTCCTTTTGAGCAGCTGCAACCTGTTTAGTAAATCGACCCTGTGCTAATAGATTTAATGCCTGTAAAGATTCGCTCTTTGTTGATACAAACGTATTGGTCGGCTTAGCAGCAACCTGAGCAGATTCTGCTAGCTTTTTAGCCGAATCGTTCAAGGCTATTTGAGCTGCAGCCTTTAATAGCGTTATCTGAATATAATCTTTCCCATTCCTGATTATATTCCTTTCTGCCTGGTCTAAATCATCTGCATAGCCTATTGAAGCTCCAAGCGCAGTGTTATACTCTCTTAAAACCTTTGTTTTATCCAAAAACCCTTCCTTAGCAAGTGTTATATTTTCGGTCAGTTCAGCTATATTGGAAATCGCTTTTTGATATCCGGTATCCTGAAATGCGATAGAATAATCCTTTTGAGCAGTAGTAAGTGTTTCTAAAAGTTTTTTAACAATGTCCAGTTTACTTATATACTCTATTATAGGATCAACAGCAAACCCAATTAATCCAGCTAATCCAACTCCTGGTAGTACATATGCTATTTTCCTAAGTACTGAAAAAGCTCCTCCCACCGATTTTGTAATTGCATTGCCATAATTTCCAACCTCTTTATTATGTACTCCCTGATCAGCCGCAAGTTTTTTTGTTTCAGCGTCCAACGCTTTAATTTCAGTAAGCAATACCCCGCCCGTAGCCACGTTCTTTTGCTCTGCTGCAGATAGTGAATCATAGGCTGCCCGTAGCTGTGTCAACCTTGCGTTAAGCTGTGTTGCACTGCCATCGGCATTTAGTTGATCCTTGGCCTGTTGCCTTAATGTAGTTCCATTTGCCTGTATAGCAGATTTAAGCCGTATTTCTTCGGCTGTCAACCTTTCTTTAGTAGCTATGCTTTTTGCATCATCACCTGTTGTTAGCTTCATTTCAGCGCGAACGGCTGCAAGCTCTGACTGTAGCGTTAGTTGAAGGGATACATTTTGCTCAAATGTTCCTGCAACGCTATTTAAAACACGCTGTTGTTCTGTTAAAGCTTCTGTTTCTTCCTTAATGGATACGGTCGCATTTTTGGCCGATAGGCTCATATTCTCATTGCCAGTAATAATAGGTTCATGTCTTACTACTGGCTGAGATGGCTCTTCGGTTATAGATGGGTTACTTAGGTTATGTGGATTAGATGGGTCTATTGGCTGGAATTTAGCATTTGCTTTTCTAGCATCTATTGCAGATTGTTTAGCTGCGACCTGGTCTTGTATCTGAGCAAGCTTATCAGCCTTTACTTTCGCTGCTGCAATTTCTTTATCATCCTGTGCCTGACGGTAAGCCTCTTGTTTGGACAATAAAACGAGATATTTATTCATCGCTTTTTCGTCCATATCAGCTTTATATGCTCTGGCTTTATCCTGCGCTTGCTGTGCTTTGTTGGAATTGACTATAATGGTATTAACAGCGTCATTAGCAGCATCGGCGTTTTTCTTAAATACAGTAAATGATTGCGATCCACCAGTAGCATTATTTAAAGCGATAGCTGCCTTAGTAGCAATTACCATTTGTTCTGTAGCAGAAGCGGCAACAGCTTTTAAGTCATTAAACTGCTTAATGGCTATAGGGTCAACAACGGAATCAATTATTTCTTCATTTCCCATTACGGTTCATATAATCAACGTGTGCCTTGAATGCTTTTTTTATGGATAGATATTCGCTTACTGTGGTTTGTTTTTTATCGATCTTAAACGCCTGGAACTTCCCCAAATGCGTTAACTCGTCATCCCAATCTGCTTCTGTTGCCGCTTTTTCATCTTTTTTAAGATCATTATATTGGGCTTCAGCCTGCTTTAGCTTTACAAAATCCGGCTTTGCCAGTGAAACAACACGCACCAAATCACCTTGCAGGTCATCGAATTTTAGCCTAAAACCAAGATCGTTCTGTAGTATTTTAATTAGTTCTTCATTTCGGGTTACTGATAATTGATTTACAACCAATTGTATAATGTTTAGGCGGTTTTTCAGGTATGTGATTTGCCTGGTTAACACAAATGCCCTGCCCATTGATTTATCGCCGGACAACTCAGCATACTGTTCAGTAATGGTATTCCATATATCAGGCATTACACCCCATTTTTCAGTGTCACCAGTTAATGAAATCTGTATAAAGTTGTATAATGGCAACTCATACACAGATTTATATACCAATGGCGGTTCTGAGATTTTTGTTAAGGACTGGTCTGAGCGAGCCCTTAGCATACGCAGACTTTGACTCCTGTGTGATGCCGTAAATAAATTTGCCATATTTTGCCTTTAATGCCCCAGCTTTGGGGTCCGTGCTGTCAAATTCTATTGTCTTGTCTTTTACCTTTGCGAATATTCCCCGGTAAAAATCACCTGTCACATATAAATCAGGGGTTAAAAAGCCCTTTTTCTTTGCGTATGCCGGCGAATATCCAGGGACAATTGGGTTTGATGTTGCTAGTAGCCCCTCTGACAGATCGTCCCTATTATATTGCGCTGCGTCTTCGCTGGTTTCATCTATACTAACCCTGATCACCTGCTCTATTTCTACCGCCTGAATCCTTCTGTTGAAATCAGCTATCGTACTCATTTGATAATATTAAAAAAGCCGTATGGCTGCATTTGCGAATCCATACGGCCTCAACTAACAAACTAAACCATGAACACAATTATTAACCCTGCTCTTTAATCTCAGCCTCTTCTTTCGGTTTGGCTTCGGTCTTTTTCTTTGGCACCATCTTATCGTACTCAGCAGATAAATCACATTCAATGTGCGAATGCTCTTTTATCCACTGTTCTTTAGATACACATTGTGCGTATTCTTTATTAAACCCAACCATTACGGTATGATTTGTGATAATAAGTTTGATTCGTACCCAGCAACTGGTGGAGTTAATCCGGCTAACTCAGTAGGCCCGGCCAATGAAACATTTACTGTTAAACCAGTAGCCGCGGTTAATGTCAATGCCCAACCGCCATCTGTCGGATCATCGGCAACCGCACTAACGGTGATCGTTCCACCTGTGGCAGCGTTTTTAACTACCCACGCTCCAGGTTTAGCTAGTTCAGAAGCGAAAACATCGTGAAGGTTTACCGATCCGCAAGCGGTTGTTGCACCGATCTTAACTACGGTCGATGTTGGCGCAACAAGCTGTGACAGCGTTACGTTTTGTAACCCACTCAATCCAGATAGATAAGCCAAACCGCCATCCTGGTTAAAGTCAACAAATGCAATACCCTGATTGATCTGTGTAGGCTCGAAGTTCAGCGTTACGCTATACTCGGTCACCTTTGATCCGTCAGAGAATTTGAACATGTTAACATAAACAAGGTTCGGGTTGATGCCCTTAAATTGTTCAGGCTCTTCAGCAGTACCGGCATCAGTACCGATTAGTAACCCCTTATCGGTATAGATCAGGAACGGGCTATTTTGGCCTTGTGATTTCAATAGTGCATATAACACGCAGAAACCACCGTTTTCCCATTGCAGCGTAAGATCATAAAACCCGTTACGAACAACTGACTTAGCGCCGGTATTGAACGTTTGGATAACCGGGGCCTCAGTGCTATCGGTAATATTGATAATGTTATTTAGGGGATATATACGCTGACTTTTTGAATCAGCCATAATAGCAGCTTGGATTGTAGCTTTTAGAGTAGGGATATCAGAAGTGCTATATACTGCGCCTTTCGGTACAAACAGCACACCTCTTGGCATACCTATATCAGTGAAGCATTGGCCGAATCCGGTGTTACCAGAGCTTGCAAGGCAGCTCGTTAGTACATTTTTAATTCCCATTTTATTTAATTTTTACTTTTTTTGAAACAAATACATGTTAGTTACATGCGTAAACACTGTATAATAATTTAAAATTTAACCTGAAGCAATGCAGCGGATGTGTATCCAGATACTTAATACCGTCTGTCTGCTTCCAGCCTGAATACTCGCTAAACACCTTGTCGATGCCTATGATAATATCCGTCATGGTAAATCCGAACCCTGCCGATAAGCATATCCGCTCTACGTCGTTCCTTGCCTCTTCGTCATTCCGGGTATCACCAGGCTTTATCTTATTCAGGTCAATCATGAATATCAGGTATACTTGTGCGGTAGTTGAACTGGATTGTACTATCTTAGTATCATCACCTAGCCCAAAAAATGCACTTGCCGATAATGAGTCATCGAAGTAAACCTCTTTATATTCATTATTGCCAGTATATATTTCAGGCGTATACCCGTCTTTAGTTTGGTTGCGGTAAGCCCGGCTATACATATTAAAAGAACTATCTGTTAGATTCCACTTTTTTATAAGTGCAGGATATAACACGTCCTGTAATCTTTTTATCGGTATGTCAACGCCAGTAACATTATCTTTTGCTATATTCATACCTATTCGGTAGTTACCAACATACCGGGATTATTCATTGTATTCCAGTTTATTTTAGCCCATTGCTGTTCGTAAGCGTCTAACCCGCCGCAATTCTGTGACATATCAGATGATATTGGTACGTCCTTAGGAAAGAATGTTTCGCGCAATCGTTTAAATTCTGAATACACACGCGACTTTAGCCCGGGTGAAATAGGAACTTCTTTAGTAGCGTATGCCTGATTTAAATCGGCATACATCTGCTGTGAGTGCTGCTCGGCATTTCTTTGCGTTAAATTAGCCCTGTTTGAGTTATTTATTCCCTCAATAGCCATAACCGCCATCTGTAGCCCCTGCACCTCATCAAATAGATTAGCCTTGCGAAGTATTCTTTGTGTATGATCCCTGAACGTTACCACTTCCAAATTGATACCCTGCGGTAATCCAGGATACTGCTTTTGATTATGGTTGAAAAATGTCCCGTCATCTATGGCTGCTGCCTGAAACATAATCGCTTCAAAACAACGTGTCATGGCATAGGTTTCTACCTGTTCACGAATGGCTTTTGCGTCTCCCAATTCTGACTGATCATAAACCAGATAATATTTACTACCTGTTTTAAATGGCAGAACCAGGTTTAAATCAACCTCAGTATGGGCAAAGGCTGATACTATCACTGGTATAGTCTTTAGCGGCTCGCGTACGCCGTCCTGAAATAAATACAGATTGAAATCTACATCAGTATCGAAATACAGAGTGGCAAAGCTTAGCTGTGTGCTGATTGACTGGTCATTGCCAACGTTTATCATCCACCCGATCCACTGACCGGCATTAGCTACCGCAATATCATTCCATCCATACCGGGTATATAGCAGTACCTGTTCAATTAGTTCAGGCTTGCGAAATACCTCGTTAAGCGACCGCATAATTAATGCGGATTGCAATTTGAACAGGTAGGTATTAAAATCCTCTTCGCTTATTGCGGGGTCTTCCTGAGTAGCCTTTATATTTTCTATCGTACAAAGGGCATGAAATGAACCATCATTAAAGAACCGGCTTGATTTTGACGTAATATTATCCTGGCTTAAGGTTGGACTGCCTGCCAATGTTGGCTGCATCCATCCTAACCGCTGCTGTAAAGCTGGCAATACCTGGTCAATATCAAACCCGTTCGAATAGTTCATTACTCAGTGATGCTTTTTCGTAATACGTACCAAACTTTTATAAGCGTGTGCTGTGTGCCTGACCCAACTACGGCTACCTTAATCTTTGGCGGCAAAGGCCCCAATACTTTAAAGCTATAGTGTAAGGTTGTTGCGCTCAAAATAACACTGTCAGTCGGGTTAATGCGGTCGTATGTGGTGCCGCCATCGGTAGAGCCGAATAATCTCGCTACCCCGGCAACCGTTCCTGTTTGCGATGTTGCCAAAACCTGAATGATAGAACCCGGATACCCCGCAGTTGCGTTTATAACCTTGCTTACTGTGGTAGTATTCAAAATAGTATCACCAATGGCAAGAGGCATCTTTACCCCTGTGCTGAACTGCGCATGTGCTACCGTACCAACGATGCACAATGCTATTGCTATAATTAAACTTTTCATTATACTGATTGTGCTATTTCGAATATTGCACTGTCACCTACTAATGAAAGCGGTGGAGTAGCATATCCAATTGTTAAAGTCAATTCGTACTGATCAACAAAATCCTGAGTTGAACCACCAGTTGCGTTTGCTGAAGTATCAGCACGCTGTGAGTAGATAGAAATATCCGCTACTGCACCCGAACCCAAAGGATCCGCTGTTGTTCCAACCATACCCAAAGAAGTATTAGGATCGTTACCCCATCCTCTACGGTTCAATGCTTCGTTCCAGTTTAAACCTGCAAATATACCCTGTGGCATAATCAATGATACTCCCTGAGTGTAGGCAGGATCAATGATGCTTTGAGTCTGATAAACAGAGGCATCACCAAACTGAAATGAGAAGTTATTAGCGTTGCTTGATCCCTGGTTCTTTTCAAACTCGAAACCACGCGCAATTTGAAGATCGGCAAGCATATCATATGGGCCAGTGTAAAACTGAGCAGCCATGAATGATTTAGCATACTGCATAAATAGCTTCTGGTTACCTTGCGCTATTTCCAAAGCCAGGTTAGCGTCAGACCATGCGCCTGCGTTTGCAGATGCGGCACGTGCATTTACAACTGCGGCTGATAACTGGCAGCGGTTGGCAAATAAGAATGCTAATGCTGCGTTATCCTGACGTGTACGCAGGTTGCGCCATTTCTGCTCATACTGGTTGTTGAACAGCTCCTGATAAGCATATATATTATTATCTGCTAATTTTGCAGGAAGCGAAAAGGTTTCAACAACGGAAACATAAGTAAGGTTAATTACAGATGAATCTGCTATAGTACCTGTATGTAGTGCTGTTTTTGCTGTTGCATTGCCAGGAGCAATATTAGTGAAGAAGTTAACGTCAACCGGCCTTAATGGCGATACACGTAAATCCTGCGCATTTGGTATTGAAATAGATTGATTTTTCAATGCCATACCCATAACGGTAGGCATCTGCGCCCTTAATTCAGGGGCATTAAATTTTGCTGAAATCTTGGCCTGACCTTTAGCCAAAACCGAAGCGGCGTAATTTGCCATGCTGCTTGTGCTTTAATAAACGTGAAAAATTTGATTATTTGAGCACTGCTCGGAATGGCGGTACAACCGTTGATTAACGTACGACGCTAATGACTATAAATGTAAACTATAGTTTACACATTACCAAATAATTTAGTAATTTATTTTACAGACCGAATTAATTTAGTAATTTTATCTTACACCCAACTAAATATGTACGGACTAAACCCACGTTACAGGGGCGACATAACAAAAAAGCACGCCCGATTTATCCCTGTAAGGCTAATGCCTGAAGCCTTTTTACATCAGGGTACGATCTCGGCTCGTGAATGTCTTAAAGTGTACATTAAAGGCAAATACTACTATTCTAATGAGATTTGCGCTAATTAACAACTGAAAAGGAATAGTTAATTTGCTGATATAAAAGTATGCTGATAAGCTACTGTGTATCCGTCCCAAAGGTAAAAATCATTAACGGTAATGACATTCATACTATGCTTTTTACTAATTACGTTAGCATATAAGAATATCATTACCATAATTTTTAATTATCCCAATCAAAGTCTGTTGTCGCTTTTGCTACTTCGGCAACATGGGTTTGAAACTCAGGCGAAATAACACTGCCTTTTGGGTTATCCTTAATATATTGCTCCTGTACCTGGCTAAACTTCTTTAATCCTGAAGCGCTGCTTTGCTGGTCATCACCACCTCTGCCGCCTTTACCTTCTGCCGCAATCCATTTCTTTTCAGTAAACAGATTAGCTATAGCGTCTTTTACTGGAACAGGAGATTGTGTTTTACTGTCCCTTAAAACAGCGCCATCTTTTTTAACAACTGTCACTCCGTCAAGGTCCTCAATAGATAGGTTCATACGGGTAAGTGCCAGGAACTCTTTATCTGTCATCCCTGTACGCTTTGCAGGGAAGTAACTGATCAGGTCGGTATCTTGCTTGGCTTGTTTACCAATAGTGCGTTCTTGTTCGATATCAGCCTCTAGGCGTGTCTTATCTTTTTGCAACAGCGATATTTGTTCTTTTAGTCCAAGATCACCTTTTGCCACGCTACCTTCTAATGCTGCAATTATTTTATCAGGATCTTTGGTGTCAACATCAGCCAGGTTGAACTTCTTTGCGATGGCTTTATTGGCGATCTCAATACCTGTTTGCTTGCCCTCTTTTAATATTTCAGGCTTCGCGGTGGCAATTACTTGCTTATCACGCTCGGCTAGCTGCTCGTCACTGAGGTTGTTTATTTCTGGGAATGTAAAGTCCTGCTCTTCGGCGTGGGTTGCGGCTGCTACAAGTTTATCAATATCAAAGCCCAAGTCTTTGAACTTCTTTTTAATATCTGATTTTAACATGGTTAGTTTATTTTAAGTCTTTGTTTAATTGTTTGATTCGCGGCCTGTTTCGCTTGTTGCTTTGATAATATATCCCAGTAAGCATTTATTTTACTTTCGTATTGAGCTAAACTTAAAGCAATTTGGAATGGTTGCCCGTCCTGGTAAATAAACATGCCTATATCGGAGTTAAAACCTTCATGGTATGCTGTTATTCGTGAAGGCTGAAATTTACCTACAACTATTTTATCTTCCTGCCCGGCGTATCCTATAGCAAGGGGCAGTTCTAAGTATGGCAGTATCATTATTATGTAGCCTCGCTTTCAGATTTACCCTGACGTAAAACAGGGATTGACAAAGGCAATATTGCGACCATTTCATTGTTAAGCCAGAAAACAGAACAATCACTTTCTATTGATATTGCATCAGCTGATATTTGATATGTAATCGCTCCCGGCCCCATCGCTATCCAGTTATACATTTACAGCCTCACTTTCTTTTACTTTAACTACTTCTTTAGCTAAGAACAGATACTTTGAAGTATGACCGTCGATACTAACATGCTTATTGATTTCGTCAGCCTGTATCTTCGTCATCCTTGTTAGCTGTATCGGCTTGTTGCCGTTCAGGCGTACACCAACAAGTTTAATAGCCTTTACCTGTTTGCCGTTTTGGCGTACCATTACCTCTTCGAATGTTGCAGAGGCAAGCCACATTTCATAATCATACTTTTCGTTGTTCATAAGCGATTGAACTACTTCCTGGTAACTTGCAAAATGTAGTTTTTCCTTTTCGTAAATAGCATCATTGGTTGATTGTGCCGCCATCTTTGAATAATCAAATTGGCTTACATCGGGCCTGGTTGTTTGTTTTTGTCTTGACATTATAGTTTGTTTTTAATTTATATTTCTTACTGTTTCGCTTATTCCAACGGTAGGCGGTACTAATAGCTCAGCCGGTTCTACCATCTTACTAGTTGCAAATAATGTTAAATCGGCAAGCAATGCTTCTTCAGATGAAGCAAGCAAGTAATTATCATCTTTGGTAGCCAGCCATTCAGAAAAATACATCTTCATAAAAAAGTCAATCCGCGATGGATTGGCCGCCTGTACCTGTACAACTGTTTGATGCACAAAAGGCTCTATGTTGATTAGTTTTAGCTTAATTGCTAATTGAACAGGATCATTAGCGTACACAGAATGGTAATATTTCCTTAACGTATCGAATAATGTTGCCTGTGGTGCACCTTTTGTTTTCATGTCAAGGTATTCTTCAATCAACTCATCCGGCGTCTCCAGTATGTAATACCTGCCGTATGTCCTTGTTGATTTCTTGAATGATCCCGGAAATAAATACTCGCCAATAAACTGACATAATGCATTTTCAGTACCCTCAGCCCAATCCGCTGTTTCGTTTAGTCTGGCATATATCGGCTGCAAGTCGGCAAGAGTTTTTGTTGCCGTCTCTTGGAATGATCCGGTATTGCCCTGGCTTGTAGTCGGGCCGGTAGTAGATTGTTTATTTACGGTGCCCCAATAAACATCCTGCATTAAGTTCTCAATATCTACTAATGAGGTGTCCTGCTTATCCCATGTCTTTATATCTGGTGATATATACCCGAAAAACTTAGATGGATCGCTTACACCACCTGTTTGCCCTTCTTTAGGCAATGGGAATCGTGCGACGTCAGACACCTTTGTACGCAATTTATAACCCGTGCCCCTTGTGGCTCCGGCCTCAGAGCATTCAGGGCATGCTTTAGCTGCTAATAGCCCTGTTCCTAAGCATGTAGAGCATGTCAGTAGCGGCTCATACCCTTTTGGAAACCCACTATATTTCTTTGATAGATCCCGTATTGACCGATCGTTTAAATAAGTGTGCGCTAATTCTATAGTTGGCTCAATAGGCGATAGGAAACACTGCGTATTGTTAAAATCTATAATATCCGATGCAATAATTGCAGGCAGCGCACTGAATGCTATTTTAATAGAGTTTTCCTCGGTAACAGTTACTCCGTTTGACTTACATATCCTATCCTCAGCGTCATCAACAAAGCGGTAATACTGCGTGTACTTTGTTCCTGGTATATCGGCTATATCCGTTGGGATAGACAGGTTCATGTCTTGATAAAACTGTCTTACTTCTTGAGCCTTTAGCCGGAAACATACATATTCAAGCTTCCTGCCATTTGTCTTATAGTCGTAAACAGAATCAATGGATTTGTACGTTGGATAAATATTACCGATATTATCTACCTCAATGAATAATACCGACATTGGATCCACCCTATAAGCTTTAAGTGCAAATTCTTTTACCCATTTGCGAATAGTCATATTAAACCGTATCTGGTCAAGTGTGGCATCCATTTGAATGGTTTGCTCAGGCGATAGCCCTTTGTAGTAAGATGATCCACCCTTGGCGGTAAATACCATTTCCTCCCGCTGTAGTATGCGGGTAAAAAGATCTCTGTTAGATACTGCATCTTTGTTACGAACTTTAAACACATCTTCATTCTCGAAATAATCTGAACGCTGAAGGGCGCTACTAAGCCCTTTCCCAAAAACATGAAGCATGAGCTTATCGGCGATAATTCTTGCCTCGGCTATAATTGCCTTGTTTGGGTTACTCAGTATTATTTCCTGTATTTTTGGAAATTGAACTACCGCCATAATGTTTTATAACTATACTATTTTAAAAATCTAACTAATAAGCGCGCGAATCACTATAACCTCTTTTTGCAACGATAACGTACCCCGCAGCATCAAAAAAAGCATGGTTCCATTTGTCCTCAGGGTAATTGGTATATTCCATGTATTTATTTTGCTCATAGGCAAAATTATTTATCTCTTCCCATAGCTCAATATCCTCTTCTACGGCGTAAAGCTCCATGCCCTTCATTAGTCCTATACGGGCTGGTATATCTTTTGATGCACATGGTACAGCATAAAAGCCAGTGGCTAACTGCGGGTACTTTAAATATTCATCCGGCGAAAGATCATGCCACCCGTTAGATAGTTTTGCAATTGTTATCGGCTCTGCGTAATCGCATATTATCTCATCATTTGGCCCAAATCCTAACGTGCAATAAAGCTTACCTAATTCCAATGCCTCTAATGGTTTATAATTTAAAAGCCTTACATATGCCCGGTTGCCATCTAATTTAACTCCCACTAAAGCCGCAGGTGATGCAGTGCCAAAATCCTGCCCGTAATGCTCTATAAGTTGCAGCGACATATATTCTGATCTGCTGATAGGCTTAACTTTTGAAAATATCTGCCCTTTGCGCCCGGTACTGGCATAACCCAAGATAGAAGTCAGATAATAATGTTTATCGTAAAGGTGGTGGTTTGGGTCGCCATATCCTTCATACCTTGAAATGATATGAGCAGGTAAGTGTGGGTTATCTTTGTATGAGGTTTGTATAGCTATAAAGCCAGGTATGTTTTTAGGGATCAGTTTAAAATAACCGTCTTCAACTTGCTCCAGGTTAAAAAACCGCTTTACTAAGAAGTGTTGAATATCTGGGGTGTTTAGCATGATGATCACTATGCAACCTTCTTTTCTTAACCCATCAACGAAAGTATCATATTTGGTTTTGTCGCGGATATCTTCACCCTCTTCAATTATTGCAATATCAATATCAGATGGACCTTTTAGATTAGCTTTCTTTTGCAGATCAGACGCCCTGAACCCCTTTGTGTATATTAATGTTTTGCCGGTTTTAATGTCCTTTAGCTCGGTTTCATTCTTTACGCATTCAGCATCCAGTGCACCGTTAATATTGGCCTTATCGTACCGTGACCATATTTCATTAAGTATAGATTCTTTGATAAGGGCTTTTTCATCTCGAAGGATAACAATTCTTTTCTTTTTTATCGATGCTGAATAAGCCGCAAACTTTGACACCTCGAAAGTTTTCTTGCCGCCTCGGCCGCCAATACATATATAAAGATTTATTTCAGGCGGCCTGTTTTCTTCATATAGTATTTTATATTCAGGTTCCGCATTGGGTAGCACCTTACGTTTTTTTAGTGGCTCAGCAACTTCCATATTTTAAAACTCAACATCCAAATCAGAAAGGCTAACATTAGCTTTCAAGTCTATTTCTGTTTTATCTCGCCATTTAGACGGCTGTCTGTTTTTAAGCCAAAATATAGCAGCTGTAGTATCAGGCGGGTAATGTTTTGTTGTAGGTATAATAAGGGGGAATCCTTGATCATTAAATATTTTATCCTCCGGATGATCGTATCCTTTGGCGCGATGAAATAGCTTAGAGGCTACTTCTGCGTCTGCCTGGATCTTGCCTCTTTTTATGGACTCCAAAAACTCTTTATGATCCTTTTTCCAATTATTAATAGTACTTTCTTCTACATTGAAAAAATCAGCCAATTCGGCATCCATAGCCCCAAGTAAGCAAAGCTTATAAGCATACTGATTGTACTCTTGTTTGTAAAGCGTTGGCCTGCCTCCGGTATTCCCCTTGGCGTGCTTATTTCCTTTAGCGGCTGGCATAATTAAATATTATACCCAAATATAAGTAATGTTGTAAACTCTGTCAACTATAGTTTACTAAATATTCATTTTTATTTGAAACTATGTTTTGATTTGTAAACTTGATAAACTGTAGTTGATTAAATATTAGGGCTTGGTATCATAAAACTCTTAATAAAATATCCTCGTACATTTCAGCCTTTCCAATATAATAATCGTACATAAAGTAAGCGTCTACAATATCGGGATAAATTTCAAAGCATTTCTTTGCTAATGCTTCATAATGCCTAAACATGAAGATCAATGATTCTATTTTAGGATTAGCTACCATGTTGTTCTATCCCCCTTATTGGTTTTTAAAATTCTTCAAAATTATTTACTGGTAGTGGACGCCAATGGGTGATATCTCTTACAATTATATTTGTTTGGTATATAGTGTAAATGTCGTTATCCCCATCAGATGCCCGCCATGCCACGCATTGTAAATTATGGTGTTTATTTAGACATAGAAAGATTTTATAATATTCCGGCGGCTCGTCTATTACATCAATCCAATTATCCACTTTCTCCAGATTATCCACAAACCCCTTCCAGTCCATTATTTTCTGAGTAGCGAATAAACGCTGAGCTTCCGGGGCTGCCTGTCCTTCCGGGCTGGCTAAATAATCAGTTTCCTTTTTGATCAGATCCTGGTATTTTTTGATTAAGGTGGTTATTGAGTTCATATTTTGCGATAATTATAATTTAATCCCGAACGGCCTTGCATATTTAATAACTAATATGCCCGTATATTATAATTTCTTTATATTCCGGCAGCTTTAATATATCCTTTTCCTTGGTTAATTGCTGATCGGCTGGTAAGAACTGATTTAAAAACTCCATTATGGCATCACTTGTGGCCTGTGCCGCTTCGTAATCTTCCCGGTGTTCGCAATCCTTAACCAAAGGTAAAAACGTTTTAGCCCATTCAAAGGGGCATTTACCTGTATATAGAAATGAGGGCTGCTGAAGTTGCTCGGCTACAAAAGCTTTTATCTGTTTATAATATTTCTTATCGAATGGCATCTTGTATAGCTTTCTTTATTAATTCAATGCTGTAAGCAATTCCTGTATTTCCTTTCTGGTTTTTACTTCGGACTTGACCGTATTCATAGTCATGGTAACCAGAATAGGGAGTGGTTCAGTGGGATCAATTATGAAATAAATAACCCCTGATGATATAATTTTTATGCAATCAACTTTTTCCATTATACGAATTTAGTATTTTGTATAGCTCTTTTAATCAATTCAATAGTCTCAGATGTTATTAATTGCTGAGGGGTACGCCTTATTAGTAACCACCCGTTTGCGGCTAGGCAACTTGCTTTGTTTATATCCCTTTGAATACCAGTGCCAGAGCTATGCCCGCTTTTGCCTTTCTTATGGATGCCACCGTCACATTCTACTCCTATTCGATATTCCGGGATGGCGTAATCCAACTTATAACCTTTCTCAGCGCTAAACCGATATTCTGGCCAAACTGCTACACCTATCTCTATTTCTAACAACCTGGTAAACTGATCACAGTGTTTAGCTTTATTAGCTATGTTTAAATGATCGTTAGTGTCATAGGTTCTTGTCTGTCTTTTGGCTCGTGGCTTCTTTTCAGGGCTTAGGTTTAATAGTTTTGCTTCGGTTGGGGTGTAGAGTCGGTTGCCGCTCATAACATGCCCCTTATCGATTAATTTGTTTATTAGGGCGCGACCCTCATTACTGGTCATTTGGTTGATTAGCTATGCATAAAAGAATATTTGCATGACATGGTTTATCAAATTCACAAAAGCACATTAAATCCTTGCCCCGTAAATCGCTTTTTATCATATCCCTAAGCGATAATTCATTGCTTTTTCTGAACGCCTTAAAAAGTGGGCTGTTTAAAGCATCTTCTTGGGCATCTATCGAGAATTGTTTTATAGATGTAAACTCATCGATCATTTGTTGAAATAACTTCAATGACCGATCTAATCCATATTTTTCTACTGAAAACGGATTACCGTATTTACTTGGCCTGGTACAATTAACCGCACCGACTGGCTTTGTCCAACCCTTAACCCTTCGTCTCTGAATTCTTACTGGCATTATACTTAAAAATAATCATTTTATACTTAAAAACCAAACATTTACCTGGTTATTTTTACTATCCCCTCTTTAATTAACTCGTCGACTGAGATGAGGGTGTTTGTGGATTGGTCGAAAAGAGGGAGGGCGATGCTGATGGATTTAAGATATTCAAATACCTGATACCACTCCCACGCTGTGAGGTTGCAATGACGGCTATCCATGTATTTATCGAGCAATATTTTAGTTTGCTGTTCGCCTATTTGCGATTGTCCAACTATTTCGGATGTTTTTTGTAACTCGATTGATGTTAGGCTTTCTATTGATCTTAATTCGAGAATACCCATCCAAACATATTCAGAAGATAGATAAATAGGCGTAAGTTCAAACTTACGCTGCGATTCTTTGGTTTTACAGTATACTTTTTGCCCTAAGTACATTGCAAAATACTTGCTTTTTAGATCGTTGTTTATAGTCATGGTGTTTTATTTTTAAATGGGTTAAGATAACCACATAATACAATGGTTAAAGCTATTAAGTTAAGTATCATTCAATGAGGGATTAAAGGGTTAGTAAGGGTCAAAGTTAAAAGACGGTCTATCGGTAGATTTTATAATCAAATCAATATCTTGGATGCTATCATATTCGCCACAGCATTTTTCAACGGTGCCTGAATATAGATTGCCGTCTTTATCTTCGCCTCGGCACTCGTAAAACGTGCTATGATCTACGGAGTCCAGTTTCCTGAATTCCATGTCATCAAAATCGATTTCGATTCCTTCGTGTGTTGTTTTCATGTTTGTTTACTATTAGGTGTTACTTAATTGGTTAAATCATTCCTAAGTTGGCCGCTCTCCAAAGTACCATATCAATAAGAGAAACTTTATCCCCTGTAATTGAACTTATCAAGTTGCACATTTCGAAACAGTCTTTGAAGTTATACTCTTTTGCTATTCTGACTAAATGCCTATCTGGTTTCACGCAATCAATGCCTAAGTTTTTGGCAAGGTGGTATTTTGTGATTGAGCCGATAAATGGTAGGCTTTCTAAAAATATCAAAGGCTCGGCACATCCAAAATATTGATCGAAAATATCCTGTTTGTTTTTACGGATAAAGTCTATAGCTTTAACTTTCCCCTCATGCCTAAATGCTGATGAAGTAGGTTTACTGTCGCCCCATGCCTTTTGTATACGATTCCAAATTTGCCGTGCAATTTGCTCTTTCATGCCTGAATTTAGAATTACCCATACTGCTTCTCCGAAGAAGTCGTCCGAACTCATGCACGGCTGAATATTTTCTATCCAAGTAATTTCATGCTCGTAGCCTGCATCAATGATGGCAAACTTTAGATCGATATATTGTGATTGTGTCATACTTTTTCTCTTTAGGTGTTACTCACTTTTGAATATGGGGGTTAAATAATGACTTTTACCTGATATAGATTACAAAGCTTTACCACCACGTCAAATGATGGCTTTTTAACTTTACCTGTTTCCAGTTGGGATAAATAAGCATTGGAAATACTTGTTTTTTCTTCCACCATTCGCAATGTAAAATCTCTACAAAGTCGCCACTCTTTTAGCTTAGATGGAATGTCATGAACTGTAGCAATTATAGTATACCAACAAATAGGATCAACTTTTTGATGGCTGAATTGCTTTATTTCTTCTGATATTGGTGGGTTATGTTCACTTGGCCCCAATGGTATATTCCTTGTTATTTCATACATGCTATTTTTCATTTGTTTTTAAGTTTATCTATAATTGATTGTTTCATGGATAGAATTTCCTCAACAACGACAATTAAAACGGGCCCACCATCTTCTAACAATGTATCTTCGCCAAAATTTATCCGTTTAGCATTTTTCATGTTGACTATGGCGTTTAAAGTTTCTTCTACTATATGTTCTATGGATTGTTGGGATTGCCAATTAGCGCCAGCTATGAATGCTTTCTGTTCGGCATTAATAATTTGCTTATAATTAGGATTAGCGCAATTGAATCCGTATGCATTGACTACATACCTTTCAGCATTCAATTCAGGAGTGTCTTCTGTATTTTCTTTCATAATCATTTTACTAATTCGGTGCATTTTAATTCATTTGCATGATATTCACATAGATAAATAGGCTCATCTTCCCATCCTTTTTCTTTAAGGTGTTTTGGCTTTATGTAATCTGCGCCTTTACGTTTACAATTTCCGTACTCGCATTGCATTCCTATTGGTGGTTTGTTTTCGTTCATGGGGGTTATTTATTGGTTAAAAGCTTATGCTCCTTAAACAAATCTATATCACTCTGTTCTATTCCTGTTTTTATTAATTGGTGTTCTGTCATATTTCCAAAACATGCACCGTAAGCCTCTTTATGTATAGCCTGAATGCCACCTTCATAATTAATAAAGCAGGCAAGGCAACAGGCGTAACCCTGTAAAAATTTATTTCCTTCTGCTATCTGTTGGACTGTTTTCATCTTTTTACTTGTTTTATATAGGGGGTGAGTTACTTTATGAATTGATCGCATATTTTTTGATAACTTTAAGATTATTCCATTGGCTGATATTTACGGGATGGCAGTTTGTAATATGTCCAATCCACTTAAATCCCTGACAGAATAGTTTCTTAAGCCGGACATTTGCAAAGTATTCATTAGAGTTATTAACACCATGCTTAACCATTTCGTAAATGCCTGGGCCTATTATATCCGCTACAAATAGATCGCCCTCATTAATCCTTAAAGTTTCTGCTGTTTTCATTTTATCTATTGTTTTGATTGTGCTTTTAAAGGTTAATATTTAATTCGTTGCCTGTAAGGGCGAAATAGAGGTTCATAAGCTGATGTAAAGACGTTATCCGTAATGTATCGGTGTCCGCATCAAAAACATAGTTGCCTCGTTCCTTATCGCATGTAATCAGTTCGCCAACTATAGGCCATTCGGTTTCATACCAGTACATGCCATCTTCCTCACCATCCACATATTTAAACCCTGCTTTCTCAAGTATTTCAGGCGAAAGAGGGATGGGTGAGTAATGATCTTTGGGTATGTTACCGATTTCGATCTCAGCTATGCCGTAAGCTGTTATACGGGTTATGCCATTGCTCCACATTCCCATACGCGGATGACTAAATGGTTTGCCCTGTAAAAGGTTTCCGCTTCTCAGTTCTCTTGCTTCCATTGCTATTTATTGTTTGATATAGTCTAATTTATTCAAGGCCAGTCCCCGCTTAATCAGCCCGTCAACATCCCCGTGTAGTTCGTATATCTTTTCGAAGGCTCGAAGTTGATTAAAGGCGTAAGGCCCCGTTCCGAACTGTTGATTATCAAATTCAAAAACTAATGAAATTTCCCTAAGCCCCAATTCGATTGCTTTATCATCGTGCCTTTCAAAATAGAACTGATCAATATTTTTCCATCCACCATTAATCGTTCCTGCAAATCCCGCCTTAAACACCTCTCTCCACTGATCTTCTGTTAATTGGGATAAGGGGATGAGTAGGGGCTTGAACTCATTTAACGGCCTATGTATCTCATGGTGATACCTGGTTTTAGTTGACCGTCCTATTGAAATATTGCCTTCGTTTGCAACACATACATTGGTTACACGCCAAATGTATTTCTTATTATCTTTCCAAATGCCTGTAAGATTATACTCGGCAAATGGCAATATTTGTTTTAGTTGCAGTGTTTCCATTGATTTCTATTTTGAATTGTTTAAAGTCTCGCTTCTATAAATTTGTGACTGATCCTGTATCAGTCTGTATGTTTTAACTACCGCAAAATTTATGAGTTTATAATAAGACACAAATATCCCGTACTTGTCTAGATCAAGACTTTTAAGTACACTTTTTTCTATATCAAGTATATCTATATTCTCACTTGAATGAGCGTATATATAATCAGCTATTGCGCCCATTGCTATACTTGATATAGTGGCTTCAGGCTCGTACATTGTGCTATACAATACTCCAATGTCTTTTATTTCATAACCTATAGACCCATTAAGTGTAATTGTTTTAAGGTCTTTTGTAGTTAGGTTTTGCATTGGTAAATTAGCCACCCTAAGTCTAACGCATTGGATATAAAAATTATCCATAAATGGTATTCTAAAATGAGTACCGGCATATATAACTTTTTTGTTTTTACCAAAACGTGTTCTTACTGCCTGTTCCCATGGTTGTATAATTATCCAAAATTTAAATACATTCAGAATATAATCCAATAAGTCTTTTATACTATTCATCATTTTGTTTCAATTCAAGTGTTTCCATTATTGGTTGTCTGATTGGTTATTTAATATCAAAAGATAGGGGGTCATCTGCATTTCCTGCGTGGAAATTACGTGAATATACTTCGGTAATATACTCATAGTAATCAATGCTTTCATACCCAAATTCGCCAGTTTCTGTAACGTCTGGACAAGTTATTTTTTTAGCATTATAAGCTGTGAGACTACCGTAATTATCCCAAAACGCAACTCCTAACTTATCACATTTTCGCATAGCGATATCAATTGCCTTAATAGCTTTATTTTGAGCTTCAGTAAAAGCAATTGCTTCTGATTGATCGTCCGTTGGCCTGTTATTGTTTATCATTTCTTTTCTCCTTTATTTGGTGAGGTGGGTAATGGCGGCAATGGCATCCAGTGGGTGACTAAAAATTGTCCGTTAAAACCTAATATATTTTTATAAGATAATATTGAAATATGAAATGTTTTATCTTGACGTGTATTGAAATAGCATAAATATCTACCTTCTTGCTTAGGAGGTACTTTCACATCCACCCATTCTCCAAACTTAGGTTCAATCTGTTTTTCTGATGAGGGGCAAATTTTCCATATTTGGCGGGTAGGTGTACCTGAATTATTAAAATGCTCTGATTCATTTTGCTCTAAGAAATCATTCCATTCACCTTTTCTTATGCCTAAAGTAACTTGATATTGATTTACTAACACCGCCTCAACTGGTTCAGTTGTATCTTTTAGTTCTGGGCATTGGTATGATTGAACGGATTCTTCAAACTTTCGATACCTATTCGAACTAACAGCATCGTAAATGTTTTCAGGGTCACTTTCGTCTACTGGCGCATCCCAATGCGGGTTGCACTCTCTCCCTACATGATCTGATATTGTTATTAGAGTTGGGTTTTGTTGCATGGTTAAAGTTTATTCAGGTAAAATATTATAGAATTTAAGACACTTTTTACAGGCCATATTTTCGCGCAAGTGAGTTAAAGCCTCGCATGTTTCAATTGGGGATGCATTTTCGTTTTCGTCCAGTACCCGACATTTTTTATTACATATAAAAGCGTTAGATATGTATGGAGTTCCAGTCCACCCTTCTTTGCGTTCAACATTATACAGCAGATGATGCATGGTATACGAACCATCAAAATTATCGAATATAGCCCATGCTACGTCTTTTTTTGTTAGCTCGTGTCTCAATTTCAGGTTTTCCATTGTCCTTATATATTAATTGGTTGTTTTTACTTCCCCTGTGGAAATATGGTATAATTAGGTGTCCACTCCCCGCACAGATCACAAAGTATTTTAGCAGCTTTAATCATTGTTTCGGCTGTATATTCCTTGTCCCCGGTCATTTCCAGTATCTCAAAGGCAGCGTGATTTTGCTGCATAACTTCGTTGACTATTAATTGTGCCAGTGCAACCGGATGGCCTTTACTTTGCATGAATAGCCATTTTTGATATGGCGTAGCTTCTTTGGTTTCAGTTTTCATAATTTTGGTTGTTTTACTTATTAAGCCGGGTACCACGTTTTACCATCTAAAAAAGTCTCACACATTCCCAAATAATACCTAGTACGTACATTAGAGATATCATAGTACCTGTATTGAACAGTGTATATATTTATCCTGTAGATAAATATCCCGATTCGCTTTTCCATATCTTATTTTACTTATTGTTATTTAGGGGAGTTAATTAAAGCTTAATAGTTTTACTGTATTTTACAATTGCAATACAGTCAGAGCAATTAACTTTTTCATTTGTAGCCTCGTAATCTCCGGCGGTTGCTGTATCACCATCCAATGTTATACCGCATAATGTATAATCGTGAATACAGCCAGTGAGGCAAACTCTGCCCTTAAATTGATCGTCTACTCCAACTCCTGTAAATTTTACTTTTAATGCCATTTTCTCTTTTCCTATTGTTTTAGCACCCTAAATGGGTAAGTGGGTTAATATCTTAAATCTGTCCAGTGAATTATTTAATCCTAATACAGCAATCCGGCTGCTCACAATATTCAAGCTTCCAAAATGCCCGTTCCTTTAAATTCGGTTCAACTTCATTGATACAATCGGTTGCCCAATTACCCAACGTCGTAATAAGATTATACTGCATGTTCCTATAATGCTTACATACATCTGTTAATGATGCCTCAATAAGGCCATCTTCGGTATTAAAATAAAGCTTCCCATCTTCCTGTTGGATTAGCTCAGTTGACCAATCTTTCATTATTTGGGGTTTTCTTGTTTATGGTGCCAGTGAGTAACACCCATTGGTATATATGGTATCATGCCAATATTCCAGCATCCATTACCCATTGATTTACACCATGAAGCCATATATTGGCTTTCCGTATCGGTGTCATAGATTATTATTTCTGTTCCATCTTTTGGCGCTGTTTCGGCTGGCTGCCAAATCATATTAATGGCTTCAATAGCCCTGTCAATAGGCACGACTAATTTATGATCACCGAAATTATCGGCATAGTCAACCCAATCGTTTAATTTATCAATTTGTGCTTTCATATCTCGTTAATTAAATAAATTCAAATCTCTTTACCGGCTTACCTCTCCACCTGAAGCTTTGAAGCTTCCACCAGAGCGGCATTTTAAGAGCCAGCTTTGCGCTCTCTCCGGCTTCTGATAGTCTCTTATCGCCGATCCTGTAATGATTCGCCCGGTAGGTTATTATGTGGGGTATGGTGGACATTACTCGCTATCAACTTCTTTATTTGAGTACTCAAAAACAATACGGGTGAGCATGGAAATAGTATCAATATTATCACCGCTATTGCCTGTCAACTTATCAAGTATTACTCCTGTCGCCAATATCAAGCCGTACATGAAGTCTTTTACGCTTTCCTCGTAGTTGTCTTCATCCAACAATGAACTGCCGTTATCATTATCTTCAAAGCAGTTAGCAATCTCAGATGTTATCCTGACCGTGATTTGATCAATTCCTTTTTTCATATCGTTTATTTTAGTTTTCTATTATAAGCCTACTGGTTTAATACCTGGTAGGGGGTGCTATGTGGGGTTGGCTCATTAGTTCTTACAGCGGTTCGCCAGTTTTTAAATAGTGCTGATGGGCCTTGTCTGCGTAATCCATCCCGCAATGGAATTTAATATCTTCTTCTTCGTCAGAATCTTCTATTGGGAACTGAGTACTTTCTATAGTTACTATATGGCCGTCAACATCGCCTTCGATGCTGTACTTAACCATGTTGCCGTAATAATCGAAATCGTATGTCATAATAGATTTGCTTTTGCCACCAAAAGCCCGCGTGTTAGGCAGGCTGAGGATAACTGTTTGTAGTTATTTGTAAGCACCTACGGGATTTACACCCATTGAATGAGCTGTCACAGCATATCCATTAAATGTAATCGCAGATCGATTACTCAAGCATCTTTGCGTATTTGATATTTGGCAAATTCCTATAAACCTGGTATTCCAGTTAGGAAATTTGGCTTTCACGGCTTTTTTCAAGCCTTTTTTAAATTTTCGTGGCAGTTTCAAATTTTTCATATTTTTGTATAACTTTGTGTTATTGTAATTAATGCTCTAAGTTATACAATGTATAACATATAAACAAGGGAAATGGAAAAAAAAGTTAAGCAAACCGCTATACGCCTCTCTGAGACTTCTAAACAACTACTCGACAAGCTATGCACTATCGAGGGTAGAAGTATGGCTAATCTCATTGAATACCTTATTAAAAAGGAAGCCGATTCTCGCGGAATTAAACCGGATGCGAAACACTAATCCCCTTTAATCTCACTATGCTTATATACATAGGTTAAAGCCTTTTAATAAATGAATTTCGTAACCGCTCCATCTTTTCAAATTGCTCTGGATATTCTTTCTTCTGCCACTTCCTACGCTCACTTTCATGCGACTCATATTCTTCAAGGTTGAACTTTTTGATAGCAAAGTATGGTGCCGGATCTTCTTCGAATTTGCCACTTAATGAGAAATGAGCATAGTTAGGCCAGCCGCCATTTAAAAGCTTATGAACACCTATGCCGCAATGGTTCGCAAGTAAGAAAGTTTGCCCGTGTTGAGTTACTTCAATGGCAGATATTAAAGAAAAATGATTGCCATTATCTCTAACGAAATGATCCGGCTCGAAAGAATCATCAATCTTCTGTTTATTGAAGCATTCGAAGTTATACCAGTACATTGGCTTTTCTTTATTTTCTTGCTGTAATACATAGCCGAATCTTGTTTCTACTGGCTCTCCTTGCCATTGATAAGCTTTCTTATTCATTTCAATTTATCTTTAAGTGTATAGTAAATAGAAGTAGTTAATAGTATTATTAAAGTAGGTAGGGTGAAGTAGCGTAGGTAATGTTTCATGGGGTCAGGTTATTGTATTGTTCAATTGACTTGAATATTTGTAAAGCGACCTGCGGGACTATTGCGTTTCCTCCTGCTTTGATTGATTCGTTTCGCCATTTAGAAAAGGTAATTCCGTCCAGTTCACCGGAAAGCCCATCATTTCCAATACAAACCGGTGATTGAGTCGGGAATTCCTCCCATAGATTTCCGATACCGTCGAAACTATGTCCCCACCTTCCCAATTGTCCGATTTGTTCCTGGTCACATAATCGCTTTTCGTTGGAGTTGGCAAAAGGGAAATATTCATCAGGTCGTTTTTCCGAAACCGTATGTGATTGTGGTCTTTCATTTCTAAATTCATTGTTCCGTGAATTGCTCTCGGAGTGTGCAATAAACCAGATGCGATCTCTTGTGTGCGGAGCGTTGACACCCGCAGCTGGAAGTAAAAACGGTGTGACTTCGTAGCCCTTAGCCTCCAGGTCAATTTGCACCTGTTCGAATACCAACCCATTTGACCAATTAACAAGGCCGGGAACATTCTCACCAACGACCCAACTTGGCTGAATTTCTCCAATTGCTCTAAGCATTTCCGGCCATAGATGGCGTTCATCTTCTGTCCCTTTTCGCTTTCCCGCGGCTGAATAGGGTTGGCAAGGGAATCCTCCACTAAGTATATCAATTGTTGCTCTGTGAATAGTGAAGTCTGTTTTTGTAATGTCTGCATAACTTATAGCTTTAGGCCAGTAATATTTTAATACTTTTTGTCCGAACTCGTTCCATTCGCAATGAAACACATTATCCCACCCCATCCATTCAGCAGCAAGATCAAAGCCGCCAATACCTGAAAATAATGATCCGTGCTTCATATTGCTTTTGATAATCTTGATTCACACAGCCCTAAAGCCATAGCTTGTTTATTATTTTCGTTAATCCAGTTATGGCATTCCCGGCAAACCGGTAACCAGGTACTTTCATCAAGTAGATATTCGCCCCGGCCTTTTTTATGGTGAACATCGGTAGTCTGTGACCCTATACACTTTACCCGGGCCTTACAAACTGGATTGTTCTTTTTATAAACCTTGGCCTGAACATTATAAGCCGTGTTTAATCTTTGTTGCCTGGTCGAAACCTTTTTAATCTGAACCGTCTGGTATTTCTTGACTGGAAACACTTTTGCTTCTGCTCCGTCTTCGGTTTGTGTTAACCTTGCTTGTTGCTGTTTCTCCTTTGCTTTAGAAAGGACAGCGCAGTTACGGCACATCTTTGGGGTACTTACCCATAAGACGCAGGGATCGTTGCAGACAGAACATATTTTAAGTTTTACTTGCATGGTTACTTTGATTTATAGAATAACCTTTTACCATCAATAAGCTCTGACAGATTATCTTCATTGAGAATTATATCACGCATCCAGTTATTTAAGATGATCCTTTTGCCTACCCGCTTGCATTCGTTGTACTGACCCGAGGTAATACCGTCTGCCTGAATGTTTAACTTCAATAATTCCAGATCAGCGTTTAATCGCCGGCGCTTTAAAAGTTCAAAGCAGTTGATAGCTTCGGCCTCTTTTTCTTTTACCAGTTCTTCCAGGGCTTGCGGCATGATTCCTTTTTTATAATCCGGGTCAATGAGTTGAATATCGTTCAGGAAAGTATAAACCGCTACAGCTGTTAATCCAATAGATTTACCCTGTTTAACCTTTTCAAAAGCTTCCAGGCAAAGGCCTTTTGCAGTTGTGAATTTTTCGTCAATAGAGGGCTCGTTTTTGGTTTCGGATTGAGACTTGATATATTCCTTAGCCATACATTTGCGCTTTTCGCTTTCGAGATAGCCTTTAATAAATTGCTCAAATGAAATTAAACAGAGTCCAAAGTATTCGCCGTAATGTTTTCTTACACCATTTGAAAAAGCCTCCGCGATCTCATCAGCTCTTATTGAAGTATACCTATCAAGGATACTATCAAGAATTTTATTAACCAGGACGGTACGATCAGTTTGGTTAGGCACATTTTGATTGAGTTCAAAATAACACGTCAAAACCGCTTTATCAATCGCATTAATTAGAGTTTGCTCAGCTTCCTGCAATGCGTTGGGCTTCGAAAAAACGCCTATGATTTTTACAGGCAAATTGCTTTGAGTTTTTTGTAATTCATTCATATTCTTGGCATTCTTTTAATTTCAATTTGTCCGGCTTCAATCACTACAGTAGGGCCCTTTCCCAACGTGGCGATTGGTCTATTCTTGGCTTTATAAACTGGCACCCAGTTGTAAAAATGCTTAGCCATATCAAGCCATGTTGGATATCTTACCAGGTAAGAGTCTTGATTTTGCTCATAGAATATTTTGAAATAATCAAGGCGTTCAGTTTCAGAAATTTTGTGATGCTCAACTACTGTTCTCCAATAGGACATTTCAGAAAGATGTTCAATGGCCATGTTGATCGAAGGAATTATTTCTTCCGGATCAGTTTTTATATTTTCGGTTAATGATTCGCAGTACTCGTCAAGTATTTCATCAAAATCAGAATTTTCGACACCTATTATTTTTTTATATACTGCTTCATTAATTACATTATTATTATCAATATCATTATCAGGGTTTTGCTGTTGTTTTGCTTCGCTTTTGCTTTTAGTTTGCTTAGGTTTTGCTTTAGTTTTACTTTCGCCACCTTTTCTACCAGACGTTGCGCGCTTTTCAGAAATTTCCGTTTCCCGTAACATACGGCGGCTTTTTATGCAAAATTTACCATCTTGAATGTCAGAAATATCTAAAATTTTATTTTCTATTAATTCCTTAAAAATCTCTTTGGTTTCGTCCAAACTACACTTAAAAAGCACAGAAAGTGTGCGAAAATTTGCCTCAAAAACACCTCTTTTTTCAGCATTAAATAGCTTAAAAGTCAATTTTAATAAAGCAAATTCTGCCATCGGTGTAAGGCAATTTGTGTCCTTTTCCCAGTCACCAATATATAGCGGTATGTAAGGTTGTTTTGCCATATTAAACAGTAATTTTTTTTAATTTTTCTACCCATTTTTCGAGCGTATCAATAGAATAAGATGAGGATGATTGATCATCCATATTCGCTATTGCAATGCATTTTTCGTTCTTAAATACTCCGAATGCTAATAACTGATCATCATTTTTGGCCGTTGAAAAAACGATAAATCCAGATTTTTTACAACCTTCTATTATTTGATGACAGGTTTCGCAAACTGTTATTAAATTTTCGTTCGAAACATCCCAAGGGAATTTCTTATTTTCATAATCCTTGTGATGAACGTTCAAAGTTTCCTTTGTATCACCACACATGGTACAGGTAAAACTATCCCTATCCATTATTTCCAGACGTTTCTTTTGCCAGCGAGGGTCTTTAAGAAGATTAGTGTAGTTAGCCATTATATAATTATAATTAGGGTTAGTTTAAATCACACTTTATGCGGCCGGTTTATTTCTAACATTACATCCCGGCTTCTTTTTGTATTATGCTCTTTTATTTCAAAGAATAGATCAAGCTGCTGATCGAATAACTGGTTGTACTCTTGCTTTACATCATTGATTTTAATTAGTGTAAGCTCTTTATTATATACATCCAGGGTAGTTTCGTAATACTTCATTTCCTCGACCAGTAATTCCAGACAATGGCCCATGCTTCGGCATTTACTGGCATTCTGGAGATATAAAACATCTTTGTTTGTCACGCTTCAACCCCCTCAGCTATCTGCTCTATATTATCCATCACCTCTTTGATTTGCGTTATTCCAAGTCCGATAAAGAAATGGAAAACACGGTATAACTCCCCGGCATACTCCTGAATGAATTCAAGGTCTTTAAATTCGATTTTAACACGGTCGTTGCACTTTAAATGAAATTGAATAGCCTCGGCATCTGCTTTTATCCGTTTAGCGAATTGGTTCGCTTGCGGGTTCTTAAAATCAGTATCTATCAGGTCTGTTAAATGTTCCATCTTAATTACTTCAGCCATGACAGCTAAGAACTGAACAGACTTATATATCCTGGCTTTCTTTTCGGGGGTCATAGTTTGTTTGATCATGACACGAATAATTTACGTTGATATTTAGATAGCATTTTCTCATTGGCCAGTTTGAAGAAATCTTTTTTAATCTCAAACCCATAGGCTTTTCTCCCTGAAAGAATGGCGGCTAATAATGTAGATCCACTTCCAGCAACAGGATCAATAACAACGTCACCGGGGTCCGTAAAAACATCGATCAGTTGTTCCAATACTTTTAATGGTTTCTGCGTAGGGTGTATTTTTTCTACCGCCGTATCTCTTGCCCAATCAAAGCAATTAAAGATCATTTTGCCACGATTGTTAAACTTTGGCAACTTATCCCGGTAAAGCAAAATTGTATACTCACAATTCCCAACAATGCGCATGTTTGCTTTTAATACCTGGGCAGAGAAATTCTTTTTAAAAACCAGGTTGATGTAATTATTGAGGCCATACTTTTTAGCTTTTTCAATAAGCTCAAATTGCTGCTCAAAAGCGCAGAATACTATCATACATGGTGCCTTACCACTTTCCTTTGGCTCTTTAATCAACATGGTTGAACAGAAGTGAAGAAACTCTGTAATTCTAAAATCCTTATCCGTATCAAAGAACTCTTTACCCGCCAGTTTACTTTCACCGTTTTTATTGTCCCCATCAATATACCAACTTGGATTTGAACCGTATGCGTTTTTACCAATATTATAAGGTATATCTGCAATGATCAGTTGAGCCTTTGGAATGTTATATGGTTTATAGTTTTGGAAATGGTCATTAAAAAGATGCGGGATATAAGCGTTATGATCTATTTCGCGCTTATTAACTTTGCTTTGACCGCTTATGGCTATATCGTCTATCATTAGTCAAGAATTGAAGTTTGTATAAAATTTTGTTTAACAGTTTCGGGCGCGAATAACTTTTGCTGTGCTGTATGCCTATTAAATCTATCCTGTTGGTTTTGAAAGTTAATTGGGTCGAGTTCACAACCATAATAATCAAACCCCAAATCATAAGCAGCTATTCTACTGCTTCCGCTTCCCATATGTGGATCAAATATTTTCATTCCAGGCTCGGCATAGTTATTTAAAAGCCATACATAAAGACCTACAGGCTTTTGATGTATATGTATTGTCGGTTCATTTTCAAACTTAACAGCACCGCACCAATGGCCGTTAAATGTTTTAATCTGCTTACGCTTTGAATACCATGCAATATCACAGCTGGACATATTATGCAAGTCCGGGTCTGCTTTTTTATCCCAAACTATAAATGATCCATGTGGCTTTAAAAAGGACATTTGATATTGGCATCCCCAAATTATTTGCTCTTTACTAACCCGATACAATTCGTCGTAGTATTCAGGGTTAGGTATTGATTTATTCCTGTATGATGTTGCTTTGGTCTTATGACGCTGAAATTTATTCTTAGCCATTATTGACCCGCCATAGGGTGGATCATCTAAAACGAGATCAAAAAACCCATCCGGATATTTAGCCATGAAAGCCATATTATCAATATTTTTAGCTTCACTTACCATTACTCAATTATTATTTTAAAAGGGTTATCAATAGTTATTTTATTCGGCGTTAATCCTTTTCATCCGGATCAGGAATAGCCCGTTTATAAGCAATCCAAGCACAGGCTACATCTAAAACTGCGATAATGATTAGTGCTATCATGGCTTTATGGTTTATGCTACTTTTTGATGAACATCAAGGAAATATTCTTTGAAATGCTTTCCGTTTTTGGAAATCCATCGATCTTTAATTTTCAACTCAGGATCCTTTCGCAAAATCGCTATATAAGTACGAGCTTCCTGCGTGCCTACTGATTGAAGTACACTTTGCACAGTGATACGCCACCCGCGAATAAGCTGCTCTCTAATCGCTTTTAAATTGGTTGAATGATCTATAGACTTTTCCATCTTGTGATAATTTTAATCGGTTACTACTACACCAGCCATTCTGCAGTTTTGCTTTTCGGCATCCATTAAGTTTGCCATCCTGATACACATTGCTGCGGTTTGGATAAGTTCCATTCTTAAGGCTTTAGGATTGCCTTTACCTTCATCAATGTGGTTTGCTTCACGAACTACTTCGCCCGCTTCTTCCATTACAATAGCGGCTCTTTTAACAGGGTCTTTAGGCCATATAGGATATTGTTTTTTGGCGCTTCTTAACTCCGCTAATATTTCTATCAGCAGTGTAGCTTCTTCGGGGCTTTCGGTGGTTATTTGTAGGGATGTTTGCATAGCTATTATTCAGATCTAAGTGAATGCATAAATTCATACATGCCATTGGATTTACCAGTGATCATTTGCTCTTTGAGCATTTCTGTAAGCTTGTCCCAGTTATCAACTAACTTGCTCCAAGTTTTAGAAGCCGGCTTTAACATATCAAGTTTGTTTCGCCATTCAGGCACCATTTCCAGTAGGCCGTGACACCTTTTAAAATCAGATGGATCGTAAGGAAATGAACCACTGTGAATAGATCTAGCACCAGATAGAACACTATACATAAATTCAGAGCTACTCCCATGTTCACCATGTTGCAACCAAAATACAGCTCTTTGACGTTCGGATAAGCTTGGATTAACAACTGGCTCAGACCATGTTTTGGGGCAATTGGCATGACTTTTTGAAAATGCTTTACCCATTGCTACAAAAACAGGTATTTCAATTGGGTAAGGAACTGTTTGCTCTCTGCCGCAATTAGAACAAAAAAGCTTTTGATTTCTGATAACTACGTGTTCTGTTTTACTTTTAGCCATTTTTTTAATTTTTGATTGCTTTTTTAAATAAGTGCGGGATCTACCTAAGCCTCGAAAAGCGTTAGGGTTGGCGAGTGTAGCGCGATGTCTACAACTGCTTTTATTGAGTATCTATTTATGCTTCCTGAAACTTACCGTCAACCAGGCGATACCAGGTATTTTCTTTGGTATTTTCTCCATCAACTTTTATTGTTTGAATATCAATACGCTGCCAATTACCTTTAGAATCGTTTTTCCATTCGGCTATAGTCAACCACATCCCTATAATGCCTCTTGCTTTTGCATCTATACCTAGCGAAACGGCAGCGCCTTGATCACCGGATGCCGTTGCAGCGCCTTGATAACCGGATGCCGTTGCAGCGCCTTGATAACCGGATGTCGTTGCAGCGCCTTTATAACCGGATGCCGTTGCAGCGCCTTGATAACCGGATGCCGTTGCAGCGCCTTGATAACCGGATGCCGTTGCAGCGCCTTGATAACCGGATGCCGTTGCAGCGCCTTGATAACCGGATGTCGTTGCAGCGCCTTGATAACCGGATGCCGTTGCAGCGCCTTGATAACCGGATGCCGTTGCAGCGCCTTGATCACCGGATGCCGTTGCAGCGCCTCTGTTACCGGATGCCGTTGCAGCGCCTTGATAACCGGATGCCGTTGCAGCGCCTTGATAACCGGATGCCGTTGCAGCGCCTTGATAACCGGATGCCGTTGCAGCGCCTTGATAACCGGATGTCGTTGCA